>Ga0209137_1003244_pt1 | contig 13778 bp, 6 predicted proteins | sample SaaInl5LU_22_DNA_FD_184642 | JGI IMG/M metagenome (GOLD analysis project Ga0209137, IMG submission 184642) | Marine microbial communities from expanding oxygen minimum zones in the Saanich Inlet - ESP_105LU_22_DNA (SPAdes) (version 2) | ecosystem: Environmental > Aquatic > Marine > Intertidal... | reverse complement strand
CACCCTTGATGGGGGGACTACCTGGACTACAGGTACAGGCACGTCATTTGAATTAGCTGATGATACACAATACAGCGAGGGTCAGGTACAGGTGCGTCAAACTGATGTGGCTGGGAATATATCCCCGGTGGTTAACTTACCTGCGGCGACGACTGATATGACTGCTCCAGTGGCACCGAGTATCACGCTATTCAACGATAGCGGCCTCTCGGAGACAGATGGTGTTACTAATGATGCCACAGTCAATGTGGGAGATATTGAGCCAGATGCTGTATGGGAATACACCCTTGATGGGGGGGCTACCTGGACTACAGGCACAGGCACCTCATTTGAACTAGGTGATGATACACAATACAGCGAGGGTCAGGTACAGGTGCGTCAAACGGATGTGGCTGGGAATACTTCAGTACCAGCGATATATAACGTTGTTACTGATATGACTGCTCCAGTGGCACCGAGTATCACGCTATTCAACGATAGCGGACTCTCTGATACAGATGGTGTTACTAATGATGCCACAGTCAATGTGGGAGATATTGAGCCGGATGCCGTATGGGAATACACCCTTGATGGGGGGACTACCTGGACTACAGGCACAGGCACGTCATTTGAATTAGCTGATGATACACAATACAGCGAGGGTCAGGTTCAGGTGCGTCAAACGGATGTGGCTGGGAATATATCCCCGGTGGTTAACTTACCTGCGACGACGACTGATATGGTTGCAAACCCTTTAGTCACATCAATAGATGGGATAACAGTGACTATTGACTCGGGCTTAGAGAGCGGGGCAACTTGGGAATATAGTTCAGATGGTGGTATTACTTGGAATCTTGGTACTTCAAACAGTTTCGAATTAGATCCCGATAAATACTATCCTAATGGTGAAATATTAACTAGACAAACGGATGTTGCTGGTAATACCGGAATTCCAGTACCTGCAGGTAGTGCTTATACTTATTCATTAACATATTTTTCAGTGGATCAATCAGGTATCTGGTGGGATGTGAATCAAGATGGATTAAGAGGAGAAGATGAGCTTACAGTAACTCAAGGGGATAATACGTTTGAGATAACAGCAATAAACGAGTCATTTAATTTTGCTGATGATGAGATTACAGTTCGCTTTGTTGAAGTTAATATACCTTCTGACAGTATTATTGATTTGTCAGGCTTCAATGAAAATGACGCCGTTGTGATTGATATGGATACTGAGTCGAATAGGAACGAACAAGGTAGTTATATTTCATATATGGGGGAAAGTTTTTCTGGAAATATGTTTCAAGCCGAAAGCGCATTATCGCAAGCTTATAGAGGTACTATCAGAGGTGATGGACAATGGTTTGTTACAGATACAGATACGGGTAATTATACTACCAAAACTATTTATAACCAGGGTGGCTTTTATTCAAGTCAAGACGATTATTTAAATAGGGATTATGGTTATACAAGGGTAATATCTCAAGGTTACCTAACTTACCCTTCATACTTGCAGATTGATCAGAGTACATCTACCTTATATTATTCTTTTGCAACAAGAGAAGATTCAAGTAGTACCTATGGAGTTTTAGCTGAAAATGGTTCTATACCATCTAGTCAAATTAGTTTTATTTTACCAACAGTGTTTACAAGTGCACCTTCCTTAACTTATGTGAGACTAAACGTACAATCTTTAGAGTGGGAACACCCGACTTCTACTCGAGGCTATATAACAAACAATAACATCATCACTGTAGGAGATGATAGAAACTATCTTGATAACGAATTACCTTGGCAATATAGTTTAGATGGAGGTAATACATGGATAGATGTGCCTGCAGGAGAAACAACATTTAATTTAGGTGTGCCAGATGGTGAATCTATTCATTTCTTTGACGAAGGTAATGATTATCAAGATTCTATAAAAGTACGTCAATTTGATGCGAATGGAGCATTGAGTGTTGTTAGTTTTGGAATTGACATATTGGTAGATCGTTCTTTAGACGAACCAGCAATTGCATTAGCGAATGATACTGGCACTGTTGATGATTTTATTTCAAATGATGGTAAGGTCAGTGTCGATGTAAATTGGTCTCTACAGGAGTGGTCAGGAGATTTTACTTATGAACATAATATATTTACAAACATTGATGATTACTCAGGATATGTCGGCTCAAATATTGAGAATGGAGAGGTTTATGCCGGCGTTGCTTATGTGATTCAAGACAGTAATGAGATACTAACTCAAGGATATAGAGTTAATGTTGAAACAGGAGCAATTTATCTATCTAATCGTGCTGGTAGCCCAACGTGGTACCAATCGCAAATTGGAGAAAGAAATAATAGCCTTGTGGAAGGTACAATAGAAGTTACGGGTATAAGAGGGAATGGGGAAACTGATACTGTTTCTGTTGAAATGATTGTTGATGATCCTACTCGTGATATTGCTTTTTCTGGTTCCGATTATACATTTTTGGTCCGTGAAGACGCAGATGATGAAGATGTACTTGGTATTACAACGGCAACAACCTATCGAAATTATGACCCCATTTCTTATGCTATTACTGCAGGAAATGAATTAGGTTATTATGAAATTGACCCCCAAACTGGTCAAGTTAGCCTAACTAGTTCTGGTGCTGCTTCTTTGCAGTCAGATGTCGATATAAATTCCACTCTAGTAGTTACTGCCACTAATACTGATGATAGTACTAACACAAATGTGACAGTCAACATGTATGTAGGTGATGGATCTGAAGAGCTTACTTTTACTTCATCTTCATACACTTTTTATATCCCAGACAACACAACAAACAATGCAAACATTATAGGGTTTGTAAACGCACCAAATGCCATTGAAATTGAAGCTTTATTAGAAAGTTGGTCATACCGTATTTTAGATTTAGGTGTTGACCCTGAATCAGCTTCAGAAGAAGATTGGAGTGAGTGGACTTTATATGGTGGATTTGGTGAGGATGATTTACCAATCCCGATAACACAAACAAGTTTTGATTTGTCTGATAATGTGGATGATTTAACAGATACGCACTTTGTCCTTTCTGATGGCACATATCTTCCAGGTTCAATAGAAGTTCGCCAAACAGATTTAGCTGGTAATGTAACAGTTACTACAAACACGGAGACTTGGATTATTGATTCTCAAGCTCCTGTAGCGCCAAGTATCTCCCTGTTTAGTGATAGTGGAATTTCTGGCGAAGACAGTATCACGAATGATGCTACTGTTACTGTTGGTGGCCTAGAGCTAGGTGCCGTATGGGAATACACCCTTGATGGTGGGACCACATGGATTACAGGCACAGGCACATCATTTGAATTAGCGGATGATACTGAATACTTAGCTAATGATATCCAGATCCGTCAAACGGATGAGGCTGGGAATACATCACCTGTGGCTAACCTGTCGGCAACGACGACTGATATGGATGCTCCTATTGTTACATCAACTGCTCCAGAAGATGAATCAACAAATGTAGTTGTGGACAGTATCATTAATTTGGTATTTGATGAAAGTGTCATTGCTGGTTCTGGAAATATTACCATTACCGATGGCGCAAGCGACATAAGAACCATTGCTGTAGACGATGCTCAAATAGTTATTGAAGATGAAGTTGTTACAATCAACCTAACAGATGATTTGAATGAAGCGACAGAATACACTGTACAAATTTCCGATGGTGTATTTACCGATGTTGCAGGCAATGCAATAATTGCAAATAACAACGTATTTAATTTTACAACTGAATCTACCACTGCATCTCAATTATATTTTACTGTAGATAGTTCAGGGGTGTTTTTAGATAAAGATGAAGATGGTTATTATTCTGGAGAAGATGTATACATTAGTTCGCACGATGGAGCGGATTCAAATGATACCCTAGAATACCTGGTTGCTCGTAGTAACTTATTCACTGGAGATTCTGTTGATATTACAAATAGTAATATTACTCTTCGAGTAACAACAAAAAGCATGGATCCTATAGATATCGCAGGATTTGGTGATGACGATTTATTAATTATTGATGTAGTTACCAATACTGATTTAACAAGTTCTTCAGGCTATATAATGGACTTGATTTATTCGTCTCAGCCTTTCTCACTAACTAAAACTAAAACTAATGTTAGAAATTACGATTTGAATGGAACTCAATTTGGTCAAAACATGTTTAATTTCAACGTTTACACATCTCAGACTATTACCTCTTCAGTGCGATTAAAATGGTCTTATGAAGGACATCCTTCTAATCCTAATGTTAACAGTGGAACCTTTGTTTATTGGGGTACTACAAGTTCAACAAATACTATAATTGGTAATTTTGAAACTCAAGGAAGCATTACAAGTAATGGAGGATACGCCAATAGCACTGAAGGTGGTAACACGGGCATTCAAATCGTATTCCCTGATATAGAAATACCTAGCTAATGAATAAAGAAACGTTTCATAATAAGATCAGTAAATTATGGCAATATGTACTAGATAAAAATTTGTTGAAGCTGAATGACGCCTTAGCCAATATCAAACTTACTGATGTTGAACCTGGCTTATCAATGAGTACTGCGCAGTTAGGGGCAATGTATTGCATTGTTAATCAATATGAAAAGGGGAAGGTATTACTCGAGCAAGATTGGTCTGATGCAGAACCAAATGCAGCAGGCCTTGCTGGCGCTATGTTATTATCAAGAGGTAAATTTACGTTAGCAGAAAAAGCACTTAGACAAGCTGTTGATAAAAAAGCGAGTGATACTGGTGCTCATCAAACAAATTTAGGGCGTGCAATCTTCTTACAAGGTCGCCCTGAAGATGCTTTAGTGCATTTGGATTTAGGTGTTTTGAATGCTAAGCACGATAAGGTCGTTGCAGTACAGTCACAATGCGAAGCTTTATTAGCGCTTGATAGAGCAGATGAAGCACTTGACTTAGTGTCGGATAATCTAGAAGAAAAACAAATGGTGATGATGCAAGTCACATTGTTAAGTATTGCTAATCGCCATGATGAGGCCATTGAGATATTATCTAATGCTACTGAGAGTAAATATTCTGATGACATTGAGCTACTACTTCTAACCGCTGAAATTATATCACTTCAAGGTAAGCGCAATAAAGCTATGCGCATGCTTCAAAAAGCCAAAGCACTTGAGCCTGATAATATCAATATATTGTGTCGAATAATTCATCATGGTCATAAAATGCACATTTCAGATATTAATCGAAATGCGTTACAAGAATTAAAAGCGATTGTTGACCAAAAAGATAGCAAACATGATATTACACCAGAATTACAAGCTTTAGTTTTAGAATCAGAAGCGTTTATATTAATGAGCGATAATGATCAGCTTAACGCTGAATTAAAGTACAAAGAAGCTCTTTCAATTAACGCTCAAATGCCAGCTGCATTATCAGGTTTAGGTCAGCTGTATTTAGAAACTGGACGGGTAGAAGAGGCTAAAACACAGTTTGAGTTATTAAGAGCCGTTGCTCCTATGATGGGCTGGAGTCAACTCATTAATGTAAGAGAAGTACCAGATGATCCTGCTGTATTAGAGCAGATGGAAATACTTGCCCGTCAACCATCCCTCGAAGGTCCTATGCGATATTCATTATTATTGTCTATATCTTCTGCCTGGGATAAAAAAGGGTCATATGACAAAGCTATGAAATTAGCATTAGAAGCTAATGAAGCTGCAACTCACCATTTAAGTTATGATCCAGATAATCACAGACATAAAATAAATAAAATAATTAGCCGCTACTCTCCTACATTTTGTGAATCGCGTAAAGATTTTGGTAGTCCTTCTAGAGTGCCAGTTTTTGTATTAGGTATGCCAAGATCAGGTACTACTTTAACTGAACAAATTTTATCCGGTCATAGTCAAGTATATGGGGCTGGAGAAATAGGTGTTATTTCCGAAATTATTGCCAAAATGGAGGCATGGCAGAGTAAGTTGGGCAGCCGCTTAAGATATCCTGAATCTGTCTCTGATATAAGTCCTCATATTGCAAAAGGCTATGCACAATATATATTAGAAATTCTTAAAGGCTACGATTCAGATGCTTTGCATGTGATTGATAAAATGCCTCATAATTTTGAAAATATTGGGTTAATAAAGTTACTATTCCCAAACGCTGTAATATTTCATTGTCGTCGTGACCCTAAAGATATAGCTATTTCTAATTTTATGACTGATTATGCAGCAAAACATGGCGGTATGGGGTTTGCTTACAACCTTGATTGGATCGGCCAACAGTTAGTTGATCATGAAAGGATAATGCAACACTGGCACAATACTTTTCCAGGGCAAATTATGGAAGTTGTCTATGAAGATCTAATTGAAGATACCAACACAATAGCTAAAAAAATGATCCAGTTTCTTAATTTAACATGGGAAGATTCTGTACTATCGCATCAAGATTTAGACAGAACAGTGCGAACTGCAAGTGTATGGCAAGTTCGACAACCTGTGTATAAAACCTCAAAACAACGTTGGAAACGATATGAAAAATGGTTGCAGCCATTGGATGCTGCTTTACAAGAAGAAGTTGAGCAGCCATCACCAATGCCATTACCATCTCTAGAACCATCATTATTTACAAAAGGCACAGCACTGTTAAATCAAAGTCGTGTGGAAGAAGCATTAGAGTGTTTTGAAAAAATTCTGGTTGAAAACCCTCGTCATGCGGCTGCATATCATTTTTTAGGGGCTGCACAATTTAAATTAGGCATGCATGATGATGCTGTCATTAATATGAGAAAATCAGTTAAATTATTACCATTACATACTAAATGGTTTGAAAACCTAGCAAATGTCGAAGCGTCGTTAGGCAACAAAGATAAAGCAAACAATATTAGACAACACGTACAAAAATTAAATAATAAGGTTAATCATGTCTCTAGATAGTGAAACTATCGCAAAACCATCTTCAGAATTATTATCTTTATATTTTCGTAAACTTGAAATACCGATAAATATTGGTGCATTAAGTCATGAATATGAAAAGCTTTCGGCTGCAAAAACGAACTGCGATATTACTGAGTTTATCGTTACTTTGTGTAAAAATATTAATCTAGATAGTGTTCGTGTTGCAAAATTTAGATTTAAGCGGTTTGATTTAAGGCGTTTACCCGCGCTTATTTATTTTCAAAAAGAGTGGTTTGTGGTTCACTCGAGTTTAGAAACAAGTCATGTACAGCTGACAGACCCTTTTGGTAACACCAAAGAGGTAAATATAGATCTGTTACAAACTTCTGACGTGTTATGGTTTGCTGTCCAAACAAAAGAAAAACAACAAAACCAACCAAAGAAAAATATCGCGTTAAATTTTGTCTTAAAAGCGTTATTTAAAAGTAAGGCTTGGGTTTGGCATGTAGGTATAGCAACAATTGTAGTTAATCTTTTAGGCATTACTACATCAATATTTGCCATGCAAACCTATGATCGTGTTGTACCCACACTTGCTTACACTACATTAACTACGCTTGTAGTGGGTATGATTATTGTGGTTTCAACAGACTGGATTTTAAAAACTATCCGTGCTCGAATTCTCGATACACACGGGGCTATGGTAAACACTCTACTTTCAAAGTCGGTATTTGATCATTTAATGCGACTTCAATTAGATAAACGCCCTAAAAGTCTTGGCTCACTATCAGCCCAAATTACTGGACTGGATTCTGTTCGACAGTTTTTTAGTTCAGCCTTTATTTTTTATCTCATTGATTTACCATTTGCATTAATGTTTATTTTCTTTATCTATATTATTGGTGGTCCAGTAGCATTTGTATATTTAAGCTTATTACCTGCTGCTGCTTTTCTATCATTATTAGCTCATATGAAACTACGCAAAGTGTTGAAGGAGCAAATGATTCGAAGTCATGAACGCCAAGGGTTGTTGGTAGACACTATAAAGGGAGCCGAATCAATTAGAGCAACAAATGCAAGTTGGCGCTTTACTGAACAATGGAATCAAATATCAGATAGTATTGATGAATATAGTTTGAAAAATAAAACCATCAGTTCATTTGTTTTAACTTCTACTGGCTCTTTATCTACCTTAGCTTATATAGCAGCTATTGTGGTAGGTGTAACGCAAATTGAATCAGGGACATTGACTATGGGGGGGTTAATCGCATGCAGTATACTAGGAGGCAGAGTTATCTCTCCAATCGCTCAAGGCGTTCAACAAATCGTACAATGGCAGAATGTTTCACAGTCGTTAGATATGGTTGATAATCTTTTGAATATTGAAACAGAGAGACATCCGACTCATAATTTACTGTTCCCGCAACAAGCACCAGAAAAAATCAACCTGAATAAGGTCAAATTTTCCTACGGTGACAAACCTATCACGCAATTAGATATTAACAATTTAACATTCAACGCTGGTGATAGGGTTGTATTAATTGGACCAATCGGTAGTGGTAAGTCGACATTATTAAAAGTCCTTGCTGGTATGTATAAACCAACTGCTGGACGAATAATATTAGGAAATGCTGATTTATGGGAAATTGATCCTAATGTGTTAACTGAGTATGTTGGTTACTTACCACAAACTGTTGGTCTATTTAAAGGAACATTATTGTCGAATTTAGCTTTATCTGGTGCAACAGATGATTCTTATTTATTAGAAATTGTTAATGAATTAGGTATTAATCAAATCGCTGCTGATAGCTCACAACAAATGGGTCTTGTGATAACCGAAGGGGGAGAGGGATTATCTGAAGGGCAAAAACAATTAGTTGGTATTGCCAGAATATTTTTAGCGCAACCCAAAGTATGGTTACTAGACGAACCGACTTCCTCAATGGATTTAGACACAGAGCATCGTGTTCTAAGTGCAATAAATAAGTATATAAAACCTCAAGATATTTTAATTATGTCAACCCATAGACCAAGAATTGCAGCGAAATTTGCCAATCGAATAATAGCCATGCGCAAAGGTGAGATAGTTGCTGATGATAATCCAAAGGAAGTATTTAATCAGATGCAAAAGAATCAAAATACCCCGCATGAAAAAACACAACATAAACCTTGAGGTTCTATTAATGTTACTAAATAGATATGCAATCTATCTGACTACAATATTAATTATTGCACCTTGTAATGCAAATACATTCGATGAAGTTATTCAGTTAGTATTGACAAATAATCCGTCTTTACAAGGTAAACTTGCAGAAGTAAAAGCAAGCGAGTTTGGTTTATCCGCCTCCAAAGCTAAAAGACTTCCCACCATTAGTACTTTTGTCAGTAGTATGAATGATGATTATGAGCAAGGGATTCTGACAATAGACCAGCCACTATATAGCTTTGGGAAAATTAATGCTGAAATTAATAAAGCGCATGCTGTAACAAAAGTTAATGAAGCAGATTTAAGTCGTGTTCGACAAGAATTAGTAGAACGTACAGGACAAAGTTATAATGAATTATATTATGCAAAAAAAATTGCTGAATTAGGTAGTTTAAATATCGAAGAACATGAGAAGTTACTAGAACATATTAAAAGACGATTAGATGGGCAACTAGCTTCAGAGGCTGATGTAGGCTTAGGTACATCACGTTTAACAAATGCAAAAATACAATATCGTCGATATCAACAAGGGATTGAAGTAGCACGTTCAACATTACAATCATTAACTAATAGTAATATAGACGCTATACTTCCTGTACCACATGAAAGGTGGTATTCATCAATTAAAGCTAATAACAATATCGATAAAATACTTGTAAATGACCCTTTAATATTGCAAAAAAAAGCAAGTGTAAAATTATCTAAAGCAGAACTTTATGCTTCAAAAAAAGATAATTTACCATTAATAAAAATACGAGCCGAACACAACTTTTTAGATGATCCAGTGGTGGGAGATAAAAATAGAATAGGTATAGTGATAGAGTCTAACTTTAATGGTTTAGGACTTATAAATACAAATAATACATATGGTTTAGAACAAAAGCTCGTTGCAGCAAAACGAGATTTAGAAGCAACACAAGCAGAGTCGTTACGGAAGTTACAAATGTTGTTTGAAGATTTTTCTGCATATAAATTGATGCTAGAACAACAATCCAAAGCTGTAAATTTAGTAGAAAACACGTTTAAATCTTACTTTCGTCAATATCGAACCGGGAGAAAAAGCTGGATTGATGTTTTAAATGTTCAACGAGAACTAACAGACCAACGGATACAGAAATTAGAATTAGAGCGAACATTAATAAATGTATCGATTTCAATAGCTAGCAGACTTAACATCATTCAAAGTGAAAAATAATCATGTATAAACTTATTGATAAATTTCATGGTATAGCTATAACCGTAATAGTCCTTGCGCTATTTGCATTTATAATATGGGCGAATCAATATACTTTAGACCAAGTAGCAAGAACAAATGGAGAAGTCATTGCGAGTAGTCGTGTGCAAGTTATTCAATCTGTAGATGGAGGAGTATTAGAGGCATTAAATGTACGAGAGGGCGATAAAGTTGTACCTGGTCAAATACTAGCTAAGTTAGACCAAACTAGAATAGGAGCCTCCGTAAAGGAAATTGAAGCGAGATTATCAGCATTGAAAGTAAAAGCGATTAGATTAAGAGCTGAGGTGATTCAATCTGAAAATTTAGAATTTCCAAATGAGCTTTATTCTTATTCAGATTTAATTCAAGTAGAAAGTGCATTATTTAAACAACGACAACAAGGTTACTCAGAGCAAATAAAAGCTCTAACAGAAAGCATTAAATTAGCTAACGAAGAGTTGGATTTAGTCCAAGCTATGGCAAAAACCGGTGACATACAAACATCTGAGTTGCTCACTGTGAAAAAATCCTTGAATGAAATAAAATCAAAAAAAGCAAGTTATACAAACGGCTTTTTTGAAGAGGCACGGACAGAATTAACTAATATAGAAGATGACATTGCACAAAATGAGCAAATATTAGCCCAGAGAAAGCAGCAGCTAACTGACAGTGTATTTATAAATAAAATAGAAGGTATAATAAAAAATGTAAATGTTACTACTGTCGGCGGAGTACTTCGGTCAGGCGAAGAATTAATGCAAATAATACCGCTCAATGATGACTTAATTATTGAAGTTAAGATAAGACCTGTTGATATATCAATGGTAAGAGTGGGACAAAATGCGATTGTACGATTTGATCCATTTGATTACACAATATTTGGCAGCACAAATGGTGAAGTAATTTATGTTAGTCCTGATACTCTGAAAGAGCAGAGTTCTAATGGGGAAGAAATATATTATCGTGCTCATGTGAAACTAAACACTCATCCAGTTATAACAACAGCTGGAAAAAAACTAAACATACTTCCTGGCATGACTGCCCAAGTTGATATACGGTCTGGTGAAAGAACATTAATGAATTACTTGTTGAAACCTCTGAAAAAAACGTTAACAGAATCTTTTGGTGAGCGCTAAAATTACCAAAATCAAAACTTACAAATAAGGAAAATAAAAATGAATAAATATATTGCAGAAATGTTTGGTACATTCTGGTTAGTGTTTGGTGGTTGTGGTAGCGCAATATTTGCAGCAGCTTTTCCTGAATTAGGTATCGGATTACTCGGAGTATCTGTTGCCTTTGGCTTAACAGTTCTAACAATGGCGTACGCCATTGGACACATATCTGGATGTCATTTAAACCCCGCTGTTACGTTGGGCTTATTTGCTGGGAAACGCTTTCCTAGAAATGAAGTCATTCCATATATTTTAGCTCAAGTGATAGGTGGCCTTATGGCTGGCGGTGCGCTATATATTATTGCAACAGGTCAACCTGGTTTTGATGTCAGTACTGGATTCGCTTCAAACGGTTACGGAGAAAATTCGCCAGCTAATTTTTCACTTATTTCAGTTGCCTTAACAGAAGTTTTATTAACTGCTGGGTTTTTATTTGTTATTATGGGAGCGACAGATGAAAAATCTCACCCTGCATTAGCGCCTGTTTCAATTGGATTATGCCTAACGTTGATTCATTTAATATCTATACCTATATCTAACACATCAGTGAACCCAGCACGCTCAACGGGTGTCGCTATATATGTTGGAGATTGGGCCGTGTCACAATTATGGTTGTTCTGGGTTGCACCAATAATAGGTGGTGTTATCGGGGCTAAACTTTATAACACAATTAAAGGCGATATTTGAATCAAGCTATGAATTACACAGAAATATTCGAGATGAGAGGCGGGTCTTATGATAAGGCAATGTCTAACTATCCTGACGCTAGAGATGATGAGTTTAATTTAGTGGTAAATATATTAAAAAATTTGGATGTTGAAAAAATTTTAGATTTACCTTCAGGTGGTGGATACTTGAAAAAATATCTACCAAAGCAAATGAATTATTGTGGATTTGAACCATCTACAGGTTTTATTAATAATAAAGTAACAGATTTTGATAAGTATAATGTTGAAAAATTACCATATGATAAAGATGAGTTTGATGCATTAGTAAGTATTGCAGGTGTACATCATATAAAAGACAAAATTGAATTATTCAATGAATGGTTCAGAGTGTTAAAAAAAGGCGGCCACATAATTGTGGTTGATGTAGATAAGGATTCTACAGTAGCAAGTTTTTTGGATGATTTTGTAGGCTCTTATAATGTCACAGGGCATTCAGGTATCTATTTGACTGGAAATAGTGAAGAGCTATTGACTTCGTGTGGATTTAAAAATGTAACTTCTCGAATAGAAAAGTTTTCATGGAATTTTAAAGGCTTAGACGATATGTGTGAATTTTGTAGACAATTGTTTAGCTTGGAAAATATAACTGATAAAGAAATAATTGAAAATACCAAAAAACATTTAGGATTTGAAAAAGTTGAAGGTTTTATAAGAATGAATTGGGAGTTAAGAGTGCTTTTGGGAATTAAATGAACATAAAGAAAGTAAATAGTTTGCCCACTCATCAATTGAAATACCCTTCTTTTGAAGTTGTCTTGAAATTGAAAGATGTGTTGTTGGCACGAAAAACTTATTTGAAAATTAAAAATATTTCAAATGATTTAGAAGAAATAAAATATCAATTCACTTCTGTAGAAGAAGAAAGTGAAATAATCTCTTTGTTGATAAATTACTTTCAGTCGAAAGCTGGTTTTTCTGTTTATCAATTAAGTAAATTTTTTATTGAAAATGATACTGTTCGCTTTTACATACCTACGCCAAACATTTTGGAAGCTTTAGAGGTCTATCTTTATAAATCAATCTTTAAGTTGTTATATTCGAATAATATAGAAAAGGATTATTTAATATTATTAAATTGGTTAAAAGATAATAAAAAATACATCAATCCAATGAGTAATACTCCACACCTAATCAAGGCAGCTATTGAATTAGGTATTCCTTTTTGGAGAGTTAATACCGATGTAATTCTGTTTGGCTATGGTAGAAATTCGATATGGAACCGAAGTACCGCTTCAGAGCATACTTCTACTACTGCCGTATTTATTGCTAGGGATAAGTTCTTATGTGGAAAGATTTTGTCGAGTGCTGGAATACCTGTAGCTCCTAAAATTAGATTTACCAATAAATTAAATCTGTCTAAATTTGTCAATGATATTGGTTACCCATTTGTAGTTAAACCTGCAAATTTAGATGGGGGTAGAAATGTATATGTAAATATTCATAATGAACATGATTTAATTAATGCTATAAAAAATGTTCAAAAAGTTACAAATAATGTTCTAGTGGAAAAACATATCTTGGGCTCAGATACAAGATGCCAAGTAATTGATGGTAAAGTGGTTTGGACTATAAAGAGAACGCCCGCCTTTGTAATAGGAGAT
>Ga0209137_1003243_pt1 | contig 13779 bp, 11 predicted proteins | sample SaaInl5LU_22_DNA_FD_184642 | JGI IMG/M metagenome (GOLD analysis project Ga0209137, IMG submission 184642) | Marine microbial communities from expanding oxygen minimum zones in the Saanich Inlet - ESP_105LU_22_DNA (SPAdes) (version 2) | ecosystem: Environmental > Aquatic > Marine > Intertidal... | reverse complement strand
CTGGTACTACAACGGCGAATATCTCTGGAGTCAAAACGAGCCCTCGCAAAATGGCCCCGGCAACGGTTTTTTACTGCTGCTCGACAGCACCCCACAAGAGTTTTCACTGCCCGGTTTAGAGACACAGCTGCAACGCAGTGAAGAGGGCTGGCACTTTTATACATTCGACGCCGAGCAACAGCCGCTTCTCAGACAGCGCTATATCGACAGCGCCTGTTTTTTGCGCCGCGCCGACTACTTCCCCAGTGAGCTGCGCAGCCAGTACGCCGAACTGTGCGGCCAGCTAGCGGCGCCCGCCGTTGAGCGCTTGAGTTATCGAGGCCGACCACTGCGCTACGGCTACACCCTCATCAACGAACTGCTGCCCGGTGCTGAGCGCCAACAATTCAAAGCCGCCAGCAGTTTCTACGACATGCAGCCGCGCGCCGGCGAGCCGTTCTATCGACTCTACGACCGCCTGCTGCGCAACCGCCACAGCGCCGATGCACCCTTTTCCTTAGAGCCGTTCGAGGCCGGCCTGCAGCGCTGGCAGATCGCTGGCGACGGCACTCTCGAACTGGCCGGCAACAGTCGCTTTGACGCCGTCACCGAGTTTGACGGCCGCCAGCCAGGGCGCTATCTGAACCCGCATCTGCTGTTTGGCAGTGCTGCGCTGCCGGCGCTGCCGTTTAGCTTTCGGTTGCGGCCTGCAAGCGCCGCCGACGCGGCGGTGGGTATCGACTACCGCTGGCATGAACCCCGCGCCAACAAAAAATAACTGCCGTCAGTCAACCGACGGCACAGCGTGGCGTTATAGAAGGTGTGAACGGCGCTCGTGCCGCTCTCGACAACTGCAAACCCATTTAACAGGAGCACTACTATGCGCCCAACCACTGTTTCCAAACCCGGCAAACTCGTCCTCACCTTAGCCGCCTGCGCGATTGCCGCACTCGCCTCGAGCGCTAGCCTGGCGGATAAAAAACCAACGCGCGGCCCAGATCGCGACATGTTTGAGCGTGTAGACAGCGATGGGGATGGCTTTATTAGCGGCACCGAACACGCAGCTGGCGTTGCTATTATGACCGCCAAAATGAACCAGCGTTTTGCCGACATGGACGCCGACAACGATGGTCGCGTCTCCAAGCAAGAGGCCAAAGATCATCACCGCGCCATGCGCGATGAACGCCGCGAACAGCGCGACAAGCATGATGACTGGCGCGATCGCGACTAATCGCCTCTCTGTGACTAATCGCCCCGCACTGCGGGGCTTTTTTTAACCACAGCCAAAAAAATTGTCACCTTCGCTGGCAATTTTTAGCCTGACACTTAAGATGGGCGCCTCACTGACCGACACGGCTTTACTATGCAATCTACCAGCGGCGGCGACACCCCTTCGACCCCGACTCCAGGACAGCGCTGGATCAATGAAGCCGAACTCGAGCTCGGCCTCGCCACCCTGATGGAGAGTGATCTACGCACAGTCACGCTGCTATTCCCAAACATCGAAGAGAGTCGCTGCTACGCACTCAATTCTGCACCGCTGGTGCGTATTAGCTTTGCCCGCGGCGACACCATCAGCTTTTACCCCGGTGCCGACGACCAACAGCCACTGTGCAGCGGCATAGTCAGCGAAGTGGTCGCCGATAATGGGCTGCTTTTCTACCGTACTGACAGCGGCGAATCATCCACGATGGTACCCGAGGGCTGGATCGACCCGCACATGCCACTGCACCGCCCAACCTTGCGGCTATTTAGCGGTCAGCTCGACGCCGGCCACTGGTTTGAGTTGCGTCACAGCGCGCGCCAGGCTGCTCAGCGCCAAGCACTCGACCCGCTGCGCGGCCTCAGCAGCGGGCGCATTGCTCTGTTGCCTCACCAGCTCTATATCATTAATGAAGTTGCCAACCGACGCCGACCGAGAGTACTGCTTGCCGACGAAGTCGGCCTGGGTAAGACCATCGAAGCCGGTGCTATTATCAACAGTCAGCTGCTCAATGGTCGCGCCGAACGGGTGCTGATCGTTGTTCCAGAGGCCCTCCAGCACCAGTGGCTGGTCGAGTTGCGCCGGCGCTTCCACCTGACACCGACACTGCTCGATCGAGAGCGTCTCGACGCCCTCGCCGAAGAGGGCACTCACAACCCTTTTGAGCAGTGTCAACTTGCTATCTGTTCACTGGAGCTCATCTGCGACAACGACTGCCAAGCGGCCGCGGTTAAAGCGGGCTGGGATCTACTAGTGGTCGATGAAGCACACCACTTGCGCTGGCACCCCCAAGTCAACCAAGTGAGCGCCGAATACTCTGCAATTGAGCGACTCAGCGCAGTCGCTGGCGGCTTGCTCTTGCTGACTGCAACGCCACAGCAACTGGGTGAACAGAGCCACTTTGCCCGACTCAAACTGCTCGACCCAGAGCGTTTTAACACGCTGCAACAGCACCAAAGCGAACAACAGACGCTCCTGCCGCTGGCAGCGGCCATCGACGAAATTGAGAACGCCGCACCGCTCTCTCAGCCCAGCCGCGAGCTGCTCGAGCAGCTGCTGACCGCCAGCGAACAGTCACTGCTCAACGCGCTGCTCGCCGCCCCCGACAACCCCGAGCGACAGGCCGAACTGTGCAGCGCACTACTCGATCGCCACGGTACCGGCCGCGTACTGTTCAGAAACAGTCGCGCGGCTGTCGGCGGTTTTGCCGCTCGACGCGCGTTGCCAGCACTGCTGGCGCCGCCCAATGAGTATGACGCCACTACTCTGGCCAGCCCCTATCCAGAACAGCACTATCGCAACAGCGGCGGCCGCGACTGGCCGCGCATTGACCCGCGCGTACAGTGGCTACTCAATAAACTAAAAAATAGTGGCAGTGAAAAGCTACTAGTTATCATTCACTGCGCCGAAAGCGCGCTCGACCTCGTTGACTACCTGCGAATTCGCCGCGGTATTTTAGCCGCTGTGTTCCATCCGCAAATGAGCCTAGTGGAGCGCGATCGAGCCGCGGCGATGTTTGCCGACGACGTCGATTGTCCGCTGCTTATCTGCTCCGAGATCGGCAGTGAAGGGCGCAACTTCCAATTTGTCCACCAATTGGTACTGTTCGATCTACCCGCAAACCCTGATCTACTTGAACAGCGCATCGGTCGTCTCGACCGCATAGGCCAGCAGCAGACCGTGCAAATCCATATGCCGTTGCTAGCCAACTCCGCCCAGCACAAATTACTTCGCTGGCACAGCGAAGCTGCCAATTCGATCGAACAACACAATCCCGCCGCCGAACCGCTCTACCGCGAGTACGCAGCGGCCCTTCAGAACAGCGAGAGCTCCGCCAGCGAATTCGATACACTGCTCACCGAAGCAGCACTGCACAACCAAGCATTAAAGGCCGAACTACACGCCGGCCGCGACCGGCTGCTCGAGCGCAACAGCTGCCGGCAACCGCTCGCCGACCAATTGGTCCAAGCCGTACATGACAGCGACCAGACTCCCCTGCTTAAAGAGTACATGGCTACGTTGCTGGACAGCTGGGGCGTGGAACGCGAAGCACTCGACGAGCAGAGCTGGGCGCTTCATCCGAGCAGCGAAATGACCGAACCATTCCCGCTGCTCGACGATGACGGAATCTCTGTCACCTTCGATCGCGCCACTGCACTGCGCCGCGAAGAACTGGCATTTCTGAGTTGGGACCACCCGCTGGTGCTAGCCGCTAGCGAACAACTGCTGCGCAGCAGCCGCGGCAATGTGACACTGGCGACACTAGACGGCCGACCGCTGCAGCAGATCGGCATCGCTGCCGGCACCGTAATGGTCGAGCTCTGTTATCTGCTTGAGACGCCACAACCGCACAGCCGCTATTTAGCGCCGACCCCGGCGCGCTGGCTGTTCGATGAAGAAGGCCGCAATTTAGCCGGGCCGCTCAAACCCGAAATCCTCAGCAAGCTCTGCAAACCGGTCGGTCGCCGCCTCGCCGCGCAGGCGGCCAAAGCCAAAAATGGCGCACTTCGACGATTGGTAGCGCTCGGCGAAAAGACCGCCAAACAGGCCTCTGCTGAACTGTCGGCTGAGGCGAGTGACCGCGCTCAACAACTGCTAAACAGCGAGCTGACACGACTGACTGCATTGGCCGAGCGCAATCCACTATTTGACCGCGCCGAGCTGACAGCTATCGAGAACGAACGCGCTAGCGTCACCGCGAAGCTGCAAACATTGCAGCTGCGCCTAGATGCTGTCCGCGTCATTGTGGTGACCTAAGCCTTTGCAGAGGGCTCTACTGCGCCGCCACATTAGTTTACAATTTAGCCTCGCCTGCGGGCGCCTAACCCCCTAACTGTGAGATTTTGTATGGCCCAATATGTCTACTCCATGAATCGCGTCGGAAAAATTGTCCCGCCCAAGCGCCAGATTCTTAAAGACATCTCTCTGTCGTTTTTCCCCGGCGCAAAAATTGGCGTGCTCGGTCTCAACGGCTCAGGCAAATCTACGCTGCTAAAAATTATGGCTGGCTTGGACACCGACATTCAGGGTGAAGCGCGACCGATGCCGGATATTAAAGTGGGCTACTTGCCACAAGAGCCCCAGCTCGATCCTGCCAAGAATGTTCGCGGCAATGTCGAGGATGGCGTGCGCGAGGCGGTCGATGCGCTAGCCGCACTCGAACAGGTTTTTGTCGACTACGCCGATGCCGACGCCGACTTCGATGCACTGGCAAAAAAACAGGAGAGACTTGAGGCTGTTATAGACGCTTGGGATGCGCACAACCTTGATCATACGCTCGAAGTCGCTGCTGACTCATTGCGCTTGCCGCCGTGGGATGCCGATGTCACTAAACTCTCGGGTGGTGAGCGGCGCCGCGTGGCGCTCTGCCGGCTTTTACTCTCTCGCCCGGATATGATTCTGCTCGACGAGCCGACCAACCACCTCGATGCTGAATCGGTCTACTGGCTGGAAAAATTCCTCGAAGGATTCTCAGGTACTGTGGTGGCAGTAACGCACGATCGCTACTTCCTCGACAATGTTGCCGGCTGGATTTTAGAGCTCGACCGCGGCCACGGCATCCCCTACGAGGGCAACTACACCACGTGGCTGGAGACTAAGGAGAAGCGCCTAGAGCAAGAATCGCGCGAAGAGTCTGCCCATGTTAAGTCGATGAAAGAAGAGCTCGAGTGGGTCCGTCAGAATCCCAAAGGTCGCCAAGCGAAGAGCAAAGCACGCTTGGCCCGCTTTGAAGAGATGCAATCGCGTGAGTTCCAAGCGCGCAACGAGACCAACGAAATTTATATTCCACCCGGTGAGCGCCTGGGTGACAAGGTGATCGAGCTGGAGGGTGTCAGCAAAGGCTTCAGTGACCGCCTGCTGATCGATAACCTGTCACTGTCGATCCCCAAAGGGGCGATTGTCGGCATTATTGGGGGCAATGGCGCGGGCAAGTCGACACTGTTCAAACTGATCAGCGGTGTCGAGAGTCCCGACTCCGGCAACGTCGTGCTTGGCGAGACCGTTAAGCTGGCGGTAGTCGACCAGAGTCGTGACGCTCTAGACGACAGCAAAAGTGTCTGGGAGGCGGTCTCAGACGGCGCTGACCTGATTAAGATTGGCGGCTACGAGGTCTCCTCGCGGGCCTACATTGGCCGCTTTAACTTTAAAGGTTCCGACCAGCAGAAACGGGTTGGCGATCTGTCCGGCGGTGAGCGCGGTCGCTTGCATTTAGCCAATACGCTCAAACAGGGCGCCAATGTGCTGCTGCTCGATGAACCGTCCAACGATCTCGACGTAGAGACCTTGCGCGCCCTCGAAGAAGCGGTGCTGGCATTCCCCGGCTGTGTGCTGGTGATCTCGCACGACCGCTGGTTCCTCGATCGCGTCGCCACACACATTATTGCCTTTGAGGGCAATAGCGAAGTGGTCTTCCACGAGGGCAACTTTACCGACTATCACGAAGACCTGCTCAAGCGGCGCGGTAAAGATACCCAGCCACAGCGCATAAAATACAAACCGCTGAAAAACTAAGGACTCCATTATGAGCGCTATCTGGCACCAGACCCCGACCGTCGAACTGCTCAATACTATGATGCAGCGCGGTACCATCATGCAGCAGATCGGCATTGAAGTGACCGAGGTGGGCGAGGATTTTCTGCGTGGCACCATGCCCGCCGACCACCGCACTCACCAGCCCTATGGTGTCATTCACGGCGGTGCCAACGTGGTACTGGCTGAGACATTGGGCAGCTCAGCTGGCTACTGCTGCGTTGACCCTGAGCGCTACCAAGTTTACGGCCAAGAAGTTGCAGCCACCCATATTCGCTCGGTCAGTAGCGGCGTGGTGACCGGCACCGCGCGACCGATCCATCTCGGTCGCACGTCGCAGGTGTGGGAGATTCGTATTGAGGATGAGCGCGGCAAGCTCACCTGCATTTCTAAGCTGATATTAGCCGTGGTCGAAAAACGACCCTAGCCAGCCACCTGCTCGCTGATTTCGGCATTCCACTGCAGTATGTTCATTTCAATAAAGACAAAAGCGATCAACCAAATTGCCGCATCCCATGCCGACAACCAGTCGGCCATTACCACCCAGGCCACCACAGCTACCGCTAGCAGCGCATAGAGTAGCGCTTTAATGTAGCGGCTCAACAGCATCAACACACCCTCAAGCCGGCCGCGCAGTTGCAGCCAAACATCCGTCTCGAGCACGATCACCACCAGCACCCAAACGGTGGCATTGACGACATCCAACCAGGCCAAGCGCTGCGCCAACTGCCAACTCTCGGCCGGCCCCACCGCCAATTGCTGATGGTGAACTAGCCACTCGCCGGAGCCGAACTGCTGACACTGATCTGCAGCTATTGGCGAGTATTCTCCTAGCGACTCCACCAACTGATAACCGCGCGCCGCCATCTCACAGATCGGCGCAGGGTCTGCCAGCGGCGTCAGCGCGTAGCTCTGCAGCACAATCAGCCAGTAGCCGTAGAGTGAGTAGACTATGACTGAGCCAGCCAACAGACGGCCAATAGATAGGCTGTACTGTACCGGCTTGCGCTTGAGCGTAGCATCGCTGATCACCCAAGTCTCCAGTTCGAACAACAGGAGCAGAATCACCCAAGCAGCAGTATCGATGGTAGAGGGGAATAGACCAATTAGCGACATACCGCCAAAATCTTCGCCATACGCGGTGCGTGCAGCATTCCAGTCGTCAAATAGAAAGAGCCCTATATTCACGACCAAGATCGCATAGATTGCGTATTTAAATAGCGTAAACCAAGCTAGCGTTCGCTCACTGTTCAGAGCGTGCACCATCGTTATACCCCCATTCTCGACAGGATATCGAGTAGCTGTCGGGCCAACCCAGCAAGCTGAGGATGGTCGACACTCTGCTCGGCGACGGTCTCGCGCAGCTGATCGATAAGCTGTTCATCGAGGGCCTCCGGCTCATTCGGGTCTGCCTGCTTGGCTAGCCGCTGCAGTATGTGGCCAAATGGATCGTGGCGGCTACCGGCACGCAGTTGTTCTAAGTTCAACGTATTGCGCAGCTCGTGCAGCTCGCTGACTAGTGCCTCTTTCTCCATGGTGCATCCTCTCAGTTGTGCCTATCTAGGCATCAAGATTACTGCGTTGTGCACTCAACGACAATGCAACGATTAACCTCCGTTAATGAGCACCCTTGGCATGGCATTTGCATTGTATTCAGCAACCCTCCGCTTGTCGGCACGCTAGCCGACGAAACGAGCAATACGCCCAACCTGAGCGGATTCCGCACCGCTTTGGTGCGTTTTAATGCGCTATATTTGTGCGCAACTGCGCTGGGCAGACAACAAGACTCGATACGCTCGAGCTAGAACGACCACCAAGGAGTCACCGATGCACGCAATCCCGACCCGTCGCTCACTGCGCTGGCTAGCCGCCACGCTTCTTTCACTCGCTCCATTGTCTGCCTCTGCCAACAGTGTTGACGGCGCCGATACCGCATGGATGCTGACCGCTACCGCGCTGGTGCTGTTTATGACCCTGCCCGGCCTGGCACTATTTTACGGCGGCTTGGTGCGCTCCAAGAACGTGCTGTCGGTGTTGATGCAGTGCTTTACCATCGCCGCGGTAATGTCGATCATCTGGCTGATCGGCGGTTACTCGCTAGCGTTTGGCGACGGCGGCGCACACAACTATTGGATCGGCAACTTGGACAACCTGATGTTGGCCAATATCTCTGCCGACAGTGTTAGCGGCACAATCCCCGAGTCGCTATTTGCCATGTTTCAGATGACCTTCGCTATCATCACCCCGGCGCTGATGGTCGGTGCCTTTGCCGAGCGTATACGCTTCTCGGCGATGCTGCTGTTTTGTGCCAGCTGGTTAGTGTTGGTTTATCTGCCGGTGACCCACTGGGTGTGGGGTGGTGGCTGGCTCGGCCAGATGGGCTTACTGGATTACGCCGGCGGCACCGTGGTGCATATTACCGCTGGCGTTGGCGCACTGGTCGCCGCACTGGTCATAGGCAACCGCAAAGGCTTTCCCGGCCAAGCAATGATGCCGCACAACCTGACCATGACCGTCACCGGCGCCGGCATGCTGTGGGTTGGCTGGTTTGGCTTTAATGCCGGTTCGGCGCTGGCGGCCGATGGCAGCGCCGCTATGGCCATGCTGGTCACCCACATCTCTGCCGCCGCCGGCGTGCTGGCGTGGATGATGATGGAGTGGATAAAATACGGAAAGCCCTCCGTGCTCGGCGCAGTCACCGGCATGGTCGCCGGCCTCGGCACTATCACCCCAGCATCGGGCTTTGTCGGGCCCGGCGGCGCGCTGGTCATCGGCTTCAGCGCAGGGGTTATCTGCTACTACGCCACCCAACTGATCAAGCAGCGCTGGTGCATTGATGACTCACTAGATGTCTTTCCTGTGCACGGCGTCGGCGGCATTCTCGGCACCTTTTTTGCGGGGATCTTCGCCTCTGACCAGCTCGGCGTGTTCAGCGGCGGAGGTTATGCAGAGGGCATGACCATGAGTTCGCAGGTCAACGTGCAGCTGATTGGCATTGTCTCGACTTTCCTCTACACCGCAGCCATCAGCTGGGTGCTGTTAAAAGTGACCGACAAACTGCTCGGCCTGCGCATCGACGCCGAACAAGAGACTATCGGCCTCGACCTCAGCGCCCACGACGAGCGCGGTTACGACCTGTAAACGCGCCCACTTACTGGCGAGCGCGATCGAGCAGCGCACACAGCTGCTCGACACCGTCGATAAACCGCGGGCCGTGGCGCGCGGTGAGGTCGGCCGGGATCCCGTAGCGGTGACCGTGCGCCACCGCGGCTAATGTTGGCCACTGCAACCACATGGCCAAACTGGCGTTATCTTCTGGCGCGCTGCCGGCACTCAGCATCACCTGCGGATCTGCCATCAACACCGCCTCGACACTCACATAAGGCACCAGCGGCAGCGCCTGGGCAAACACATTCTCTCCGCCGCAACGCGCCAGCGCACTGCTGATAAGATGGTCGCCGTTGTAAGTGATGAGCGGCTGATCCCATATCTGATAAAAAAAACGCACCGGCGCTGCGCCACGATAGCGCTGCTCGAGCGCACTCAACCGACCGCGGAGTTCTGCCGCCAATTTTTCTCCCTGTGTAAAGTGGCCGCTCAACGCCGCCAACTGCTCGACCGTAGCGGGAATATCCTCTAGCTGGCGGGCTTCGACCATCACCACCGGAATCCCCAACTCGCGCAGTGGCGCAACCGTTTTCTCACCATTACCACTCAGCCAGCCGACCACCAGGTCGGGCTGCAGAGCAACAATCTGCTCGTAATTGGCGCCAGCGTAGTTGCTCACTCGTGGTAACTGGCGCGCCGATAGTGGGTAGTCACTGTACTCATCGGCGCCTAGCAATTGTCCGCCGGCACCGACAGCGTAGAGTATTTCGGTAATGTGTGGCGCCAGTGAAACTATGCGCTGGGCCGGCGCAGCGAGCGCAACCGCTTCACCCAGCTCGTCGGCGAAGGACGAACGCGCCACTGCGAGCAGCAATATCAGCGGCAGCCATCGGCGGACGCGGCTCATACCACCACCATCGGCAAGCCACTGCGCGGATGGGGAACAATCTTGCAGTCGACCTTAAATACTTCGTCGATCAACCGCTCTGTGAGTATTTCCATCGGGCTGCCCTGAGCGGCGACAGTTCCATCTTTCATAACGATCAATTGGTCGGCGACCGAGGCCGCTAAATTAAGGTCGTGCACCACCATCAACACCGCCACGCCCTCGCCGGCAAGACAACGCGCCAGCGCCAGCGTCATCTGCTGATGCTGCAAGTCAAAAGCAGACGTCGGCTCGTCAAGTAGCAGCACCCGCTCGCCCTCCTCGACCGGCTGCCAAACCTGGGCGATGACCCGCGCCAACTGCACGCGCTGTTTTTCGCCCCCCGACATCGAGGTATAGGGTCGCCGTTGCAGATAGCTGGCATCGAGCCGATGCAGCGCCTCAGCGACAATCTGCTGGTCGCGCAGCGCGCCGGTAGCGTGGGGTATGCGCCCGAGGGCAACGACTTCTTCAGCACTAAACGGAAACGCCAGCGAGAGCAATTGCGGCAACACCGCCAACTGTCGCGCACGCGCTGCGTCATCCCATTGCTGCAGCTCTTTACCATTCAGCAGCACGGCGCCCGCGGTCGCGGCCAGCTCACCGCAGAGCACCTTGAGCAGTGAGGATTTGCCCGCACCATTGGGGCCAACCACCACCGTCACCTGACCTGGCGTCAGTGCGAGATCAATCCCGCGCAGCAATTCGAAACCGGCGACATAGAGCGACAAATTAGCAACTGACAAGCTCATCTTAGATCCTGCTGCGCTGCTGATAGAGCAGGGTGACAAAAAATGGCGCGCCTAACAGCGCGGTAATAATTCCGGTTGGCAGCTCGACTGGCGCTATTATCGTGCGCGCCAGTGTATCGGCGGCAACTAGCAATAGCGCACCGCCGAGAGCACTCGCCGGCAGCAGGTAGCGATGGTCTGGTCCAGCCAATAGACGCACCATATGCGGTACTACTAAGCCGACAAAAGCGACCATGCCGGCCGCCGCCACAGCGCTGCCAACTCCGAGCGCGGTGAGTACGATTAATGTGCGCTTAATTCTCTGTACCGCGATACCCAGATGGCGCGCTTCCGACTCGCCAAGCAGTAGCGCGTTCAAGGCCCGCGCAAAACGCGGCAGCCACAATGCCAGCACCAACGCCAGCACCACCATTAAGACTGCGCGTTCAAAGGTTGCGCCGCTGAGACTGCCCATCTGCCACAGCGTTATCCGCCGCAGGGTAGCGTTGTCGGCAAAATAACTGAGTAGCCCGCCACCGGCACCGGCCAAAGCGGTAATCGCAATACCGGCGAGCAGCATGGTCGCCACTGAGGTACCCGTGGCCGATGTGGCCAAATGATAAACCAGCAGCGTCGCCACTAAGCCGCCGGCAAAGGCAGCTGCAGCCGTCAGCGGCAGACCGAGCAGGCTCGGCAGCCAACCCGATGCCAACACAATCGCCACACTGGCCCCCACCGACGCGCCGCTGGAGACACCTATCAGCGAAGGGTCGGCGAGCGGATTGCGAAACAATCCCTGCATCACCGCACCGCACAGTGCCAGCACCGCCCCGACACCTGCAGCCAACAGCACGCGCGGCAGACGAATCTGCCAGACAATGGTAGCGATATGCCCTGCATCTCCCGTCAGTCCCTGCCACAGTTGCTGGCTGCTAAAATGACTGCTGCCGAGCGCCAGCGCCAGCAACATGGCAAACGGCAGCAGCAGCGCCAAGCTGCCGATCAACCAGTGCGGGTCTATGCGGCGAACGTTCACAACAGTTTAAAAATCGACGCCGCGGCGCGCCATAATGCCGTTGTTATAGGCGTGTTTGACCTCTTTGAGCTCACTGACGGTATCGGCCAGCGCCTGCAGTTCGCTGCCGCCGCCGCGCCCAGTGACCACCACACTTTGCTCGGGCGGGCGGTTGGCGAGCGCATCGAGAACCATTTTTTGGTCGAGGTATTTGAAGCTGAGCATATAGGTGAGCTCATCGAGCACCACCAGATGCACGCTGGGGTCTTGCAGCAGCTCGGCGGCCACCGCCCAAGTGCGCTCGGCGGCGGCTATATCGCCGGCGCGGTCTTGGGTGTCCCAAGTAAACCCGGTACCCATCTGATAAAACGTGACCTCAGGGCATTTGTCGCGCACATACAGCTCCTCACCAGAGAGTTGCTCACCCTTGATAAACTGCACTACGCCCACCTTGTAGCCGTAACCCAACGCACGCATTACCATGCCAAACGCCGAGGAAGATTTACCCTTGCCATTGCCGGTGAGAACGATCATCACGCCGCGCTCAGTATCCGCAGCGGCTATTGAGGCATCGACGCTCTCTTTGAGTTTTTCCATTTTCTTTTGGTGTTTTTCGCTCATTTTGTATCTCCGGTCAATCCGTTGTAATCACTAGCGGGCCCACTGGTAGCGAACACCCACGGCAATCTGGCGGCTGGGGGTTGAGTAACCAAACACCTCCTGGTAATGCACATCACCGGCGTTGGTCGCCTTAGCGTAGAGCACCAGCTCGTCGCTGGCTTGATAGTTTACATTGATCGCCAGCAGGGTGAACGCATCGAATTCGACAAGAGGCTGGCCGCTGCTGTAAAAGTCTTGGTCGGTCTGGCGACCACTGTGCTGGAAGTTAACACTCGCTTGCAGCTGCTCATTGATCTGCCAATCCAGTGTTACTGATGCTAGGTGGTTGGGACGGCGCAGCTCATCGACCCTTGCGCCATTTTTGAGCTCAGTAGATTTGATATAGCTGTAGCTGCCATCCAGCGACAACGCATCATCCAACAGCCAAGAGAAACCCAGTTCGGCACCGCGACGGCGACTTTCTCCTTCTCTGTTCAGCGAGGTATTGGGTGCATAAACCGTGTATATCTCATCGCTAAGGCTCATATCGAACACGGTGAGGTTTAATCCAATACGATTATCCGGCGCATTCCAATCTAATCCAAGCTCGGTTGTCTCAGAACTTTCTGGCTGTAAATCTGGGTTGCCGATATAGCCATCTGGCGAATAACCATAGAGCTCTACAAACGTCGGATTTTTATCCGCAGTGGAATAACTTCCTCTCATGCGCCACTGCTCATCGAGCTGATAACTCGTCTCAAACCTGACGTTACTGCTATCGTCAAAGGCGCTGTTGTCATCAAATCGGCCGCTAGCAGCAAACGTTAGCGCGTCAAAGAAAGTTTGCCGTAACTCGACACCCAACGAATCGGTCTCACGCTCTTGTCCTGTGTTGACGCCCTTGCGGTCAAATTGCTCGGTTTCACGCTCTAACAACAGAGTCGCACGACCCGTTGAAGAAGCGAAAGAGAGCAAGTATTGCAGTTGCTCCTTCTCTGCCATAGTACTGTCTGACCAAACCGCAAAATTATCATTCTGAGTCTCCGTCATCGCCCACTTAACTCGCTGGCTGATACCACTTTGCGAGTCGTGATCGATTGTCACACCCACATTACTGTTCATGAAATCGCTGTAGCTCGGCGCATCTTTCATCAGCCCGGTATTGTCATCAGGCTCATCAAAATCGCTCGAGCCTTCAGAGCGACGTGCCGAGAAGCCCACACGCCAATTATCGCTTGGCTGCCAGCGGCCTTTAAGGCCGTAAGTGGTATTGTTGTGGCCATCCAGTTCATCACCTTCAAGGGCGATATTCTCGCCATCACTCTCCAACTTGTTGGCAGCTAAACGCAGCGAGAATTTATCGCCGGCCACGCCAACGTTGACGCCGCGCTGCCAAGTAACATTGCCA
>Ga0209137_1003239_pt1 | contig 13800 bp, 13 predicted proteins | sample SaaInl5LU_22_DNA_FD_184642 | JGI IMG/M metagenome (GOLD analysis project Ga0209137, IMG submission 184642) | Marine microbial communities from expanding oxygen minimum zones in the Saanich Inlet - ESP_105LU_22_DNA (SPAdes) (version 2) | ecosystem: Environmental > Aquatic > Marine > Intertidal... | reverse complement strand
TACGACCTAAATATCAATGGGCAATATTTATCTACAGATCCAAAAGTGGGGTACGTTATTACAGATTTAGACAAAGAATACAATATTGAGGTAATTGAAAAATTACGAAATGTAGAAGGTACAATTAAGTTTAGAGTGTTGTATTAGAAACATAAATTCATAAAAAAAATCCTTCAAAATATATTTTGAAGGATTTTTTTTATGTGTAAAAAGTTAAGCGTTTACAGCCACTTTTTTAATTTTCCGATATAAAAACGAATTGAAGATATTTCTTCTTCCAAAGTTATTCATCGATTTCGCATTGACGAATTTTCCAAAAAGAATTTTACTCACGCCAAAATACTCATATGTATTACCATCAGAAAAAGTAACTTCTAATAACATACTTTTATGACGCCAATCAACCACTTGACACTCTGCAGTGGTGATTTTATACTCGTCTAAATTTGCTTCTTTTGTTTCAGGAGCAATGCTCACTAAAAAATGGTATCCATCAATAATTCTTGTACTTATTTCCTCAGCTTCTTCTTTTGCTGCCTCATCCAAAAATTTATCTGGATGATATTCTTTTACCAAGTTTCTGTATAAGGTTTTCAATTCTTTCAAATCAATTTGACCTTCAATGTTAAATAACTTTTTGTATTCTTTAATTCGCTTCATGTATTTTTATTGAAATAGCGCGCAAAAGTATGGATAATAAATGGATAGCAATCTGTTTTGATGTTAATTAAAGATGAATTTTTACTCTTTTAAGCCAATCGTAGTCTTTAAATCAACAATTTGCGCATCTTTTTCACCCAAATAACGTCTGCTTCCCAAATATCTATTTTTATTGAGTTCATCAAAATGAGGTTGAGTTGATTCCATTGAACTAATATGCACATTTCCAGAAGCATGAATAAATTCTTGTTTGTCATTTCCTAGCCAAATGCCAACATGAGTTACTTTTTGTTTGGAATTTTCAGTTGCTTTTTTTCCAAAAAAGAGCAAATCACCTTTTTGTAAATCAGAGAAAGTAGCATTTTCATCTACTATTTTTCCAGCATTGATTTGTTGTGAAGCGTCTCTTGGAATGATAAATCCGTTCATCAAATACACCATTTTTGTAAAACCACTGCAATCCATTCCTTTGGCTGAAGTACCTCCCCACAAATAAGGAAAACCTTCCATTTTTTTTGTAAAAATCTCAATATTTTCTTCAGATGGAATTACTGTTTGCAACCAATTTTCATACAAAATCCCTTTATTTTTTTTCAAAAATCCAACTGTATTATCAGGCATTTTTACAGTGTAAAAATTGACGTCTTGATCTATATATTGAACAATTCCTCCCAAAGAAATATCTGAAACAATGCCATTTTCAACTGATTTTTCTTTGTAAATAAATCCAAAAATTTCTGTAAAAATCACTTTTTTTGTGGTGTTCCAAACATCAAATTCGGTTTTTGTCATTCGTACAATGCCACCTTTATCAACCCACGAAATATACTTATCTGGAGTTTGAATTTGATAAAAGTCACCCTCTTTGTCCAATACTTTTAGTGACATTCCCAACAAGGCTTGTGTTCCTAATTCAGCTGAATGTTTCGCATCTGAACGAATATTGATGACTGAATTTTTTGCAACAGCAAATTGTTGATTTCCAACAGCAGTATCAGGCAAAACACGTACCTTATTTTCAATGGAAATATTTCGTTTTCTGATACTGTCTAACAGCATTTGCAATGCCGTTTTTGAGGTTGTTTTTCCTGATAAAACAATCATTTTATTATTGTTTTCAAAGGCAATATCAAACAATTCAACACGACTGTCAGGAGCCATTTCTTTTTTAATTTCATCAGAAATTTCAGTCAATTCTGACAGATTTACAGTATCATTTTTACACGAAAAAACAATTAACAAACTTAAAAAAGCACCAATTTTTAAAAATTTCATCCGAAGTAATTTTTAGCGAATTTACAAAAAATCAAACCGTAAAAAATTGAAATCTCAAAAGGATTGTTTTATATTTGATCAATATCAATTAATTTCATGCAATATCAAAATTCTTTGGCATTTGCCAAACAGTTAGACCAAGAAGATTCGTTGGCTTTTTTGAGGGATGAATTCCACATTCCCAAAGTTAATAACGGAAAAGAATGGATTTATTTTACAGGAAATTCATTGGGTTTACAACCAAAAACGACAAAAAAATATCTGCAACAAGAATTGGATGATTGGGCTAATTTAGGTGTTGAAGGTCATTTTGAAGCGAAAAATCCTTGGTTGCATTATCATGAAGATTTGTCAGTAAAAATGGCAAAAATTGTAGGTGCTAAACCCATTGAAGTTACTATTGCAAATACGCTTACTGTTAATTTGCATTTGCTGATGGTTTCGTTTTATCAACCCACAAAAACCAAATATAAAATCCTAATAGAAAGTGATGCTTTTCCTTCTGACAGATATGCCGTAGAATCACAATTGAAATTTCATGGTTTTGATCCATTAGAAAGTTTAGTAGAATGGAAACCCAGAAATGGAGAAACCTTATTACATATAGAAGATTTAGAGCAAATCATTCAAAATCAGGGAGATGAAATTGCTTTGTTGTTAATTGGAGGATTGAATTATTATACAGGACAATTTTTAGATTTGAAAAAAATTGCCACAATCGGACATTCAAAAAATTGTTTTGTTGGGATAGATTTAGCACACGGTGCTGGAAATATTCAACCTAATCTACATGATTCTAATGTCGATTTTGCAGCTTGGTGTACGTATAAATATTTAAATTCAGGACCAGGAAGTTTGGGTGGTATTTTTATTCACGAAATGCATGCATACAACAATGAATTACCTCGTTTTGCAGGTTGGTGGAATCACAATAAAAAAACCCGTTTTAATATGCGAGAACCCTTTGATGTGATGGAAGGTGCAGAAGGTTGGCAATTGTCAAACCCGCCCATTTTATCTATGGCAGCGATCAAAGCTTCTTTGGATATTTTTGACAAAATCGGAATGGATTTACTTAGAGAAAAATCAATAAGGTTGACTGGTTTTATGGAGTTTTTACTTCATCAAATAGACTCGGATAAAATCAATATTATTACCCCAAAAAATCCATTAGAAAGAGGATGTCAAATTTCAATACAAGTAAAAAATGCAGATAAAGATTTACATAAAAAATTATCTCAACATCACATTATTACAGATTGGCGTGAGCCAGATGTGATTCGTTGTACACCTGTGCCAATGTATAATTCTTTTGAAGAGGTTTATGAAATGGTTTCAGTTTTTAAAAAACTTATGAATGAAGAGTAAAAACGAAAATATTTTAATTATTGGAGCTGGTTTATGTGGCTCATTATTGTCATTAAGACTCGCACAAAGAGGCTATAAAGTAGCCATTTATGAGAGCAGACCTGATTTGCGAAAAGTAGCTATTTCTGCGGGTCGCTCCATCAATTTAGCTTTATCTGATAGAGGTTTGAAAGCTTTGCGATTGTGTGGAGTTGAGGAAAAAGCTAGGGAAATTTGCATTCCAATGAAAGGAAGATTGATGCATGATTCACTTGGAAATACCTTTGCATCAAATTATTCTGGCAGAGAAGGAGAATATATCAATTCGGTTTCTAGAGGAGATTTGAATGCAATGTTGTTAGATGAAGCTGAAAAGCATGAAAATGTTACAATTTATTTCAATCAAAAATGTAAAAAAGTGGATATTGAAAATAACACTGTTTTTTTTATTGATGAAATAACAAGTAAAGAATATTCTATTTCCTCTGATGTTATTTTTGGAACAGATGGTGCCGGTTCTGTGTTGAGAAAAAGTTACATTTCTGAGCAAAACTTTTTGTTTAGTTATTCGCAAAACTATTTAAATCATGGTTATAAAGAATTAGAAATTCCCTCAGATTCAATTGGCAATCATCAAATTAGCAAAAACTACTTACACATATGGCCAAGAGGTGATTTTATGCTGATTGCCCTACCAAATATGGATGGAAGTTTTACAGTGACGCTTTTTTTAAGTTATAATGAAGGCGAATTTCATTTCAATAATTTAACAACCGAAGAAACTATTACCAAATTTTTTAAAAATGAATTTCCTGATGCTTTGGCATTAATTCCTAATATTTTAGAAGAATTCACTAGCAATCCAACAGGACCACTAGGAACCATCAAATGTTCGCCTTGGTTTTATAAAAATACTCTTTTGTTGGGTGATGCAGCACATGCAATTGTGCCTTTTTATGGTCAAGGAATGAACGCTTCTTTTGAAGATGTTTTTGTATTAGATGAGATTTTAAACCATTTCGAGTGCAATCGAGAAATCGAAGATTGGAATTCCGTTTTTAAAACCTATCAGAAAGCCAGAAAAAAAGACACAGATGCTATTGCAGATTTAGCAATTGATAATTTTTATGAAATGCGAGATCATGTGGCAAATTCGATGTTTAAGGAAAAAAGAAAGATTGAAATGGATTTAGAAAAGCATTTTCCAACACACTATTTTTCAAAATATTCATTGGTTACTTTTAATGAACATATTGGTTATGAAGAAGCTATGAAAAAAGGAAGAGCTCAAGACAAAGCTTTATTAAATTTAATTTCAGGCGAAACTGTTCAGACGCACCAAAATATGACAAGAGATGAATTAAAGATTATTTTAGACAAAATAGTGACCGAAACGAGAGAAATTTTAAAGGAAGATTCCATTGCAAAATTATAAATTACAGAAAATATGACAGAAAAAAAAGTAACTCCAAGAGGCGCATATCCACCAGTAAAAGTGGTAGGAGATTTTATTTTTGTATCAGGAACAAGTTCTAGGAGAGCAGATAATTCTATCGCTGGAGTTGAAATCATTGATGAAATGGGTACTAAAAAATTGAATGCTTACATTCAAACTAAAGAGGTTTTACAAAATATTGATAACAATTTAAAAGCTGTTGGCGCCAGTTTAAAAGATCTCGTTGAGGTTTCTACATTTTTGGTAAATATGAACGATTTTGCTGATTACAACAGAGCGTATGCAGAGTTTTTTAATAAAGAAACTGGACCTGTAAGAACCACAGTTGCAGTCCATCAGTTGCCAGATCCTGATTTGGTTGTGGAAATTAAAGCGGTTGCGTATAAGAAGAATGGAGTTAATGAGTAAAATGATGACTATTAGAAACTACATCAATGGCGAATTTGTAAATCCAATTCAAGATAATTGGCTAGATAACTACAACCCATCGAATGGAGAAGTGTATGGACTAATTCCCATTTCATCAACAGAAGATGTAGAAAAAGCATATTTAGCAGCAGAAAAAGCTTTTCCAAGTTGGAGCAACACCACTTTAGAGGAAAGAAGTAACATCTTATCAAAGATTGCTGATTTAATTTTACAGAAAATCGATTTTTTAGCAGCAGCAGAAAGTAAAGACAATGGAAAACCCATCAGTTTAGCAAAGTCTGTTGATATTCCAAGAGCTGCAGCAAACTTTCAATTTTTTGCAAATGCGATTACCCAGTTTTCATCAGAAGCACACGAAAGTGTAGGTTTACATGCAATGAATTTCACCTTACGCCAACCTTTGGGAGTGGTGGGTTGCATCTCTCCTTGGAATTTACCTCTGTATTTATTTACATGGAAAATTGCACCAGCAATTGCTGCAGGAAATTGCGTAGTTGCAAAACCAAGCGAAATTACACCAATGACAGCGTATTTATTAGGAGAAATTTGCAATGAAGCAGGTTTGCCTAAAGGAGTGTTGAATATTGTTCATGGTTTAGGAAGTTCAACAGGGCAAGCCATTGTTTCTCATCCAAATATCAAAGCAATTTCATTTACTGGTGGCACAAAAACAGGAGCTCATATTGCTAGAATTGCAGCACCCATGTTTAAAAAATTATCTCTGGAATTAGGAGGAAAGAACCCAAACATCATTTTTGCAGATGGTGATTATGACAAAATGCTAGCAACAACTGTTCGTTCATCGTTTTCCAATCAAGGTCAAATTTGTTTGTCTGGAAGCAGAATTTTGGTGGAAGAATCTATTTATAATAGATTCAAAACTGATTTTATCAAAAAAGTATCTGAGTTAAAAGTTGGAAATCCTTCAAGTTTTGATACGGATATTGGCGCATTAGTATCGGAAGCACATTTACAAAAAATAAAAAATTATATTGATATTGCAGAGCAAGATGGTGGAAAAATTCTTTTCGGTGGAAACCTTGTAACTGTGAAAGACAATGAAAATGGCTATTATTTGCAACCCACAATTATTGAAGTGTTTGATAATAATTGCAGATTAAATCAAGAAGAGATTTTTGGACCTGTAGTTACGTTGATGTCTTTTAAAACTGATGAAGAAGCCTTATTTTTAGCAAACGATGTAAAATACGGATTGTCAGCGACCTTATGGACCAGTAATTTAAACAGAACAATGCAGTTTTCTAAACAATTACAAACAGGAATTGTTTGGGTAAACACATGGATGTTGCGCGATTTAAGAACACCATTTGGAGGTGCGAAAGATAGTGGAGTAGGACGTGAAGGTGGTTTTGAAGCCTTGCGTTTTTTTACAGAACCAAAGAATATTTGTATTCAATATGAAAGCCCATCTTAATCTTCCTAAAGGGAAGAGACTGTTGTGGGCGAAAAAACAGTAAATCAATTAAATGTCTCCTCGAGCATTACTGAAATTAAAAGGTATTTTAATTGAAAGTAGCTTGCAAAGCAAAACGAGAGGTTATTATGAAAAGGTATTATGTATACACACTAAAATGTTCAGATAACTTACTTTATGTAGGCGTTACAAACAATGTTGAAAGAAGATTTGAAGAACATCAAAAGGGATTAAATAAAAGTTGTTTTACTTTTAATAGAACACCTTTACAATTGGTATTTAATCAAGTTTTTAATGATATTGAGCGAGCATTTTATTTTGAAAAGAAAATAAAAAAAGGAGTAGTCAAAAGAAGTTAGCCTTAGCTAATGGTGATTTTAATATGTTAGAAATTTTATCAGAATGCAGGAATGCAACACATCATAAATATAAACCAAATAATAAATTAGGTCTCGACTGCGCTCGACCAGATATAGAAATATAAAATGGAACTAAACATAAAAAACAAAAACGCACTAGTGTGTGGAAGTACACAAGGCATAGGAAAAGCAACTGCCTTTTTATTAGCTGAAGAAGGCGCAAATGTTACCTTAATTGCTAGAAACGAAGAAAAATTAAAAGATGTTTTATCAGAACTAAATGCATGTCAGTTCGAGCACAGTCGAGAACAATGCCATAGCTATTTAGTTGCCGATTTTTCAAATCCAACTGAATTGAAAAAAGTCTTAGAAAACGCAGATTTACACTTTCATATTTTGGTTAATAATACTGGAGGCCCTGCTGGAGGTGCAATTTTTGACGCTAAAATTGAAGAGTTTGAAAGTGCGTTCACGCAACATTTAAAATGCAATCATATTTTGGTGCAAGCGTTAGTGCCTTTTATGAAAACACAGTGTTTTGGGCGAATTATCAATGTGATTTCAACTTCTGTAAAACAACCATTAGATAGTTTAGGGGTTTCGAATACCATTCGTGGAGCAGTTGCTAGTTGGTCAAAAACATTAGCAAATGAATTGGGTGAATTCGGAATTACCGTAAATAATGTATTGCCAGGAGCAACACAAACGGAACGTTTGAATCAAATACTAAACAACAAAGCAGAAAAAACGGGTAAATCATTTGATGAGGTTGCGCAAGCGATGAAAAATTCAGCACCTGCAAAACGTTTTGCAAAACCTGAAGAAGTTGCCAATGCCATTGTTTTTTTAGCAAGTGAAAAAGCAAGTTTTATCAACGGAATTAATGTTCCTGTGGATGGTGGAAGAACGAAAAGTTTGTAAGCCCATCCGTAAAGCTTCCCAAAGGGAAGGGAATTAAATTGAGAATAGAGTAGTAGAATTAAACATTTTAATAATAAAATATTCCAAATTTTACCCAGTTTGGAGTTCCTTCCCTTTGGGAAGGCTAGGATGGGATTTTTGATATGAATCTAGTACAACCTTTAAATTTTAAAAAGTGGATTGACGAACATCGTCATTTATTAAAACCACCAGTTGGTAACAAATGTGTTTGGGACAATGGCGAGTATATTGTAATGGTTGTTGGCGGTCCAAACAATCGTAAAGATTATCATTATAATGAAACCCCCGAATTTTTCTACCAAGTAGAAGGAGGTATGGTTTTAAAAATTATTGATACAAATGGTAAGATGATTGATGTTGAAATTAACGAAGGGGATATTTATTTATTGCCTGCAAAAGTGCCTCACTCACCTCAAAGAATAGCCAATACGGTTGGTTTGGTTATTGAATATCCGCGTTCAGAAAGTATGTTAGATGCCTTAGAATGGTATTGTGAAAACTGTGGAAATCAATTGTACAGAGAAGAATTTTCTTTAGACAATATTGAAACTGACATGCCCATTATTTTTGACAAGTATTACTCTGATATTCAAAAATGTACCTGCAATAATTGCGGAACAATTATGGAGGCACCTAATAAAAGCCCATCCTAGCCTTCCCAAAGGGAAGGAACTCATACCACACCAAAATTAACTTTTAAAATTTTAAATTAGTGTTACAAAATCAACTATCAGATAAAAGTGTTACCCCTTTTGGGGGAAAGAGGGCTCTTCGTATTAACGGACATTCACATTTATTGCCATATCCTGAAGAAATCCCTCAGTTTATGAAAGAAAAGGAAATTTTCTGGGTGGATGATGAACGCAAACACATGTTTCAAAAAGGTTGGAAACGTCCTGTTACTGACTCAAGTTTTTTCTTAGATGAAAAGCTCAAATGGATGGAACGTAACAAAATTGATCATGCAGTGGTATTGAATTTATCACAATTGTATGGCAATGGTTTGCGATTGGAAGAAATGAAAAAAGCGCTCCGTTTTCAAAACGATTTTAATGCAAAAGTGCAAAAAAATAACCCCAATAAATTCACTTGTGGTTTTGTAATTCACCCAGGTTTTATTTATGGTGCTTTGTATGAAATGCAGCGCTGTGTAGAAGAATTAGACCTAAAAGTGTTGTGTTTACCTACGCATTTTATGGATTCAATTGGTCAGTGGCGAAGCATTTTTGATGAAGAAAATGACCGAATTTTTGAATTGGCAGACAAGTACAAATTAGCCATCGAAATTCATCCTTATGATGGTGATAAAATGATCAAATTGGAGAATTCCAATTGGCGTTTTCACCTCATTTGGATGTTGGCGCAATGTGGTGATGCCTATCATTTTTATACTTTGAATGGCATGCAAATACGGTTCCCAAATATCAGAACTTGTTTTGCACACGGTGGTCAATTAGCACAAATGAATTTAGGAAGACGTATTCAAGGTTTTGATGGTAGACCCGATTTGTTTGAAGGAAAATACCATCCAAGAAAAGCAGTAGGGCATCCAAATATTTTCTTTGACACTTTGGTTCACGATACTGATTCACTCAGTTTAATGTTTAAAAGGCAAGGAACAAAACAGGTGTTAATGGGGTTAGATGATCCGTATCCTTTGGGCGAAATGGAAAGTGACGCGCAATCTTCGTATCCAGGTAAAATATTGGATTTGGCAATTGAAAAAAATATCATTACCGAAACTGAAAAAGATCAAATTTGGGAAGATAATGTGTTACAATGGTTGTTTGGAGATGATAAAGCTGCCAAGCAAAATCTCATTCAAAAGATTTTGAGTTAATATCCACAATAATCTCAAAAATTATACAATTTCACTTTTGAATTTTAGGAGATTAATTAAGTTTTATAGCAATAGTTTTATCAGCGTTCAAATTAATTTTTGAATCTTTAAAACTTGGTGGTCCAAAAATACCAGTAGCATTATTTGAAAAAGCATAAGGCTCTTTCGGAATTCCTATTAAATTTTTATCCAACATATTGTTGTTATTTTTATCATGAAATAATGAAAGGGCATATTCGCCTTTTTTCAATCCCCTGAACTGAGCCATAGCTTTGTTATTTTCAATAATAACACTCATTCCATTTACTTCTTTGTTTGTTTTTAAGAATGTTTGTTCATTATCGAATATGGCTAAAAAAACTTTTCCGGTATTGTTTTTAAGTCCAAAAATTTCAACAGTTAGTGTAAAAGTTTCATTTTGAGCTTTTATAGTTTGAAGAGAGAAAATTAGAATACTTGTAAAAAGGAAAATTTTATTCATTACATATAATTTGTGAACGTTTTTTATTCTGATACACTATCAATCAAAATCGTCAATAAATCAATGGCGGCTTGTGCTATTTTTGTGCCAGGACCAAAAACCCCTACCGCACCAGCATCGAACAAAAACTGATAATCTTGCGCAGGTATTACTCCACCTACAATAACCATAATATCTTCACGTCCGTATTTTTTTAGCTGTTCAATGACTTGCGGAACCAATGTTTTATGACCTGCAGCCAACGAAGAAATGCCTAGAATATGCACATCGTTTTCTACGGCTTGTTTGGTAGCTTCTTCCGGTGTTTGAAATAACGGACCAATATCTACATCAAAACCCAAATCAGCGTAGCCAGTTGCCACTACTTTTGCACCCCTGTCATGGCCATCTTGCCCAAGTTTTGCAATCATAATTCGTGGACGTCTGCCCTCCAATTCAGCAAAAGTATCAGCTAATTCAGCGGCTTTTTTAAACAATGCGTTGTCTTTAATTTCTTTACTATACACGCCAGATATGGTTTTATGCGTTGCTTTATGTCTGCCAAAAACAACTTCTAAAGCATCCGAAATTTCACCCAAAGTGGCTCTGTTTTTGGCTGCTTTTACTGCCAAATCTAGTAAATTTTCTGTTTGGTTTTTTGCAGCTGTTGTTAAAGCTTCTAACGATTTAAGAACATCAACCGAATTTCTAGTTGCTTTCAACTGCTGTAAACGTTCGATTTGAGAGTTACGAACGGCTTCATTATCTACTTCTAAGGTATGAATGGGATCTTCCTCTTTTAATCGGAATTTGTTAACGCCTACAATAACATCCTGATTACTATCAATTTTTGCTTGTTTTTTTGCAGCAGCTTCCTCAATACGCATTTTAGGAATTCCTTTTTCAATGGCTTTGGTCATACCACCCAATTCCTCCACTTCTTTGATCAATTGCCAAGCGTTGTTAGCAATTTCTTCAGTTAGTTTTTCGAGATGATAACTTCCAGCCCAAGGATCAACAGTTTTCGTGATATGGGTTTCTTGTTGTAAGTAAATTTGGGTGTTTCTGGCAATTCTTGCTGAGAAATCTGTGGGCAATGCAATGGCTTCGTCCAAGGCATTTGTGTGTAAACTTTGTGTTCCTCCAAAAACGGCAGCCATGGCTTCAATTGTGGTTCTGGCAACATTGTTAAAAGGATCTTGCTCGGTTAAACTCCAACCACTTGTTTGAGAATGTGTTCGTAATACCAACGATTTTTCATCTTTTGGATGAAACTGTTTTACAATTTTTGCCCACAACATTCTTGCTGCACGCATTTTTGCAATTTCTTTAAAATGATCCATCCCAATTCCCCAAAAAAAGGATAATCTTGGTGCAAAGGTATCAATATCCATACCTGCTTCCAATCCTTTACGGATGTATTCTAGGCCATCAGCAAGTGTGTAAGCCAATTCAATTTCGGGAGTTGCACCCGCTTCTTGCATGTGATAGCCAGAGATTGAAATTGAATTGAATTTGGGCATATTTTTACTGGTGTAACTAAAAATATCCGCAATAATTTTCATGGATGGAGAAGGAGGATAGATGTAGGTATTTCGTACCATGAACTCTTTTAAAATATCATTTTGGATGGTTCCTGATAATAAATTTTGAGCAACTCCTTGTTCTTCTGCAGCCACAATAAAAAAAGCTAAAATGGGTAATACAGCACCATTCATGGTCATTGAAACCGACATTTCATCTAGCGGAATTTGATCAAAAAGCACCTTCATGTCTTCTACAGAATCAATGGCAACACCTGCTTTTCCAACATCGCCTTGCACGCGTTCATGATCAGAATCATAACCTCTGTGTGTTGCTAAATCAAAAGCTACTGACAAACCTTTTTGACCTGCTGCTAAATTTCTTCTGTAAAAAGCATTGCTTTCTTCGGCTGTTGAAAAACCAGCATATTGTCTGATGGTCCAAGGTCTTTGCACATACATGGTAGCATAAGGTCCTCTTAAATTAGGTGCAATTCCAGCAGCAAAATCTTCGTGCAAATAAGCCTCACCCAACCTCCCTAAAGAGGAAGAGTTCTCATTGAATTTTAAAAGTTTGATATTTGAAAAGTCTTTTCTATTCATTGTCAAGTCGTTCTTTTTCAATGGTTTCTGAAAGTCTTTTTCTAGTAATGGGTGTAATCAACGTTTTGATGTTGCGCTGCTTTACAAAAGGATAAATTTCTAGCTCATTTTTCATATGATCATTCGTATTCTGCTGTAAATTAGTACCCACTAAAATAATTTTTTTATTGACGAAATCTGCTTCTTCTTTTTGAGCACTTTCTTTAATTTTTTTCTGAATCACTCCTGATTTTAGCTGATCTAAAAATCCACCACCTTTTTCAATTTGTTTAAAAATAGTGAGTGCTTTTTCAGCCAATTGTGAGGTGATGGAATCAATATAATAAGATCCATCCGCAAAATTTTGTGCTGCTTGTAAGCAACTTTCTTCTTGTAAAATCAACAACTGGTTTCTACTAATCCGTTCGCCAAATTCATTGGATTTATGAAAAATAGCATCATACGAACTATTTGAAATGGTGTTTGAACCACCTAAAATTGCACTCATACATTCGGATGTTGTGCGTAACATATTTACATTATAATCGTAAACTGTTTTGTTTCGCAAACTAGGCTTCGTAAAAATATGGGCTTTACTATTTTGAAGTCCGTATTCGTTTAAAAGACTTTTCCATAAAATACGGAAGGCTCGTAACTTGGCTATTTCAAAGAAATAATTACTGCCCACTGCAAATGAAAAATGAATATTTTCGGCAATCTCTCTTCCGAAATGTAATAAATATTCGTTGGCATGCGCTAAGGCATATCCCAATTGTTGTGAAATGGTAGCACCTGCATTTTGATACAAATCCAACGAAACTGAAATGGGATTTTTACAAGATTTTGTGATGTTTTGTAGTCTTTTATGATCTTCATTTAAATTGAAAAACCAATTGCCACTTTCCGCTAAATTGCCAATAATGTCTGTTTGAAAAAATATGTTTTTTGAATCGCAAAATTGTGACAATTCAATTTGAAAATCATCCTCTAAAAAAGAAAATTGAAAGTAAATGACCACTGATTTTACATCAATATTCGCCAACACTTGTTTGTAATCAAAAGCTTTATTAGCTTTAAAATGAAGAGCAGTTGCGCCTCTTTTTAATGCATCTACAGCTAAAAAATTAGCCGTTTTTTCATTGTCAATAAACACACTTTGACAAATATCAAATCCTTTTTTAGGAAGTGGAATGATGTGATGTACTCTGTCTACTTTTGTATAAAATGGTTTTACTGTGATACCTTCGTCAGTTTTCCAGAGTAAGATTTCGTTATAATCAGCACCTTTTAAATCCGCCTGAATTTTTTGCTTCCAAGCACCTGCTGAAACAGGTGAAAATTCATCAAATAAAAAAGCGCTCATTTTTTAGGGATGGTATCAAATTCAATCAAATAAATTTCTTCATTTTCTTTCTTCATCAAATATTGCTCTCTTGCAAATCGTTCTAATTCTAATGAATCTTGCAATTTTTTAATGGTATTTTTATCTTCT
>Ga0209137_1003237_pt1 | contig 13803 bp, 11 predicted proteins | sample SaaInl5LU_22_DNA_FD_184642 | JGI IMG/M metagenome (GOLD analysis project Ga0209137, IMG submission 184642) | Marine microbial communities from expanding oxygen minimum zones in the Saanich Inlet - ESP_105LU_22_DNA (SPAdes) (version 2) | ecosystem: Environmental > Aquatic > Marine > Intertidal... | reverse complement strand
GGATGCTTCAATCGAATAGCTCTCACCTGTACCGACAGCGAGGTTCACATCGACCTCACCGTCTACTGCACCATCAAGCCCATCAGCTGCCGCAAAAGTCGCACCATCAATCACTTTGACTGCGTTCAAAACCTGTGCAGAACCCTCATTTACGAGAACAATGTCGTTAGTACCATCGTTGTTGAAATCTTCACTTGCGGAAATATCCGAGCGGGTAAGAGACCCACTGCTTGCGTTTTGATAGATTTCAAACGAGTTGGCTTGAGACGTGATAGCATCGTCAGTGCGGATTTGCCCGTCAACTGTGCCGTCAGCCGCGTCCGCGTCAGCGATATCTTGGGAAGACAGGACAAAAGCCGCCCCACCTTGACCGCCGACCGTACCGAACACAATTTCATCCGCCCCGTCGCCATCCATATCACCCGCATATGACAACTCCGTGCCCGCTAGCGCCGCCCCGCGCGCGACGGCTGAAAACGAAGATGCCTGATCAGAAATATTGACCGTGCTGATGATCCCATCAACGGTACCGTCAGCCGCATCTGCAGCTGCAAGATCCGATGAGGCAAGGCCAAAGACCTTTCCAGCACTGGTGCCCTCGTCCGTGTTCCGGCTTTCACTGAACAATAGATCAGAAATGCCATCACCGCTAAAATCACCGTCGAGCTTAATCTTATCACCAACGCGGGTCGCATTTGACTGAGCGGGATCACCAATAATTCGGTAACTGTTTGCCAACTGAGGCACTAGGTCAAGATCAACGACCCCATCCCTGACGCCATCCAAAAGGTCTGCTGCCTCAAGTTCAGCACCCGACAACATTGTGATGTTGTCCTCAACGGTAGAGGACGTCGAGCCATCATCCGCAAAGATAAAATCAGTAACACCATCCCCGTCATAGTCCCCGTTACTCGCCAGATCGATACCACTATCACTCCGATCAACGCCATTGATGAAGAAATAGGCCCCATCAAGAGATCCAATTTCTGCGCCAAAAGAAATCAGTCCGTCAATCGTGCCATCAAGCGCGTCAGCCGCAGCAAACTGTGATGCGGGTAGCAGGCCAAACAGACCATTACCGCTGTTACCAAAAAAGTCCGCAAGCCCGTCACCGTCAATATCGCCTGTCTCCGCATTCGTCTGACGGGTCGGGTTGTTATCGCCTGTCGCAATAAAATAGGCCGTTAGTGGAACTGCAAAAGAGGATACGGCGTCACCAACCAACACATCGTTGCCCGCGCCCCCCGAAAGGCTATCGTTACCAGCTTCTCCGAATACCTCATCATCGCCTGCGCCAGCGATGACGGTGTCGTTCCCTGCGCCGGCGGTGATAATATCATCGTCTGGGGCCTCGCCCGGCAGGTTCGCATCGCCACCATCGATTACATCGCCGTCTTCATCCACAAAACTTGCATCGATCAAATCATCAGTCGCGTCGCCCGTGATGATACCGTCGGATCCAGTGTTCAAGCTTTCCACAACTGGACTGCTGCCATCACCTGTAATTATGTTCAGCGCGACATTCGATCCCAGGTTGTAACGGGCATCAGCAGAGAAGCTAAAATCAATGGCGGCGTCGCCTGCCACAACATTGTCCGCAACCGTAAGTACCGGAGACAATATTCCATTTTCTGCAGCACTGTTTCCAACAAAAATAGCAAACTGATTTGGAAGCGATTCGTTGATGATGATCTCGAAGCTGGCAGGAGCTACCTCATCTGCAGCTAGGATAAATTGGACATCGCTCATCAAGCTCGGATCGATCACGAAAATATCGCCTGCGGACACTTCGAAAACACCAAGGTTGTTTGCTTGCGTGACTATGATAATGGCCATTTTTCTTAATCCTTACAGGAAACTAGTAAACATACAGGCGGTACTGCCCAACGATGGCGTCAGCCTTCAGTCAGGGGTGTGAAGCCGGTCCGTTGCAAAGTGGCGGCTAGGGCAGACCATCGGTCGGATTTACACGTTAACAACAAACTCAAAAACACAAGTGCAGTGTGCCACGTGCGCCAAGCAACTGGAACAGCTTTCAATGAAGATCATGTTCGGGTCGTTGCTGGCAGCTATCGAGCAGCATTCATCGGTTAGACGGGCGACTACCCACACTTGCCTTTGAGAAAGACAAGGGTGTTGGCCCTACCTTACCCCAGTATCCTTTTTACGGTCGCACCGGCGCACCATCATTTGATGCCGTTCGTAAACTTCTTGCGGCGCTCACGAATTTTCGCGTCAGATTCGACAGTGCCGTCATGAAATGATCCGAACCATTTATCCCACGGCAATTCGAGCGAGCCATAGTTACATTCGAAATACCGGTGATGCATCTGGTGATGAAATGTCCCCAGCTGTAGGCGGTTCTTATCCTTAATGACCATACCCTCAAAGCCAGTATGCGTGGTTGCAGCGGTCAGCGCGTAATACTGAAGATGAAAAAGGATATGCAGCGGATGAGCCGCAATCACAAAATGGATCAAGACCGACCCAAGAAAGATGAGGTGCTCAACGGGGTGCATCGCCATACCAGACCAAGGGCCCACATTGATGTTACGGTGATGCAGCGCGTGGACGTGTTTGTAGAAAAACGGGATATGAAGAAAACGATGTATCCAGTAGAAATAGAAGCTCTCCCAAACTGGGATCAGTAAGAACAACGCAATGAACCAAATGGGGTTCGCGGCCCACGTCAACATCGGTGCATACCCGTTAGCCATCGCCCAAAACATCAGCACTTCATAGAACGTCCAGACTGTAACGCCGCTGGCGATCGTCCAGAACATATTGTCACGGATCTGCCCACCAAGCGTAAATTGCCGTCCGTTTTTCATTAGCGGGCGAGGGTCATATTTAAGCTGCTGCCCTTGTTTGGTGAAAGTATAGAAATAAAGGTGTAACCCGCCCGCGACGAGCGTCATTAACGCGACGTTTCGCATGAACATCTCGGCAACCCAGCCGAATGCGAACACACGGGTCTCTTCTAGCGGTGGTTGAAACCAATAAAATGAAATGTAGGCGATAGCGACAATCAACAGTCGTTCTGTGATGAAAAACCAAGAGTTCCAGAACCACGCCAGCATCGCCATCGGACGCGGCGGCCAACTGAAAAATGGTGACACTTGCAACGGAACATTCGGTGTATGGTTCCAACCTTTGAGTGGTGCGTCAGACATCGATAGCCTCCCAGAAAACCCCGCGTCTAGGTTGCCACGATTTACCTCTGCGAAAAAACAGTATTAAACGAACAACAACATCAAAAATTCCGAGATAGGTATGGCGCTAACCCTTAAAGCAATGGAGTATTTCACGACTGCTCTGCATCATGGCAGCATTGTCAAAGCGGCTGCAGAACTGAACATCGCAGCATCGGCCGTATCCAGCGCAATTGACCAAGTCGAAGCGGAGTTTGATCTGACCCTCGTGATCCGCCAACGCGCGCGGGGCATTCAGCCAAACGCAGCCGGACGCGATGTGGCCCGTAAATGCGAGCATCTACTTGATGAATATCGATCCTTACTGATTGAGGGATCCGAGTTGAAGAAATCACATAAGGGGACTCTGCGGATTGGATATTACGCCCCGATCGCCCCCGCATTCTTGCCGCAAGTTTTTGAAGCATTCCTACCAAACACATCAGACGTCACGCTGGAATTAGAGGAATGCAACAATGATGAAGCACAAGATGGGCTTCTGGCTGGAACATACGACGCCATTTTATTTGTAGCCGAAGGTGTTCGACCCTCTATCGAATATGACACGTTGGTTACCGCCCCACCCTATTTCTTGATGCCCAGTTCCCACCCTTTGAAAGACCAGCGAACAGTCACCATGGCGCAAATTGCAACGGAACCGTTAATTGTTTTGAACCGTCCGATTGCCGCGTCATATTACGAAGGCCTGTTTCAATCCGAGACGCGAAAAGCCCCCGTCGCAGCCTATGCGAATTCGACCGAAATGGTACGCAGTCTTGTCGCGGCAGGGAGGGGATGCGCAATTCTCAATATGCTGCCGCTTACGTCAGAGACTTACGCAGGGGCGCCCGTAATCGCGCGGCCAATTTCAGACAGTTTACCACCGTTAACACTGGCTCTTGGCTATGATCGAATGCGCCCACGCCGAATTGTACAAGACTTTGCGAAAGCCTGTCAGGAGCACTTCGCCACCGTTGGGCCAACACAATGCATTATCTCGCATGAAGAATAGGCCGTCAGTTCTTTCTTGTGCCTCTGAACCAATCAACCGTACGGGCCAGACCGTCATCCACAGACACTTTTGGCGACCAGTCGAGAATATCTTGAGCCTTTGTTATGTCAGGGCGGCGCTTTTTCGGATCATCTTGTGGCAGTTCTTTGTAAACCAACTGAGAGCTACTGTGCACAATCGACAGAACTTTATGGGCCAAGTCTTTGACCGAGTATTCCTCGGGGTTGCCAAGATTTATAGGGCCTGCGAATTGCGTTTCGCGCGCCATCGTTCTGCAAAAACCCTCAATAAGATCGTCAACGTAGCAAAAAGATCGCGTCTGGCTACCATCCCCGTAGACGGTAATGTCTTCGCCTTTCAAGGCCTGCGTGATGAAGTTTGATACAACTCTGCCGTCATCAGGGTCCATTTTGGGACCATACGTGTTGAAGACCCTTACAACCCGCACATCAACGCCCAGTTGCCTTTGGTAATCAAAGCAAATGGCCTCAGCAGCGCGCTTGCCCTCATCATAGCATGCCCGCGGACCCGTCGTGTTCACGTTGCCCAGATAAGTTTCCGGCTGAGGATGCACTGTCGGGTCTCCGTAGACCTCAGAAGTAGAGACCTGCAGCATTTTGCATTTCTGTTGATGAGCAAGGTCCAACAGATTTATCGTTCCAAAGATCGACGTTTTGAAAGTCTTGATTGGGTTTGTCATGTATTGTTTTGGCGAAGCAGGGCACGCCAAATTGTAAATTTTATCGCATTCAACGCTAATTGGCGTGGCAATATCATGCTCCACAAACTCGAAGTTTGGGTTTTCTAAATGCTCGGAAATATTTTCTTCTGAGCCCGTCGACAGATCATCAACGCAGACGACGTGATACCCTTCGCTCAATAACCTAGCGACTAAGTGCGAGCCCAAAAAACCCGCTCCACCCGCAATGATCGCATGTCGCACCATAACTCATCACTCTCACAAACGACTTAACACCTGCTCCATATGAGTAGCGCGCGCACATCCCAACCGCCAGCACCCAATTGATTATATTTGACACCTACTTGCGGCACACAACGTGCGATGCTTTACTTCGAACTGTGATAATCGCACAGAATTATAAGTAATTTTTTATTGAGTACATGCGCATGAGCAAAACACAGCCAGCTGACGTAAAGCCATTGATGGTCATAGGTATTTGCACACGTAACCGGCATGAGATGCTGCATAGATGCCTGATCTCGTTGAAAAATGCGACACTACCAAAACGGTACCGCACCGAGTTAATCATCGTGGAAAACGCCGAAACTCTTTCGATCGAAAGTATCATCGAAGAACTTAATCTTCCGATACCCGTACATTTGGCGGCTGAGCCAAAAATTGGGTATTCCAGCGTGCGAAATCGCGTACTCGACATAGCAGATGAAATGGGCGCTGATATTTTGCTGGGCGTCGATGACGACGAAGAAGTCTGCGAGAATTGGGTAATCGCTTATGAGGCCGCGGCGGAATTCCTGCCTGACTGCGACGTGATGATGGGGCCAACAAATTTGCGATATGCCAACGGCGACGAACCGTCTTCAATTGTTCAGTCAGCAGGGCATTGGATCGAGAGGACCCAGCCCTTGAAACGGGCTTTCGGACAAAGACCATATGTACCCGCGACAATGAATTACGCACTAAGGAAAGCAGTTTTGTCAAAGCAATCTGGTCTCGGCCTCAGGTTTGATGAACGGTTCAACAAGATCGGTAGCGAAGACACCGCATTTTTTTTTATCCTTGAAAACCTGTATGGCGGCAAACTTGGCTGGGTTCCTGAAGCCCGAGCTTTTGAAGACCGCCTAGGTAAACGAGACACGTTAAAATTCATAAGTGAACGAAACGCTAGAAATCAGGCAGCATATTTTTCAATAGTTCTCGCACACCAGAAAACGCAAAAAACACTATCGGTTGCGCTAAGTGAAATAAGACAAATTACACTCAAACATGCCTTTTACGCATTTTATCATTTTATCGCTGCAGCTTTGTACGCATTGGACCAGCCACAAAGGGCCAAGAAGCTATTCGGAACATCAGTTTGCCACTTCAAATGCCTTGGGGCAGTAACAGCCGCCTTTAAATGGCGGCAATTATAAATGCCCCCTCTAATTGCGAATGTAAGGCTCAACAAAGAACCAAGGAACGTAAATGCTTAACGAACTTCGGTATTTTACCCGGTCCAGTCCAGTCGCGACTAAACTCTCACGAATGTTGCACGAACGATTGCACGATTTTTTACAGCGATATCCACACTTCAAGATGACGAAGCCACGTTATTTCTGGGTGCGGTTCGATGAGGGGATTGGTGGGCCGCAAGATGTGAACGTCTTTTGGGAAGGCAAAGACATTGTTCTATCAATATCATTCTCATACGCTGTCCACCTACATCACAGCCGAGTAGACCAACTGTTCACGATGGTCGTTTGGCTTATGAAAGCTGGACCGGAAGCAGAGCAGATTACCGTCAATTTATCGGACGGTGAGGCGCCATCCTTCGCACGCTTCACACCGTCAAGTTGCTTTGACTTCGCCATTCCTATGCCAGATCAGTACTTCTTCGCCTCTCATGGTTTCATCGCTATGCGACAGCACTCCTACGAAACTGACATCCCATGGCATGACAGAAGCGATGAGCTAATTTGGCGCGGCACACCAGTTGGGACCGGAATGATTAACCCAGCCCCCTGCCACGCAGAAAATCCAGCGATCGTTCAAAGGATCCGGCTGGCGCACCTCGCAAAATCAGTAGGCATAGATTTCAAATTTGTTCCAACGAGTGTGACGAACGATGTCTGGCCTCTTATTGAGCGTGCTGGATTATCCGGCGAGCGGGTTGAAGAAGGGTCTTGGGCAACCCGCAAATACGCCCTCGATGTTGACGGCTTCACAAACACCTGGAGTAACTTCCTGATCAGACTTCATCTTGGTTGTTGCGTCTTTAAAGTAGACTCACAGTTTGGCTACCGGCAGTGGTACTATCATCACCTAACCCCGTTTGAGCATTACATCCCCGTTAAGGCGGACCTAAGCGATATATCGGACCAAATAGAATGGGCGCGTAGCAATCCGAAAAAAGCGGAAGAAATTGCTGCGAACGGACAAAACTTCGCCCGTCAGCTCACATTTGAAAGCGAGAGTGTCCTTGCAGGCAAGCTCATTCTAGAAAACTGGCGTTGGCCGCTGTAGCTGTCGGTACGACCGCGCAGAACTACGGCGTCAGGGTCTCGGCAATCCGCTTCATGTCTGAAAACCCTTCAACCAGTGCTTCTGTATCCTCTCTTCGTAACTGATCCAGCGTGCTGGCCATCCTTACAAATTCGGGCAACTCAGCACTATAGTCGCTATCATACATGAAGCTAATCATGCCTTCGATCTGCTGAATATGGCCGGGAAGGCACTCATCGCCCACGTGAGAAATACGTAATTGAGCAAGGTGATCTCTCAGCTTTCTCGCAACAGTTTGCTTCATGTCAGCTGGCATCACTTGCATCCTGTAAAAGCTGGGCTCCTGCAAAGGGCGCATCGCAATATCGCTCAACTTAGCCTTACACGCACTCACCAATCCATCACACAGACTTGGAAGCGCGGCGATCGTCATTACCGATACAGTCACTCCAAACGTAATGCTCACATGGGGGCATTCTTCGCGGACCGTGGCAATATTCTGCTGAAACGTTTCCCAGTTAAACCCATTGCGAACCAGCGCGCCAAGCTCTCCAACAGCGTCGATGCTGGCTTCAAGAGCAACGGACGGAAAATGCTTCCAGAGCTCAACAATGGATTTATCCCGCAGGGACAGGAATGACATATTCGAATTATACGCCAGATTGATATCTGTCCGGTCGTTTTTGATGAGGTCAGACAAAAGATTGTAATGCTCATCTAACATCAAAGGCTCGCCACCAGCGAAGTAAATGGTTTGAATTGTTTGCATGCCGGGTGCAATTTGAGCCGCAAAGTCTTCTGGCGACTTAAAGCTTGAGATAACCGCTTTATCACCAACAGTCAGACCCATTTTCTTGGCATCCCCAAACCACTTTGAACTATAACCGTGATAGCAACTTCGACACTTAAGGTTGCATAAATTTGAAAACCTCAGGTCTAATGAGATGGGGAAGTCCCCGACTGTTTTTTCCACATCTGTCAAAGACAACTGCTTTAGCTGATACTGATAGGCTGTGTTATAATCATCACGCAGGCTACGCGCTCCGCTCTTTTCCCGCTCAGTGCATCTCGCGCATCCAGCCGGTGTTTTACCCTCGGCAAACATTTTTCGTATCTCATCCATGCGGTCGGATCGCCAAGCTGCTGAAACTGTGGATGTTTCGATATTTCCGTGTTCGTCCGCATATTCACAACAAGGCTTAAGACCGCCAGAAACAGAAATATGAGTGTTCACAAACGGCGCAATACACAAAGACTTCGGTACCATTACAAAAAACCCACTCGTTAAATCAGACACTTTATTCTGTGACAGAAGCTTAGAAAACACAACGTCTATCAAACTCGCAAGGCCGTTAGCAGACCTCAACCTTGCCATCTTGGGCTAGGCTTCACTACCGCAGCGGCACACAACGCGGCAATCCCGCAGGCAAGACGACAAGCGCGCCTACACCGTAGAGCGTTTTTGCCAATCCACTTTCACTTGATGCGACGGTCACCCAATTTTGCCCGATGCCCAAGATAGCCACGTCAGAAGGCAGGCGGGAAATGAAGCCTGCGTCCGGCAGCAGAACCATCGCACTTGGGGCAGCATCACTGAAAACCATTACGCTCATTTGCAACAGTACGACTGATATCATGGCGCCCAGAAAGTATCCGATCCAGGCGCTAATAGTCATGAATATGCTCAAGGCGGACAACACCTGCCTGAAACCCGCGCAGCGTCGCTGCGAGGTCAGAAACAGGGACCAAAACAAGGTGGCGCGTGTCATCATAACCCTGCCGATCAAAACTATAGATCGCTTGATCAAGCCGCTGATTGCTGGACGTAACCGTCAGCATAATGTCGTCGTTACCAGCAATCTCAACAAAGTCCGCCCCCTCTGCCGCCCACTGATCTAACAGTTTTGTCAAAGCGCGGTACCGAGGTGCCTCAACCTCAATACCCTCTGGCCGCATTGATTTAACCTCCACACCCTCCTCAGCCGATAAGCGGTTAGGCTGCAAATCGCGAACGATTAGGCGTAAGCGCAACGCATCTGGTTCTAGGTTCGCGACAGCGGCCTTGATTACGCGGGCATAGCGGGCCTTGAGCCCATATTCTACTCCAAGCGCAAACCGCCTTTCACAGTCCCGCCATACATCTGTTTCCGCATTTTTCAGAGCAACTGCATCACGCTCAAAATCCCATTGATACCAAGGGACTTGTTGCAAAAACTGTGCATATTGGGCGGCCTGCTGCGCGCTCAATATATCAAGTGACGCGGGCTCATCACCGCGCATAACAACTGCGAAGCGACCCAAGGTTTCCTCATAAAGTGCTTTTGCGAGCATCTCAAAAGTGAAGCTAATCCCAATCGTGTAGATCGTTGATTTGAACTGGTTTGGAAAACCACCCACAGGGCCAGAGGCTTTGGAAACACTGCATAATGACCGCCAAAACCCCGCGACCGATTTGAAATACGCGTAATCGTGCGGGGCGCCATCGGCGATGACCTGCGCGTAATCATCATAGGCGTGAACAATGTGCCACTCGGGATAGGTCAGCAAAGTACGCCCTTCTGGGCGGTGATGTTCCGGTGGTAGAATTGGCGTATAACTCGATGGCACAACGCTCGGGCGACACGCCAACTCAACATAGGCAACAGGGCTGGCACCAAACGCGAACATTAGCGCAACAACAGCCGCGCCGCGCTTGAGTAGCCAAATCATTGCACGCGGCCAAAACGCAGCCCCACAAACAAGGCCACGCCCCCAAGTGCAATATGCGGAAGATTGGCAAGCACACGGAACACCGTGAAAGAAATCCCATCAGAGGTATTTGTGAAGATGCCAAAGTCCAAATAGCCCCAGCCAGTCACAAAGCCTAACAGCCCATCGCCCAGATAAAGCGCACCAAATGCCACAAGGAACACCTTGCTTGCCCGAGCCCCCATGAAAGCGGCAATCAATGCCCATAGCGCGGACGCCAGATGCAGCGTATCATCGAACAGATCGAGCGCAAAAACACCAAAGGCCAAGCCTTGATCGTCTGTGATACCGGGCACGTAGTTCAAAGCTGCGGCCGCTAAAAGTACCACAAAATACCCAACCGAAATCTTTTGCAGCAAGCTCATAACACCCCCAAATACCTGTCCCAAAAGTTATTCCGCAGGATCAGCTTTGGGTCCATCTTGCGCTTCGCAGCGGCAAACTCAGCAGCGCGTGGATAGGCCGCTGTCAACTGATCCAATCGCGCGTGAGGGCGATAGGGCAAATAATATGTGCCCCCGATTGAGACGACCCCGTCTATCAATTCTTGCGTCATCCGCTGCATGTCAGCCTCTGCGCGGGCAGTCATTTCTTGACTGAATGACATCACCGCAGCGATCCGCGGTGTTGTACTGTAACTCAGCCAGCTTTCCTCATCATTATCGACAAACCGCAAGGTAACGTTGAGAAATTCTTGATACGAGGCAGGAATAACAGTTCTGCAAATGATCACAAATTCCGCAAAACGTTCTGGTGCGACAAAGTACTCGTGCAAGATATCCGTTCGCTTGGGGTCGCGATCATCAAGCGTGTGCACAGGCTCATTGATCAAACTGTTGCGCGTTGTAGGCCCACCCGCCAGCTTCGTCGCTACATCCGCCTCAAACCACCACCGCAGCTTTTTCATCCGTTCGTTACCAAGCTGGGCACGGTAAATGCGGCTCGCAATTTTCGCCGCCACACCCGAGCCTTGCGCCGCAGGAAGTGCACTTTGATCAACACTTGGTCGGTACGACACAAGTAAACCGCGCATCATAAAATCATCACGCCCCACATTAAGCCGCCCGTAGGCCATGTTGACGGTGCGGTCCTTCAGCACCTCAACAAAGCGTTTACCCAAACTCTCTGCGGGCACTTCTTCAAATGTAGGCTCAAGGCGCACATTCTTTGCGAGGTCCACGTCCATCTGTGTGACAATGCCTGTTAGTCCATAGCCACCCATCGTCATGTTGAATAAATCACTATTTTCCGATCGCGAGCATCGCACCAATTCGCCCTCTGGCAGCAACATTTCAAAGGCGCGAACAGTGCTGCCCATTGGCCCCTCTTTCACAGGCCAACCGTGGGCATTCACACAAAAGGTCGCCGCAACCCCAAAATTATTGTTAGATTGCATGACACGTGGGCCAAGCCCAACAGGATCCGCAGCATTGATCACATCCCGCCAGCGCGCACCCGCATGAAGGCGCATCACACTGTTTTTCGTATCAAGCTCTATAGACGCATTCTCAAACGTAATGGCGTGACCGCCACGTGGAATTGCCTGCCCCCCCATGGAGTGACGCGCAGCCCCCACGTTTACGGCGCGGTTATTTGCGCTCGCATCTGCAAGTTCGGCTCTGAGGGCCGCAACCAATTTCTCACCTTGGTCCTCGCGCAGGGTTATGTGCTTAAAGATCGGTGTCTCATTCAACTCACTGGCATCGTTTAAGGTTTTGCCCGCCCCAAGCGGTTTGACCATACGGGTGCCAGCAAGCGTGGGGTTAGACGCTGAGAACCCTTTGGTAAGCGCGACGCCTACAGCGGCTCCGCCCCCGAATAGTGCCGCACGCCGACCGATTTTGACGATCTGTACCAATTTGCCAAACCTTACTAGTTACTCGAAATTCACTCATGAATATGCATAGTATGAAATGCCTGCCGCGGCTTTGGCAACGCACTGCGCAGCGGAATTTGGCAAACGTATCAAAAGAGCCGCATATAAACGCAGCAGTGTACGTTAGTCGTATTTCAAAAGCTTAATCTTTTTGCGGGCGCGCATTTTTGCGGGGCTTAGCCCGTATTCCTCGCGCACTGCCTTCGACATTGTATCAACAGAGCCAAATCCCGTGGCAACCGCCACATCAACAATCGGCAACAAGGTTTCTTCAATCATATTACGGGCGCGTTTCGTACGAAGCCGCTTATAGAACCGCGCAGGCGTGTCATCGAATACCTTGCGAAACGTCCGCTCAAGACTACGTGTCGACAGTCCCAACTGGTCGGTCAAATCAGCCATGGAAATTGGGTCCGCAATGGTCTCTTCCATCAGACGGATCGCTTCGGTGACCTGCGCATCAAAAAGGCCCTGATTATCAGCAATGTCCTTTGGTTGCTCTGCATCACTTTTGCGTAAGGTATGCAGCAAAAGGCGGTTACCCAACTCGGCAACTTGTGCGGCCTCAAGACTGCTTGAAATCAAACCGATGATTAGCTCCGCCGTCGCGCCCATGCCCGCAGCAGTAATAATGCCCCCGCTGTTTTCAGAAAAACGTGCAGTTAGGTTGGGGTAATACCCAGTTTCATTAAGGGCGACCGCGTCGCGCCAATGGGTCGTCACATGACCTGGGGGGTTTTTCGTAAGCTCAATATAGGCAGTTGCAGCATCAGACAGCAAAACTGCAGGCCGCCCCAAACGCTGCATTTGACGCGCGCGGCGCTGCCAGCCCGCGGCAGCCCCTGATTTACCACCAACCACGATCAGAACATCTGCTACGTTGTGATCATCGATCAAAGGCTCGGCCCGCAACAGCCCGCCTGTCAGGCCCTGTACCACGCCTGGTGTTTCCGCCACAAAACGCCAGTCAAAAGCGGTACGTGCAAGAACTTCATTGGCAATGTTCAGGGTGTGCGTCACTGCAGACGCTTCATAATCACAAAAGCCATGACCGACATAAAGCTCAAACAGCTGTGGTGTCGTGGAGGTATCATGAAGCATCGCAGAGCAGTTCCAACATAGGGACAACGCAAAAGCGCCGGCACATAAGGTGCTGGCGCTTGTTAAACACGTAATCCGAAGAAGGGTAAATATATCAATCTAACGCTTTGGACCATTCGACTTGGTGCGCGGCTTACGTGGCCCACCTTCGGCTTTTGCAGCAGCATTGCGCGCTTGGTTCTTTTTGCTATTTGATTTGCCTTTAGGGGGCGGTGGGCCTTTGGGGCCAGATTTACCGTATGGCTTGCCAGAAGGTTTTCCACCGGGCTTCCCACTTGGTTTCCCTGCACCTTTAGGGCTACGCGGCTTAACCGCACCTTCGTGGGTTTCAGTCAGGTTTTCACGTGGCGCACGATACGGTGCTGCAGCTTGCTCATCACTGCGGGGTTTCTTGGTGCGCGGTTTGCGCGGCGCATCCTCGCGGCGCGCAGCTCCTTTGCCCTCGCCTTTTGGACCAGCAGGATGCCAATCACCCTTGGGTTTAGACCCTTTGTAAGCAGGCTTGCCACCGCGCGGCGCACCGCCGCCGCGTGGACCAGATGCACCAAGGTTCGGTGCCCGGTCCAGCTTCGTCAGCTTGGCGCCTTCAACATTCATGTCAGAACCAATCTCGGCCAAAAAGCGTTCGACGGATTCATCACGAATTTGAACATAGCTCTCGTCTTGCTGAATCCGGATTGCACCGATGTCA
>Ga0209137_1003236_pt1 | contig 13806 bp, 20 predicted proteins | sample SaaInl5LU_22_DNA_FD_184642 | JGI IMG/M metagenome (GOLD analysis project Ga0209137, IMG submission 184642) | Marine microbial communities from expanding oxygen minimum zones in the Saanich Inlet - ESP_105LU_22_DNA (SPAdes) (version 2) | ecosystem: Environmental > Aquatic > Marine > Intertidal... | reverse complement strand
ATATACAAAGGTGTTGTTACCGATACTGTTTGAGGATAAAACAGCGGTTGTTGTTGCTTGTGTTCCGCTGGCTTCATTAGGTGCAGATATAGTAATAGTAGGTGTAGTGGTATAATCATCTCCACCATCAGTAACTGTAATAGCAGTAATAACACCTCCAGATACAATAGCAGCTGCCGTTGCTCCAGTACCGTTTCCTCCGGAGATAGTTACAGTCGGAAAAGACGTGTAACCTGATCCACCATTATTAACAGCTATAGATCTTACCTCTCTTATAGGCTTCACAACAACCTGCCCTAAATTTAAATCCTTTTCTAGTATTTTACCTTTAAATGAAGGATTAGTTTTATCTCCTGCAATAACTATATCATTAATAAAGAACTCATTATACAACTTGTATTGGGTAAGTAAAGTGGTGTTAGGGTAGTATTCCCTTGTCAGAGAGTGAATCTCCTGTTCATCTAGGGGCCAACCTTGTTGTCTTAACTTATCATTAAGTAAGTAAAACATCCAATAATAATCAGTAGTCCCATATAACTCATAAGATAGCACATCCGGTCTCTTACCATCTGGAATGTAATACTCTTCATATAGAGTGGAATTGTCGATAGCTTGATCTATTAAGTCTACATAAACTGTAAGATTTTGAAAAAGCGCTGGAGATATTTCATTTCCAAATCTGTAATTAACATAGGGAAAATTAGTAAAGTAAGTCATTAATATCCTCCCAATGCAATATCGCGTTTGTTGAGTGTTCTTTCCTCTGTAAAGGCAAGAGAGAGGTCTGTTTCTTGAAAATTACCGCCGCCTTCACCATCACTATGGAATGCCATACTACTAGAATTATATGTAACATTAACATCAGTTAAGAAACTTGGAAGAATGCCATGAGCCACCTTTTTACCGTTATATGTCATTCTTATATCAAACTTAGATGGATATCTTAAAGCTGAGTTTATTCCCAGCTCAGTTACATTCTCAGGCATCATCTCTTCTCTAAAAAACTGAACTATAGCTTTAATCGATTCTGCTTCTTTGAGAGATGTGGGGATCATTTTAAAAGAAAATCTAAATGTTCTTAAATTAGGTCCTAGTAGGGCAGCTCTTTTATTAGGATTAAGAGCAATTCCTGTTTCAGTGGAAATAGCTCCAGCTACTTCTGTGTTAATTCGTCTAGCTAATCTTAACGCTGCAACCTGTGCGCCTTGTGATCCCAATCCTTTATTAAAAGCTTCAGATAATCCTTCAGCACTAAATATACTAGTAGCCGCACCAGCTAATGCGCCTAGAGCTTCTTTTCCCGTCATGCCAGAGTTTATTGCAGCTTCCGCTGTTGCTCCGAGTAACCCTAAATCAATATTGGAATAGCTAACAGCATCTTGAAATTGAATGGTATTAGGGAGATATAGTACGCATTTCCTACCAGATCCTAGATAACTGGGAAGCGGGCTTCGTGTACTAGATCTAAGCCCCGTCATAGCGCGGATCTCTTCTTGCGACAAATCATTGGTCTGAGTTGATGTATCATCTTCTGGGTCTGTAGTAACTCTAGTATCCTTAAAAAGCCTATCTACTAATTCTTGCTGTATAGTAGCACCTTCCTCTTGTTTAGCAACAAAGGAAATACGACCCTTATAATTATCATTATCTTCTAAAGGGTAACGCAACGGTTGTTTAAAAGCTTTTTGGTATCTTTGCATACTATTTGTTACTGATGCAACCCCAGTCCTAGCTATCGCATCGTTTAAAGGATCTACCATAATTCTTCCTAATAAATAAACTAAGTTACAACTATTTATAAGGTTATTATGGCTTATTCTGGAAGATATAGAGTAAAGAATAGAAGCAAATATAAGGGTAACCCTGACAATGTTGTTTTTAGATCCTTATGGGAGCGTAATGCCTTTAAGTGGTGTGATGAAACTAAGGAAGTAAAATACTGGGTAAGTGAAGAGGTGGTTATACCATACTTATGGGAAGTAGATAAGAAGTACCATAGATATTTTATGGATCTTAAGATTACCTTTTCTAATGGTAAGACCGTGCTTGTAGAAATAAAACCAGAAAAGGAAACTAAACCCCCTACTTTTAATGGAAAAAAAACAAAGAGATATATTAATGAAGGTATGACGTATATAAAGAATATGAATAAGTGGTCAGCAGCTCAAGAATATGCAGCTGATAGAGGGTGGGGGTTTGAAATTTGGACTGAAAATAAATTATCAATAATGGGAATATTGCCTAAACCTAAAAAAACTATTAAACCTATAAAGAAGTTACCTCCATTAAAAGTGAAAAAACGTAGATAAATAACATTATGGCTAATATATTTAATAAGTTAGAACTAGAAGCATTTAAGGCAGGTATCACCCCTAGGACAGCTGAGTCTAGGGCTTGGTTTCGGCGTAAGGCGCAGCAACTTCGAAGAGTAAATAGAAATGAGATTATGAAAGAGGAACCAATTGAACTGCAGGGCAACCAAGTGGTGGGGTCTATGTTCATGTTTTTCTATGATCCTAAGCATAAAGATACTCTCCCATATTACGATAGTTTCCCTCTTGTTATACCTATTGGTCCTGCTGATAAAGGATTTATAGGATTAAACTTGCATTATATTCCTCCAATGCTGAGAGCTAAGCTTTTAGACTCACTTATGGATATTACTAATAATGATAAGTTCGACAATACAACTAAGTTTAATTTATCATATGGAATGCTAAAGAGCGCTCAAAAATACAAATGGTTTAAGCCTTGTGTAAAGCATTATCTCAACTCACATGTAAGAAGTAGATTTGCTAGAGTACCAGCTACAGAGTGGGAAATAGCAGCTTTTCTGCCCACAGCAGATTTTCAAAAAGCTAGTAACTCTAAAGTTTATGCCGATTCTAAAAGGATGCTTTAATGGATATTAATCAATTAAAATCTGCAGTTTCAAAAGGACGAGGGTTTGCTAGTGCTAATCAGTTTATGGTTACTCTACCATCTCTAGGTGGTTATGATACAAGAGACCTTAATGTGCTCTGCACAAACGTTAATATGCCCGGTCGTCAAATTCTTACTCAAGAGAGACTTATTGGTATTAAAGGACGTAAGATGCCTAACGGATTTGCTTCTGATGATGTTAGTATGACCTTTCATGTTATGAATGATTATACTATTAAAAAATACTTTGAAGAGTGGCAAAATAAAGTAATTAGTCAAGATAGTTACGAAGTGGCATATACAAATGAATTTGCAGAAGATGTAACTATAACTCAATTAAAAAAGGGAACAGCTTTTGATTTTCCTATTGATAAAATCTTTGGAATAGATATCGATATAGATATACGCTCTAAAGAATCAATTATGTATCAGGTAAAATTACTAGATGCATTCCCAACAACGATGAATGCAATTGAATTTAATAATGAGCAAGACGGTCTAGTCAAGCTCAACGTCCAGCTTTCATATAGAAATTGGACTCGTGTAATATAAGGATGATAATTTATGGCACTACCCAAACTTAATGATGTACCTTACTACTCTGTAGTAATCCCATCTACTGGAGTAAGCACTAGATATAGACCCTACCTAGTGAAAGAAGAAAAAGTATTACTTATTGCGTTAGAGTCAGGGGACATGAAACAGATATCTAACGCAACTATAGATCTAATAAAAAATTGTTTAGAAGATAATATTGATATTGACTCTTTGTCAGTGTTTGATATCGAATACCTATTCGTTAAAATAAGAACAAAATCGGTAGGTGAGACAGTTAATTTAAATTTTCTATGCTCTAGTTGTGATACTGAAAATGAAGTTGTACTAAATTTAGATAGTGTATCAGTTCCTATACAATCTAAAGATAAAAGAACTATAGCATTAACAGATGATGTTACTGTGGGGATGAGATATCTTTCTTACAGTGAGAGTAATGAAAACGAACAGATATCTTCTCCAACTTCATATGCAGAATATATGTTCGAAACAATTTTAAGATCTATGCATACCGTGAATACAGAAGAAGAAAGTGTTTTAGTAAAAGATGAACCTGATGAGAGTAAAATAGAATTTTTAAATTCTCTTACAACAGATCAATTTAATAAGTTGAGATCTTTTATTGAATCTTCTCCAGCAGTAAGCTGTAAGGTAGATTTTAAATGTGAAGAATGTGAAAAGGAAAATAGCTACACCTTGAAAGGGCTTAATGATTTTTTCGGTTAGCCCTTTCACATGACAACTTAGTGAATTTCTATAATGTAAATTTTTTGTTAATGGAAAACCATAAATATACATTATCAGATCTTTATAATATGTTGCCGTGGGAAAGGGAAATATACGTTACGTTGTTAACCAATCAATTAAAAGAAATAGAAATGAGAAGAGAGCAAGGCGTATGACATCTTTAGTAGAAGTTGCAAAGCTAGTAAGAGAAGGAAATCAAACATCTGAAGAGAGTAATAAACATCTTCAGAGTTTAGATAGTGCCTTCAATAAATTTTTTAAGATTCAAGAAAATAATAGACTTGATCGCTTAGAAGATAGACTTGATGCGGCAAGAACTCGTAGAGTGACTGCTACATCTACTGGTAGATCTGCTGGGTCTGGTGCTATAGCAACTGCTGCTGGAGCTGCCACAGGATTAATGGGCAACTTAAAAGATTTTCTATTATTCCTTGCTAATCCTTTAGGTTGGGTAAAGGTATTAGCTAGGGCTACCTTTGGTGTAGGAGCTGCCGTCGTTGGTGCTTCTTACGAAGCTTTACGTAATGTTATTGATGATAGATTAAAGACACAAAGAGGACTTCTTAGAATAGAAGCTAAGCAACTAAAAGATGCACAAGCAGCTGAACAAAAAGCTATTCAAACTAAAATTACAGAAGAACAAAAAGCTGCTAACGATGCTAAAAGAGCTATGAAAGCTCGAATTGCCCTAGCTGAAAAACAATATAAAATTGATCAAGATAAGGCAGCGCGTGCTGAAATAGTTAGAAAAGCTAGATTAGATTTTGAAATGCAGCAAGAAAGACTCTACCGTGCAAGAGAACTAAAAAGGGAACAGAGAGCGTATCAAAGAAGATTAAATGCTGCTCTTAATGGAAGCAACCCGGACACTTTAAGACAAGTAATACTTGAAGGCAATTCTAAGTTTTCAAATGCTTCTAATACTGACTCTCCATTAAAAAGAACGCCGTCACCTGCAATGCCCACCCCTAATGCTATAGGCGGCGCTATGGATTCTTCCGTATCCACAAACACACCTAATAAACCTGGAGTTCAACTTAATACTACCGGTCTTAGTACATCTAACCTAAATGCCGATACGACGGAAGATATCAAAACCTCAGCCAGTTTAAAAGGATTTTCAGATGCAGAGCTTAAAAATGTGGGTGTTTACCGACAGATTAATAAGCTAGGAGTAGCTGAATATAAAACCATAGATGGTAACAAATATGCAAATCATCAAAATTTATTAGAAGAATTAAATAAAGATAAAGCCATGCGCAGCAGGAGTATACCAGGTAACACTACTTTAAGAGTGGCGGGTGCTTATTTTGATCCTTTAAGTGCTGCTGTTCAAGAGGGGTTAGAATACGGAGCACGATCTACTGTAGGTACAGCTTCTAAAATATTTGGCGGAGCTGCTAGAATATTTGGAGGTGTAGGGTTTAACGCAGCACTGTTATCTGTTATGCCTAAAGCTATGGCAGATGGCTCTATATCAGGTCCATTTCAAGGATTGTATGAAAATATGATCGCTGCTCTAATAGAAGGAGACCCTAGGAACGTAATAGCTGCTAGAGATCATATGAGGGAATATGTAGATAAAGTAGCTGGAGGTAACTTACAGCATGTCACATCAGGTGCAGAAATGTTAGGACTGTCTGATTACATTCTTGGAGCTAGTGAACAAGAATTAAAAGCCTTTACTAACATGCAATACGTTAAAAGGACAGGTTCAATATTTAGAAGAAATCCAGCCCCGCAAGGTGTTGCATCTGGGAGAGTAGTTGGAATGGAAAGAGGCTTTGTAGGAGATGAATTAAACGCTCTTGATGCTATATCAGAGAGTAACTACCGAATGGGTATGTCCCCTAGCATTAATCCAGTAAATAATACAACTAATAACTATAAAATAGATTCACCAGGTGCATCAGGTATGGGTAGCACTTCTGATGGAAATGATAAGCTTATGGAAGCTATGTCTATACAATAATAAAAAAGGGGGCTCAAGGCCCCCTTCTCTTTAATTTTCTGCTGCTAGTTTAGCAAAATAACTCATCGTATCATCATCGTCCATAGACGACTCTGCAGTCTTAATAACTGGATCAGGTGCACTTGCTATATCTGTAGGTGTCTGCGCTGGAAAGCTAGGGGTATTAGCTGTCTGATCTAAACTCTCTATAACTCTTGCAGTCATAGGAGTAGATGATTCACCAAGCACCACAGCTAGTCGAGCTTTAAGCTCATCATATGTCTTATAATTCTTAGCATCAGACCACTCAGATAGATCATATTGCTTATTATAATAAGCTTCTAGGGTGTCATCATCACTAGAAATAGGTGATGGAGACTTAAACGCAGATGCATCATAGTTAGGGTAGCCTTCGACTTTACGAATCTTTAATGTAAAGTCAGCGCCTTTCCACATATCAAACGGATTTACTGGCACCTCATCTGGAAATTGAGGTTGCATACTATCCATAATTTTATCAAAGATCTTCTTACCAAAACGATAAAGCATCACTTTACCTTCATTATCAGGAGCAGAAGGATCTGAGATAACTAGTACATTAGCTACATAGCGCAGATTGCGCTTACGTTCACGTACAGTGCGTTTAGCTTCTTCAGAGCCATCTTCATTCCACAGTCGGCTATTAGACTCGGACAATGGATCTGATTGACTAAGAGACGTCAATGACTTCTCAATATACCATTGGCCCGTTGGACCCTTAAAGAAGTGATCCCAATACCGTACCCACGGAGTAGGGGCTTCTGCATTACCTGGTAAAAAGCGAATAACAGCGTATCCATTACCTGCTTTATCTCGTGTAGGTACCCAGAACCGATCATCAGTTACATTATGCTTCTTAGTATCTTCAGGGCCTGAATTAGAAGCTGCTTGTACTAGCTTAGATAGGTCAGTACGGTTATTTTTTAGTGCTGCGAAACTCATATATATTTTCCTTGTATATCTTAGTATAATTTTTTGTCCACATAAACATTATAACACATTATATAGTATTAGTCAACTGGCAATGTATTACCTTTAGGTAAATAATTGAGGTTCATTGCCTCTACCTCAATTTTCTCTTTAATGCTTCCAGAAATATACTTACGTATATCTTCCAGTTCGAGATCTATATCTTCACAAATATGAATAACAGCATCCATATAACTATACCGATGATCTCTTACTTTTTGCTCTACTATTCTTGCGAACTTGTTTTTTGTTAGAAACTGATCTTGATCCATTTTCCTCATCTGCCATTTCTTGAGTATATACCCCTATATCAGAATACATTACCCCTATAGTTCTTTTAGGGGTACCGTCCTTATTATAAGCCATATTAGTGCATTTATACTTTACTTTAAACTGATGCTCGTCCCCATAATACAAATCTCGGTAAACACCATCACGTAGATAAGCTTGCAAGTTGTGTAAGTAACCCTCTTCGATAAGATAAGCTGCTTTCTCACCCGTCTCTTTAGAGTTCTTCCACCCTCTCATACCTGAGAGTTTATCTTTAGAGTTTTTAATCCAATCTCTTACTTTAATAGGAGAGAAGTTATCATCTTCAGGTAAATTGCGAATAGACTCGTGAATAGATAATTGAGCTGCAGGTTTCTTAGCAGCTCTAGCTTTAGTAATCCTATCCACTAGTACTTTTTTTTGCTCTTCAGTTAACTTGCGTTTTTTACGAATCTTTTTCATTCACAGTCTCCTCATCATATAATTTATTATAGGAACTTTTTAAACTAAGTGCAACTGTTAAATTTCTTCATCGTACTCATATATCTCATATTCCCCGTCTACCATACGAGCTTTGATCATGCGCTGCTTAATAAGAGATAGAATAGTTTCTTCAATTATACGATCTGTTTCTCGTTTAGTCCATGTATGACCAATCATAAAAGCAGTAATAGCTACACCTCCTAGTATAGCCCACTGTATTAAAGATAGAGGTATAAACATATATACTCCTTAAAAGATTTATTTATCTAAGTAAAAGATATAACATTCTCTACACGAAAAGAGCGAAAGGCGTCTTTATTAACATCCCAAGCTACAATAGTTTCCTCATTAATAGCACGAACTTTTTTCTGCGTCAAAGGATCATCTTTTTTAGCAGCAGGTAGAACATTTTCTTGAAGAGTACAAATCATATTACGTTCTTCACCATTTACTTTAGTAAAGATAACTCGGCACTCTCGCTTAAGTAGTTCTTCGATCATTTCACTTCGATTCATTGTTGTAACATCCCACATTATTTATTTCCTTTCAAAGTAACTGCAGTAGCCAGTGCAGATAGCCGCTCTACTGCCTTTGATAGCCGCCCAATCTCTTCTGATTGTTTATGCAGCTTCATTTCAAGCATACTAATACGTTGATTTTGTTCCATTAATAATCTCCCCAATCGTTATCATGACGAGTAGTTTCATGATAAGTTTCACCATAATATTGTTGAGCATACTTAGGAGCATCACTCCAGTAAAACTCTTCCTTTCGAAGCATAGATTTATCTTCACGTTTAACTTTAGCCTGACGAGCCTGCTTCTTCATAAATGTAGCCTGCTCGCGCGCCTGCTTACGTTTAAATGCAGCAGCTTCTTTCTTAACAAAAGCTGCATGCTCAAGGCGAAGTTGTTCTACAAACGTCATAATATATCCTCTCAATTGATACCATATTATAAGCACCTTTTAAACTAAGTGCAACTGTTATTTACGTCTAGCTGACTTTCTCTACCCATCCATTAGACTCTAACTTGTTGATAAACGATAAAGAATCTTCTTTAGATAAAGTAATTTCACTTTTTTTACATTTATTTACATACTCTTTAACAAGCCAAGTACCAGCATAGTTTTGAGACACACTAAAAAACTTACTATCCCCAAAGCGACTATTTTTATAGATCATCCCCAATCTTTCCAATCTTGATTAACAGTTTCATTATACTCGAACCCAGCATAATATTCAAGCAATTCTTGCTCAGTCATATCAGATTTTTCTACACGCTCAGAAGTAATCGAAGCGCCAACATAATAATGAGGCTGTATGCCACGGTGATAATAACTATCAGCCGATCCACGATCGAACGGACCTCCATGGCGGACTGTTTCAGACTTTGCAAATGTGACATCAAGGTCTACTCCTTTATAGGTAAAAATTTCCTTTGACATTATGCTACCTCCTTAAAACCAAAGCTAGCAACAACATGACGGGTACCATCTTCGTCTTCGATAAGATCACCAACAGATACAGAAGCCATACGAGATAAACGAGTAATGCTTGACTCAGGGCCAATGTTACCAATCTCAAATACTTGATTAAGATTATCAGCTTCGATATAAGCTACACCAGTATACAATCCTTCGTAAAGAGCTTTCTCTGCAAGACCTACTGTCTTTTTACCAGAGAAGTCCATAGACATCTTAGCACGAATTTCACGCTTCATGCTTTTCATTCCGTCCATCTCTGCATCGGTGTAATGGATCTGATATACTGTATATTTCATGTCTTATCTCCTTGTTATACCTTATTGTACATGCTATTTGTACTAAGTGCAACTAAAAAAGGGCTGATAAGGAAACTTTTTTACCTAAAGGTAGGCCCTTCAAACCAGGCTACTAGAGATTTACGAACTCCTGTTTCAACTGGTGTAACACAATGACTGAGATAACTTGGAAATACAGTAACTGCTCCGAGAGCCCTGCTACCTGTATACTCCACATCTTGCATTTTAAATAGACCTCCAGTGTACTCAGATGGGTCACTAAGCTGAATTGTCATGCTAAGCTTACGTGTAAAGGGTTTAGGGTCTTGCCAGAATGTATCAATATGCCAGTCATACTTACCACCCTCAGATGCATGATACTCTGTATATTGAATATCACCTATATTATACACATCAAAGCCGAAAAACTCTCTATTGGCCCGTAAGATCCAATCCTCGTATAGATAATCTTTTAACCATTTTAAATCTGATAGCCAAAGCACTTTACTTGATCGGGTGTTTAAGTCTCTAGTTTCACCTTCTACACCCATATTAGCTGATATAAAACTATCTTTCCTCACTACCGCAGCTTCTTTGATAGCGTCTAGTGTATTTTGAGGAAATCCTTCGATGTTCCAGTATAAGTTTCTCATTTTATTTTTCTCTCTATAATATTATGCTACTTCATATATGTATGAAGATGAAGGATCATGTTTTACACATCCATTTAAGTGATTAATTCTAGTCTTTCCGCCTACTTGATATTTACCCATATAAAATTCCTTTTTATATTCATTCATTAATTCTTCAAAAAGATTATCATCCTTTTCTGCTTTTCTAATAAGAGGCCATTTATCATCTTCATAATATGCATAAAGAGCGAATGTTTTATTAAGAGCGAACACTTCGTCTGGCTGTAGATACGGTTTAGGCATTTTTAAAAAGTAACTATCTAAAAAGCCTCCGCTCAATATTAAATCTGGATCCATAAATCCAGCTTCAACAGCCATATCTCTTAATTTAGTTCCGTGATAAGGTTGAAACATAGAAACTGTTAGTCCGTCATATCCTCTAGCAGACCTAACCATTCTTGCAGAGTCCATAACCATCTCTCTAGTCTCAAAAGGCATTCCAACAAGTATGTTTAAACTATATGGTATATCACTATCGTTTATAATTTTAAGATAATCATCGTAAATAGAATCTCGTGTCGGTCTATGTAAATACTTTTTACGATATTCTGCATTACCAGACTCTAAGCCAAATGTCATACGATATACACCGGCTTCTTTTAAAGCTTCTAGATATTCTGCTTTACAGTTTTCAATACGAGTATTAAACCAAAAAGGAATTTTATATTCTTTCCACATTTCACAAAACTCAAAGATCTCCTTTGCTGGTCTTGCAAGAAAGCTGTCATCTTGAAACATGATAAGATCAGGACCAATATGCTCAATATAATACTCTAAGTCTCTCTTAATTATATCGGCTGATTTTCTTCTCATGTAATTACCAAGATTAAAAACCTTTGCTAACTCTCTAGTACCAGGAGAGTTGCAATAGGTGCATTTATAAGGACACCCTCTAAATGTCTCCATACTTACAGCTCTATAGAAATGCTTACCGCCCATCGGTCTTTGCCAACGCTTATTTTCATAGCAACTAAAATCTGGTATAATATCACTCACGTCACATAAAGGATTAGGTTTATTTCTACGAATCTTACCTTCATCATCTTTCCACCACACACCATCTATTGTAGTGATTGACTTACCCTCTTGCCATGCAGTAATTAGTTTATTGAAAGTTTCCTCTCCTTCATACACAGCAATTGCGTTAATAAGAGGAGATTTTAATACAACTTCAGGAGCTTGAGATGGAAACACTCCTCCTATAAGATGGGGTATATTTTTATCTTTAATAGATTCTAAAAGTTTCTCTGCTATATCAAACACATCTTCTTGCATTGACATAACTATTACGTCAGGCTCATACTCTTCAACCACTTTAATAAAATCCGGAATAATTTCACTTTCCGGCTTTACATTAAAATACTCACTATCTCTCTCATCTTTTTCATTACCACGGTTAGCCCCAAACTTAGCTAGCTTAATATGTCTGTTAGAATATTCGTTTGAATACTCTGTAGTTTCAAATACTTTATACTCTACTCCACGTCTTTTAGATATAGCATTAAAAATTGCAACGCTAATAGCAGGAGACATCATTAGAGGGAGGTTAGGGTATGCCATTAATATTTTCATCTGTAATTATCCAAATCAAAATTAGTTCCGTGCATCTTATATAACTCTCTCTCGTGATTAGTATACACTAAAACTTCTGGATCATCCACTAAAAAATCGCAGTTAGTGCAATAAGGTGGGTACTCACCCATCTCATGATCTTTTCTTAACTGATTATATTTATCACCATACCATATTTCTTCTAAGGAGTTCACAGACATATGTCCTAGCACTGCTTCATCATCTCTACCTAATACTTGGCAGCATGGATGTATAGCACCTCGATTATTATCTGTACCACCGGCCCTTATAACAACATCTGGACTAAAAGGTCGACCACAGGTTTTTTTAACCCCTTGTCTATTATATTCTGGATCATACACTCCGCTCCAATTGTGCATTTTCCATATCTCTGTTTTAACCCCTGCAGTATCTACTATCTTACGATACTGCTCTACCTCATGCTCTACATTGTTATTATCAAGTATAAGGTGATATGTTGCTATAACAGCACTTGAGTTAGACTCTTCTACATACTGTTGAGTTTCAACTAGATTGTTATAAACTTTGCGGAAAAAGGGACTATTCATCCACTCTTTATATTTCTCTTCGTTATACCCTATAATAGAAAAGCGAAAGAAATCCGTACCAGCATCAATAACGTCTTTCATAAACTGACCAGACATTTTCATACCATTTGAAAACATAAATGCTTTAGCACCATATTTCTTTACAATAGCAATATACTCTGGAAGGTTATTATTTAATGTTGGCTCTCCAGATCCTTCTAGATTAACTACATTTAATCCTGCTTCCGCACATTGAGCTACATTGTCTTCAAATTCAGTTAAAGACATCTTAGTTAGCCAGTTTTTTCCACGAGCACCAGTAGACCCATCAGAGGCAGTCTGAGGGCACATCTGGCAGGTATAGTTACACCCTCCATTAATCTCAATGACTGCCCTATCTATTTTCAAGTTATCTCTTTCTTAAAGAAATGTAAATACATCATATAAGTAATACTTAAAGATTCTGTAACAGATTCAAAGTTAGCAAGTGGTTGTTGAGTGGCTCTGTGCACGTATATATCTTTTACTAACTTCTTATTTTCTTCTGATGGATTAAGCATATAGCATTCTAAGGCTGATTCTAAAACTCTAGTTGTAGTCATGTGACTGATATTCCAATAATGATCAGCTGTATACTTTATAAAGTTTTCTTCTGCTCTTTGAGCATCCCCCATTTCTCGATATGCAATGGCTTTTACATTTTGATATGTTATCCACCTACGGGGAAATTCCATACTATGACCTGCAAACACATTAAAGGGTAAATTGAAACTATCTGAACTGAATCTATTTGTTATAGTCTTTTGCCATAACTCATATAAAGGCCAATTAGTTTCAAAGAATTTATCAAAGCATTTTACAATTTCTATAGCATCATAGTAAAATCCGTAAGCTAAATTTTTATAAGCTATATGAGCGATTTCATTCCAATTATATCTAATAAGTGTATGATATTGACTAGGAGGAGTTGTATTGATTCTATGCATAACTCCGAATACCCACTCAGTATCTCTATTTAAGGATTCCGGACTATCAGTGTAAGTCATACTTTGACGGTATATTGTATCAGTATAATCCTTATGCATCTCCATAGCTGCAGGTAACATTTTTATATAATGTAGAAGATAATCTGGATCATCTAAATGCAGATGAGCTTTTTTATCTAAGCTAATTATATTATTACAAATAGTTGCCCATGTTGTTTTTTTATTGTGAGATTTATAAAAAGTGGTTTCATATATTTTCTCACGAAGCAAGTCTATTCGCCATTTAGATTTGCCGTGCATTTTATACCCTAC
>Ga0209137_1003232_pt1 | contig 13811 bp, 15 predicted proteins | sample SaaInl5LU_22_DNA_FD_184642 | JGI IMG/M metagenome (GOLD analysis project Ga0209137, IMG submission 184642) | Marine microbial communities from expanding oxygen minimum zones in the Saanich Inlet - ESP_105LU_22_DNA (SPAdes) (version 2) | ecosystem: Environmental > Aquatic > Marine > Intertidal... | reverse complement strand
AATTGGCTATTTAAGCAATAGCCAATCAAAAATCAACTAACCAAACTTTATTTTAAAAATCTTCTTTCTTTTATTTCTCTATTTACTTTTGTACGTTTTCTGTCATCATTCCTTACGGTTTCAGGAGCAGCTTTAACAGATTTTTCACTTTTTAAATATTGTGTAAATCCTCTGCCTTTAAAATCGTATCTGGTATTTGAATCGATATGAAAAAGACGAATGTTATTATCATTTGCAATGGTTAATTCGAACTCTTCAATATCTCCACCTCCATAATTTAATGTTAAAATTTTCAAATTTTGAAAACCTGCAACATCAAATACTTGATATCTTCCTTCAAAATCCCATAATACATTGTCAATATTTGTGCCAAAAGAATCTTGAGAACTATAAAATGTTGTTATATTTTCAGGTGTAAATTGTAGATAATTTTCAGTATCAAAAGCATTTGGAGTTCCTCCTGTTGTATTTATTTTTTCCCAAGCTTTGTATTCTTGTAAAAAATATTCAATATTTTCATAAAATAACTTATCATAATCAAAATTATTAATCAAATATCCTACTAAAAAATAGGTAACATTTTGTCTGCGATTATACAATTGAATTTCGTTATTGGAACGAACTAAAACTTCAAAATCATTGAAACCATCAATGGTATGAACGGTTTCTAAAAATCCATTATATGTGTTGTAATTTCCTACTCTAATTCCCAAACCATTTCCAGTTCTTCCAATGTTTACAATATTGTTATTGGCATACATAACACCGTTTAAAAATGACAATGTAAATGCTCTAGAAACAAAAGGAATATCGCCATTTCCTGTGGTTCTGTGGATATCTACATACCAAACATCATAGTTTGAAACAACTTCCTCTATACTTGGCTGAAAATTATCAAAAGAATCTTGATAAAACGATGTACAAGCGTTGAAAAACAAACTTGTACTTACAATTACAAAAAGTAGTTTTAAAGTTCTCATAAGCCAATGATTTAAGGTTATACAAACTAAGATTCAAATTGTATGCCAAAAAAAAAGCGAACCAAATTGGTTCGCTTTTAGTATTGTTATTGTAGGATTAGCTTTTTAATGCTTCTGCACCTCCAACAATCTCTAAAATTTCGTTTGTAATGGCAGCTTGTCTTGCTTTGTTATAGGTTAATAACAAATCATCACGCAAGTCTTTTGCATTATCAGTTGCCTTGTGCATTGCGGTCATTCTTGCTCCGTGTTCAGAGGCAAAACTATCTCTCAATGCTTTGTATAATTGAGTTTTCAATGCTTTTGGAATCAACGCTTCTACAATTTCCTCTTTTGATGGTTCAAAAATATAATCAGAATTTGTAGTTACTGTTGCAGAAACCTCTACTGGATTTATAGGCAAATATTGTTCAACTTGAGGAATTTGAGTAGCTGCATTTTTAAATTGATTGTACACCAATTCAATTTTGTCATAACTACCATCAACATACATATCCATTAACTTTTCAGCAATAATTGCAACGTTGTTGAATGTTAAATCATCAAAAATATCATTTCTTTTTTCAATAATATTGTGTGATCTTCCTAAAACATCTCCTCCTTTTTTCCCAATTGTTAATAAATCAACAGAAACATTTTTATATTTCTCTTTGACTGTTCTAGCGGTTTCTTTGGTAATTGATGAATTAAATCCTCCACACAAACCCCTGTTTGAAGTAACTACTACCAATAGCACTCTAGAAACTTCTCTTTGAGTAGCAAAAGAACCTCCTGAATCGCCATCCAAAGTTGCGCTTAAATTTTGCAATAGTTCTGTTAATTTCGATGAATAAGGTCTCATCGCAACAATTGCATCTTGCGCTTTTTTTAACTTCGCAGCAGAAACCATCTTCATTGCAGAAGTAATCTGCATTGTAGATTTTATAGAGGTAATTCTGTTACGTATTTCTTTTAAATTTGCCATGTTTCAGTCGATAGTTATTAGTTGTTAGTTGAAAATTTAAAGAAAATCGTTCTTAAAACTCAATCTAATATCTAATTAAAAATTCTTTGAAATTTCTTTTGCAGCAGCTTCTAATACGGCTATTGCTTCGTTTGTTAAGTTCCCTGATTTTAAAACATCTAACGTATCTCTGTGTTTCGCGTTTAAATAATCTAAATAATCTCTTTCAAACTTTTTCACTTTATTTACAGGTACATCTTTCAACAAGTTTTTAGAACCTGCATAGATAATTGCAATTTGATCTTCTACTGCATAAGGATCGTTTTGTGCTTGTTTTAAAATTTCCACATTACGTTGTCCTTTCGAAATTACGCTCATTGTAGCAGCATCTAAATCAGAACCAAATTTCGCAAACGCTTCTAATTCACGGTATTGTGCTTGATCTAATTTTAAGGTTCCTGATACTTTTTTCATGGATTTAATCTGCGCATTTCCTCCAACACGCGATACTGAAATACCCACGTTAATTGCAGGACGAACACCAGAATTGAATAAATCTCCATCTAAGAAAATCTGTCCATCTGTAATCGAAATTACGTTTGTTGGAATATATGCAGAAACGTCTCCTGCTTGTGTTTCAATAATTGGCAAAGCTGTTAATGAACCTCCTCCTTTTACGATTTCTTTTAAAGATTCTGGCAAATCGTTCATTTCACTTGCAATTTTATCATCATTGATAATTTTTGCAGCACGTTCTAATAATCTTGAGTGTAAGTAGAATACATCCCCAGGATATGCCTCACGTCCTGGTGGTCTTCTTAACAATAATGAAATTTCACGGTAAGCAACAGCTTGTTTTGATAAATCATCATAAATAATCAAAGCTGGTCTTCCTGAATCTCTAAAATATTCTCCAATTGCTGCACCAGCAAAAGGCGCATAAACTTGCATTGCTGCGGGATCTGAGGCGTTTGCAGCTACAATAGTAGTGTAAGCTAAAGCGCCTTTTTCTTCTAACATATTCGCAATTGCTGCAACTGTTGATGCTTTTTGACCAATGGCAACATAAATACAATACACTGGTTTTCCAGCATCAAAAAATTCTTTTTGATTTAAAATTGTATCAATTGCTACAGTAGATTTTCCTGTTTGACGGTCACCAATAATCAACTCACGTTGACCTCTTCCTACTGGAATCATTGCGTCAATAGACTTGATTCCTGTTTGTAAAGGTTCTGTTACTGGTTCTCTAAAGATAACTCCAGGAGCTCTTCTTTCTAAAGGCATTTCATAAGTTTTCCCTGCAATTGGACCTTTACCATCAATTGGATTTCCTAAAGTATCCACCACTCTTCCAACAATTCCTTCACCAACTTTTAAAGAAGCGATTCTCTCAGTACGTTTTACGATAGAACCTTCTTTAATTGATGTTGAAGCTCCTAATAAAACCACCCCTGCATTGTCTTCTTCAAGGTTTAAAACGATTCCTTCCAATCCGTTTTCAAACTCAACAAGTTCTCCATATTGCACATTTGAAAGCCCGTAAACACGTGCAATACCATCTCCTACTTGTAAAACAGATCCAACTTCGTTTAAAGAAGCTTGCACTTTAAAGTTTGTTAGTTGTTCTTTTAAAATTGCTGATACTTCAGCTGGTTTAATACTTGCCATATTATTTTAGTTTTTAGCTTTTGGCTTCTAGCTTTTCGCTATTTACTTTTAATTTAACTTTTGCTACAACTAATGGCTAAATGCCAAAAGCAACTAGCTGACTATATTTTTGGAATGTAATGACTATTGTCAAATTCCTTTTTTAATTTATTTAAATGATTTGAGATGCTTGCGTCGTATTGTAAATCTCCAACACGCAAAATAAATCCTCCTAAAATTGCTGGATTTACATAATTTTCTATAGAAGCATCATGTCCTGTAAGTTTTAAAATCTTAGCCAACACCTGGTCTTCCAATTCTTTTGTAATAGGCACTGCAGTTGTTACTTTTGCAATTTCTATGTTTTTTAAATAATCATAAATGATGGTGTACTGTTTTGCAACAGGATATAAAATATCTAAACGTTTGTTATCTACCAACAAATGAAAAACACCTAAAGTAAGTTCGTTTACTTTATTTTCAAATAATGAGTTTAACACATTTTGTTTTGCTTTTGCCTTGATAATAGGACTTTTTAGCATTACTTCTAAATCGTGATTTTCGGCAATTGTTGAAGCAACCAATAGCATATCATCATTTACTTTTGTTTCTATATTAGAATCTTTCGCTAAATTTAATATTGCTTTTGCATAACGCAACGCTGCTCTTGAATCTCTCATGCTCGAATTAATTTAACGTAACATCTTTTAACAACCCTTCAACCAATTCTAGTTGATCTTTTTTAGAAGACAATTCTTTTTTAATTACAGATTCTGCAATTCCTATTGACAATTCAGCAACATTCTTTTTAATTTCTGCTAAAGCTGATTGTTTTTCATGCTCAATAGATGCTTGCGCTTTTTCGATCAAACCAGAAGTTACTTCTTTGGCATCTTCTTTAGCATCAGCAATCATTTTATCTCTGATTTCTCTTGCTTCTTTCATCATTGCATCTCTTTCTGCTCTAGCTTCTTTGATTAATTTTTCATTATCAGCTTGCAAATTTTGCATTTCTTTACGAGCATTTTCTGCAGCCGCTAAGGCATTTTCAATTCCTGATTCTCTTTCTTCCAAAGAATTCAAAATTGGTTTCCAAGCAAATTTTACCATTAATGCAATTAAAGCTAGTAACAAAATAGTTGTTACTGCAAACAATCCTGGCGAAAAATCGTTTAATAAAGTTTCCATTTTATAAACTTTTTATTTTTTTATTTTTTGTGTTTAATTTTAAAAATAGGTTCTGTAACCAACCGTTACAGAACACTATTTTTTGTTTTGTTTTGGATTATTTCCCTAAGAATAATGCACCAAACGCTAAACCTTCTAATAATGCAGCGATAATAATCATTGCTGTTTGGATTTTTCCAGTTGCTTCTGGTTGACGAGCAATACCTTCCATTGCTTTACCACCAATTTGACCTAAACCAATACCAGCTCCGATTACGATTAATCCTGCTCCAATTAAATTGTACATAATAAATGTATTTATATGAAATTAAACAAATTTGTATTAATGATGCTCAGCATGATCTTCTACAGCCATACCAATAAATAATGCTGAAAGCATTGTAAAGATATACGCTTGTAAAAACGCTACTAAAACCTCAATTAATGTTATAAAAAATGATAATACTAATGACAATCCTGTCGCACCAACAACCCCTAAAGATTCTTTTAAAGTGAACATAATTGCAATTAAGCTCATTACCACAATGTGACCGGCTGAAATGTTTGCGAACAAACGAACTAATAGTGAAAATGGTTTGATTAGCAATGCTCCTGCCAATTCTATGATTGCCAATACAGGACGAATTAGAACAGGAACTCCTGGCATCCAAATCATATGCATCCAATATCCTTTTGTGCCACTTACTGAATAAATAACTAGCGTAAAAATTGCCAAACAACCTGTTACAGCTAACTGTCCTGTAACGTTAAAACCCAACGGAGTTAAACCTGATAAGTTTAAAGTCCAGATAAAAAAGAATACGGTAAGTAAATAGCCTGTAAACCTTCTGTAATGTTTTTCGCCGATATTTGGTCTAGCAATTTCATCGCGAACATAAATTACTAAAGGTTCTAAAACTCTTGCAAAACCTGTTGGAATTTTTTGAGTTTTGTATTGTCTGGCCAAGCTTGAAAACCAAAGCAATAATAAAAATCCTATTAATAAAACCCCCACAACACTTTTTGTAATTGAAAAATCCAATACTTTGTGTGCGTTTTTAGCATGATGTGTTTCATCGAAGGTTACCTCTGAAGCACCTTTGTTTAATTCATATATTTTTGAGTGAATTTTTGCAAATTTCAATCCGTTTTTTTCAACGATTACATGACCATCATCATTGTGATGAAAATTCGAAGACATAAAGGTAACTAAACCTTCACTTGTCCACAAAATAATTGGCAAAGGAAAACCAACGTGTTTTCTTTCACCTGCATCAGAGGTGTAAGAAAATAAAGAAAAATCATGCGAATCTTTTATGTGATGTAAAATATAAGCCTCTACTTCTTCTTTCGTATTTACTCGACCTCCATCACTTTGATTGTCTTGATTTTTTTCTGAAATAGCTGCAAAATTTACAGATGTAAAAAAGGCTACTACAACTATTAAGATAAATTTGATTGATTTTTGTGCAATCTTCATTGTAAAAATACGCTTTCTAAATTCGGCGCAAAGGTAAGTAATAAATCAAAAAAACAAACCTTTTTTTTAGTTTTATTGACTATACTTTTTTATTCAAGATTTTTACTACGAAAACAGCCTCTGTTGATAAAAAAACAATCATTGGAATAAAAAACGAAATTCTTGATGCAAAATCTAAATCTTCCTTACTAAATATCGGGTTATAGAAAATGACATTAAATACAACTATTTTTAAAAAAATAGTAGCCAAGTAGATAAAACCAAGTTGTTGAAAAATTTTATCAACAGTCGAAAAAATAGTAAAATTTACGCAAATTAGTAAAGAAAACCCCAAGTGAAAAAGGTACACTTTTTTGAGTGAAAAAGCAATTTCAATTTCAAGCTTTTCTAGGGTGAATTCATGCAAAAAAAAAGAAGTAAAATAGAGTACAAAAAAAATTGAAAATTGAAAAAAAAGTTGCTTAATCATTGAGTTTATTGGCTTTTTTGATTAGCGAAAACATTGCTAAAAAAATCGCTAAAAGTGTAATGGTTCCTGTCAAAAAAGTGAGTTTAAATTTTGCATCTAACCATTTTCCTAGCAAAAATCCTAAGTAAATGGTCAATCCCATTTGAAGTCCGGCACCAGAAAGTTGAAGTGCTTTATTTAAAGGTTTTTTTGAATAATGTTGTTTTTTCATGCTCCTTTTTTTGAACTTTTGCAGTGCCTGTCATGATGCATGATGCATTGAAAGTTGCTCCTGGCTCTATGGATAATTTTCCAACAATAACATCTCCTGAAATCTTAGCGATTGTTTTGACAGTTAAAATTTTTTCTACTTTTAAATTTCCTGAAAATTCGCCTTCAATGTCTGCATTATACGCTTCAACATCCCCTTTTACAAAGGCATCAGCAGCAATAATTACTCTTCCTTTTGTTTTTAAAGAACCCTCTAAAACTCCGTCAATTCTAAAATCTCCAACTGCATTTATATCACCAATAATTGTTGTATTTTTTGCGATAACGTTTCTTTCCATACTTTTTGAAGTGTATTTTTTGCGTAAATTTCTATTCCTTAGATTTCTTTTCTAATTGAGTTAGAATGGCTTGTGCTTTTTTCCCTTCTTCTGTTGTTCCATAATTTACAAAAACAAATTCCAATACTTTTTTGTAGTTTTCTGTATCTTTAGATTTTCCAATTGCATAGGCTTTTAACAATTCAAATTTTGGTAATAATTCCGCGTTTGAAATTGTAGGCAACACCACGTCAATAGCCGAAATTACTTCATCATACTTTGATTCTTTGTATGCATAATACACTTCTTTGTACTTTGTTTCAACTTCATTTTCAGTAACTTCACCCTGAATATTGGCATCGGGATTCAACAACAATTGTGCGAATTTTGTGTCAGGAAATTTAGAAGTGATGAAATTTTTATACTCTGCTGCTTTGTCTGGATTTTGTAATGTGGTTTCTAATTGGTATAAATGCCAATTAATAGGTAAAATCAAATCTTCAGTTGGTTGTAAAGAAGCTACTCTTTCTAATCTTTCTTTTGCTAATTTTGAATTGTTAAATTGCTCTTTATAAATCAATCCTAATTCATACAATGCTTGGTTTCTATCAAGATACAAACTGTCAATAATCACTTTATCTGAAGGGATTTTACTTATATAATTATCCAAATCATAGCGTTCGTTTTTCTGACTTACTTCCTTAATTTCTTTTTCTTGGGTGGCATTTTTTACTTTTTCAGCCCATCTCCAATCGTCCTCTAATTTTCTGTTTCCCCAAATTTTTATGAATTCATTTGCTCCAAAACTGGTAGATTGTGAATTATAAAAATACCATTTTCCTTGATTTGCAGATGCTAAAGAAGTATTGTTGTTGCCAAAAGCCAATTGATTTAAACGCAATTGTGCAGCTGCTGCTTCATCTTTTTTAATTTTTTCAATATATTCTTCAAAAAAAGCTTTTTGAGCCTCTATTGTCAAGGCTGTCAGTTGTAAAATACTGTCGTTTTCTTTAACTAAATTTTCATATTGAACCAAAGAAATCAAACTTTTTTGTTTTCTTTTGATGCGCCTGATTCGCAAATCCAAGGTATCTTTCGAAATTTGTAAAACACTATCAAAATAAGCACTTGCGTATTGATAATCTGAATTTTTGAAGTGTAAGTTTCCTAATTTTTCATAGGTAAATGTGCGTTGTTTTTCATCGCCTTTTGGCACTCGCAAAGAGTTGTTGTAATCTGAAATTGCTAACTGAAGACTGTCTTTTTGTTCGTTTAAAGCTCCTTTTTGATAATACAACACATCCAAATACGGTCTGTTATCTCTGTTTTTAATGAGCTTTTGTATTCTTTCAAATGAAATTGCAGCCATAGAATCGTTGATGGCATTTTTTGCTAATTCTATTTCTGCACGAATTTTATACCTTTCAGGAGCATTGTTAAAATTGATGAGCTTTTTAAATTGCATCGCAGCTGAATCTTTTTTGTTTTCTTCGGCAAATAATTGTCCTAAAATAAAAAGATTTCTAGCAGCTTGGTCTTTGTTTTTTTGGGTTCTTGTTGCTAATAACAAACTTTCTTTTGCTTTTTGAATACTATCACTTTTAATGTATGCCATTGCAAGCGTTGTGTAGCCATTTTCCTTGGTTTCATCAGGTAAATTTGTTTCTAAAGTGTCTCTTACAGTTAGTAATAATTTCAACGTTTCAATTGCAAATTCTTCATTATCAAGTCGAATATTAGATTTTGCGCGCCAAATTTTAGTGTCAGCAATCAAATTGGCATTTGGATAATTTGCAATCACATAATTAAATGCTTCTATGGCCGGAATAAATCGTTGTTGGTAATAGCGAGATTTGCCAAGCAATAAATAGGCGTCATCAATTTGCCTGTTTCGTTCCAAACCATCAATATTCATTTTATGAACTTGAATGGCTTTTACGGCTTTTTCTTCGGCTTTATCAAAAGTGGAGAGTGTTTTTTTGGCATCATCCTCTTTAGTATCAAATCCAGCTCCTAAACCAAACTCAGTAATATCTATCCGTTTTTCTTCAAATTCAATAGGCTCAATGGGTAAAATTTGAAACCAATCGTCTTTATAATTTGTATTGATTTCTTGAATACCTGCAATTAGAGCTTCTTGACCATTAAACAACACATTGTATTTTGTTGTTAAGGCTTGGTAATTTCTGCTAACAAAAGTATTTTTCTTGGTTCCGCAAGCAATTACAAGCACCAAAAAGAAACTAAAAACAAGTACTATTTTTGTGTTTTTCAAACAGATAAAGTTATATTTTTAAAATCAAATACTCTTATTGATAACTGTTTTTTTAGGAAAAAAGTATCAATAAGAGCGTAAAAATAGTAATAAAATGAGAAATCTCTACTTAAACAGCAAAATAGCTTTCTAACTCTTGTAAAGTTTCTGCAGAAGTTTCCATATCTTTTACGATATTCCCTTTTTCTAAAACCACAATTCTTTCGCAAACTTCCGTTACATGTGTTAAATCGTGAGATGAAATTAACACTGTAATTTCTCTATTTTCAGTTAATTCTTTGATGATTTTTTTAAGTCGGATTTGAGTTGTTGGATCTAAATTTGCAAAAGGTTCATCTAAAATAATCACTTTAGGGTTTCCCATCATTGATGCAACAATACCCACTTTTTTCTGGTTTCCTTTGCTTAAATCTCTCAAATATTTTTTTTTGTTGAGGATTTCTCCATTAAAAAACTCTTCGAAAAAAGTTAGAAAAGTTTTAACATCGGCCTTATTTAAACCTCGTAAATCTCCAATAAATTCAAAATATTCCTCAGGAGTTAAATAGCTAATTAAAAAAGATTCATCAATAAAAGAACCTGTAAATGTTTTCCACTCTTCAGTAGTATTAACTTGAAAATCATGGTTGATAATTGCCCCAGTTGTAGGTCTTACCAGATCTAATAATATATTGAAAAAGGTGGTTTTTCCTGCGCCATTATTGCCCACCAAACCAAAACTTTGTCCTGTTTGGATTTCTAAAGCATCAATATGTAATACTTCTACAGGTCCGTATTTTTTTGAAAGTTGTGTTGTTAGTATCATCGTTGTTTAGTTTTCTTGATTAAAAGCATGGATCATTTTATATTTTGATTCTTGGTATTTATGGGTAATAAATTTCATTAAATTTTTGTGAAAAGCAATGCCGGAAAAACCTAAAAACAGCAAGGTAATAACTGCCGTTTCAAAATTAACAAGCCAACTAATCAATCCGAAAAGCGCCATTGGAAAAAGCATTAAAGGAATACCAATCAACCATTGAACAGCTCCTGTTCCTTGATAATTAAAAGCTGCTTTTTCATCTAAATTTATTTTTTTTCGATTGAATGATCCTCCAAACATAATTACATGAGTATTTACGCCAATATTGTAAATCATGGCTGCAAAATGAACTGCTAAAACTTTCCATCCAAAATATACATAAGGAATTCCTAGTAGAAAAAGTAAGACTACACTTATGGTCATAATGATAAATTTTGATTTTAAGTAACGTTCATATGTAATGTTTTGACTCATCAACATTTTATAATAACTACTATCCCAAGCAGGAATAAATTGACCGAAATTCATTAAAAAAACACCTGTTGAAAAAATACCAACCAACACAAAAACCCATTCTTTATCAGCATAAATTGGCTGTGTATAAAAAATTAATCCATATAATAATCCCATTAATAACATCCAAAGTGATGATTTTGTACGTTTGTTTCTTACGAGCAAACGTAAATCATTTTTAATAAAAGGCGCAATATCTCCAAATCGATTGGTAAAAGCCAAATCAGATGATTTTGCTACTTTCACTTCTTGAGAAATAAACGCATCTAAATACACTTCATTTCGCAATTGTTTGTAGTTAAAATTGTATAAAACAAATACCAAAACAAGGAATAGTAAGGCATAGATTGGATTTGCATACACCGCATCAAAACCTTCACCAATAAAACCTGCCAAATTAAAAACTTCAAATTTTTCGATACTGTAACCAATAATTAAAATCGCTATTAAACCCGTAAGGACTTTGTTATTTTTGTTGACTAAAAAGTTGAAAAAATTGGCTGATTGTATGACTAAAATCATGCTAAATAACCACGCAAGTGCACCTGTTGTATCATAGCCATTTACAATTAAAACTACCACAAACGGAATGTAAAAAAACAATCCAAATAGATTGAAAATTGAAAAAGAGGATTTCATTAAAATAAAATGAACAATCTTCTTTTTATTGATAGGCAATATCAGCAAAGGTTTGATATTCATTACCGGTAATTTTTGCATGATATACCTAAAAATCAAATCGCCAACAATAACGTACATTAAAAAACTATTGACTAAAACCAGTGGATCTTGTTCAGGAAATTGATCTTTTAAAATATAATAGCCTCCAATACCAATGATTAAAAAGGATGCCATAAAATAAAGGGCAAAAAAACCTAAAAGGATGTTTAAAAAAATACTTTTTTGCCAATAGGAAGAACGGAAATATTGTTTCCATTCTAACTTTAAAAAGTGTGCAATCATGGTTAAAAATTTAGCTAGTTGATTGATAAGTAGTTGGAATGGTAAAATTGTTACAAATTTTTCACCAATTTATATTCAGGATAGGTTTCTTGGAGGAGCTCTTCTGCTTTTTGGGGAATTACATAACCAGTTACATAAAACAAAATAAAAATCAGGGTTGCAGAAAATGAAATAATTACTAACCAATAATTTTCTAGATCACTAAATGAAACTTTTGTGAGGTTCACAAAATTAAAAAGATTGATAAAAGTTAGTCCAGTAAACCCATTTCTAGTTTGTTCAATCATGGCTTCTAATAAAAATATTTTCTCTTGTTTTTCTTCTTTCTTTTTTTGGTTTTTCCTTGACTTGGAGAGATTAATCAAATCAAAAATTACCAAAATAAACAACGTTCCAAGCAACACATATTTTGAATATTGAATTTTTAAAACACTAAAAATTATTAGAAAAACTAGAGTTGTTATCAATACTTTTGGCAATGTAAACCACTCTTTTACAAAACGCCACATAATTTTTTGATAGCGTTTGTTCATTTGTTTTTGTTTGGCTTCAATGACATCCATAAAACCAAAAATTCCGAATTTTTTAAAGGATTTATCACGAGCCTCTTGAAATGATAACTGTGGATTTTCTTCCCATATTTCTTCAATATCATTGGCTAAATGATCTACCAATTCTGTTTGCACATCATAATGATACACGTAATGCTGACGCGTAAATTTGTAGAGTTCTTCTATATGAGTTTGGGTGAGTTTCATTGTTAAACTTTGTATATCCTAAGTAATTCTTTTCTTTTTTTATAAAACACAAATTCGCCACAGCAATAAAATAATAGAAGGATTATAAAGGCCAGTAGCAATGGAATTCTAAAAAAAGGATTGGTAAAAGTTTCATTTTTAAAACTCGCCAAAAAATTAAAAATCATCACACAAACATAAAATGAATTGAAAAAATGTGCTGTTATTTCTAAAGTCAAAAAATGTCTTTTGGTTGCATTTCGGATGTTGATCAAAAACAACAATCGAAATCCGAGAAAAATTAATACAAAACTCAAGATGCTGAAAAAAGTAGCTTTATCAGATGATTGCGCCATGAGTTTCCATAAAACCAACGAAAAAAATACGGTAATTACTATTTTTGGAATGCTCAAAAACTGTTTTAACTCCGTAAAAGTTGATTTGTAAAATTGCTTTGTAATAGATTTCTTTTTTTCATCTATCAAGGTTTTAAACCCGTTTTCACCAAAATTTTTATGAATATTTTCAAGTTCTTGATGAAAATCTAACTTCGGATTTTCTTTCAATTTTATTTCTAAAATACTTGCAAAATGATCTAGCAATTCCTTTTTAACGTCTTCATATTTTACCTTACATTTCATTAAGTAGTTATCAATTTGTGTAAGTTGTTCTTTCGAGATTTCCATAACTTACAAAATTTTATATTTTTCAACAACCGCTTGGTGTTTTCTATAAAAATGATGACAAATAAATGTCACCATAAAGCCTGCACTAACAAACCCTGAAAAAACAGCATTCAATTGTCCATTGTCATTAAAAAAACTCCCTAAAAGTAACGGAATAATTAAAAAAATGATTGCCACATATTGTGTTTTTAAAATAAAACGATAGGTGCTTTTTTGTTTAGAAAGCTGTGTTTTTACGATGATGAAAACCATATAAATTAACGACAAAAAAGTAACTGTGAGCAACAAGGCATTTATAAAATTGGCAATGTTTTCTTGAAAAGATATCGCTACATTTTTCAAAAAAATAATAGGTAAAAAATAAGATGCCAAATACAAAAAATAAAAAGGTTTGAACTCTTTAACCGCTTTATTCACGATAATTTTTGATTCAGAATACAGCATTCCAAAATAAAAACTGGAGCGTTCTGTAAAATGCTTTTCCCATTTTAAAGTGGTAATTTTAAATGCATTTTCAAAAGAATAGTTTTTTTGTAATAAACTCTCGATATCAGAAATCATATGATCTAAAATTTCTACTTTTAAATCGATAAAATCAACCTTTCTTTTTTGTAAATAG
>Ga0209137_1003227_pt1 | contig 13829 bp, 8 predicted proteins | sample SaaInl5LU_22_DNA_FD_184642 | JGI IMG/M metagenome (GOLD analysis project Ga0209137, IMG submission 184642) | Marine microbial communities from expanding oxygen minimum zones in the Saanich Inlet - ESP_105LU_22_DNA (SPAdes) (version 2) | ecosystem: Environmental > Aquatic > Marine > Intertidal... | reverse complement strand
CACAAACTCATATGGGCTATGAAAAGCATGTTCACCTGCGAATATGTTCGGACACGGCAGCCCCATGAAACTCAGTTTAGATCCATCCGTACCTCCACGAATCTTAGACTTTCGTACCGGTAATCCGACCGCTTCTATCGCACGTTCTGCATAACGAACGACATGAGGATGCTTATCCAAGACTTCCTTCATATTGCGGTATTGAACCGAAGTTTGAATCTCGAAGCTTGTGCGTTTCACCGCTTTTGAAGCCTGTTTCGCTAACGCGGTTAACAACGCTGCATAGTCTTCAAGTTCTTCTGTATCGAATGAGCGTAAGATCATTGTTATTCGTACCTCTTCTACCCCACCAGTTATTTCATAGGGATGAACGAAGCCTTGTTCACCTTTTGTAGATTCCGGTGCCCATTCTTGCCTTGGTAATGATGCTAAGAATACTCCAGCAGCTTTCATGGCATTCGCCATTTTCTTATGCGCAAAACCTGGGTGTGTATTTGCACCTCTGAAGATGACAGTAGCACCATCGGCACTGAAGGTTTCATCTTCCAACGATCCCTTTGTCGCGCCATCCATGGTGTAACCAAATTCTGCCCCGAGCTTCTTCAGGTCAACATGATCGGCACCACGACCTATCTCTTCGTCAGGTGTAAAAAGAATTTTCATAGCCGCATGGGGAACATCGCTTTGCATTAAATAGGCTGCGGCAGACATGATTTCAGCAACACCCGCTTTGTTATCCGCACCTAAAAGCGTAGAACCGTCAGAGGTAATGATGGTGTGTCCCTTCATTTCTTTCAGAGGACCGAATGCTTTGGTAGTAAGAACGATATCGCCTTTAGGAAGGGTCAGATCACCACCGTCATAGTCTTCGTGTAAGATGGGCACAACCCCTTTACCACTATATTCGGGTGAAGTATCCATGTGTGCACAGAAACAAATCGCAGGGGCCTTTTCCAACCCTCCAGATGCAGGCACTGTGGCGTATATGTATCCCTTCTCGTCCATATGAGCATCTTCAATACCCAATTCAAGAAGTTGACTCACAAGTAATCGACCGAGGTCTTTTTGTTTTTCAGTAGACGGCACCGTTGTAGAATGTGGATCACTCTGAGTATCGATTTGTACGTACGTCTTAAAGTTCTCTAGTAAGTTCGGGTATTTCATTATGCTTTCGGTTGTAGCGTAGAAGGAACAAATAAGGTTCGGACTACAGTTTCAATCAATATTCTAAGGTCCAACATCAAGGACCAATTTTCTATGTAATACACATCGGCGCGAATCCGCTCCTCCAAGAGCTCGTTAGTAGCTCCTATTCCTCCGCCTCGCAATCCACGAGACTGCGCTAGACCTGTGAGTCCCGGTTTGGCCCAATAGCGTATTTTGTAGGTGCCTACTTTCTGATAGTATTCTGCACCGTCTCCGGGAGTGTGAGGTCGCGGGCCAATCAAAGACATGTGTCCCAAAAGAACATTAAAGAGCTGCGGAATTTCATCCAGGCCAATTCTTCTCATCCAGCGCTGAAAGCTATTTGAGCGCCCCTGATCATTCATCGTTCGAAACTTTAATACGCTAAATGTGCGACCAGATAAACCTTCTCGCTGCTGAATGAACCAAGGTTTTGTGGTGCCAGTAAGGAATTGGACAAAAACAACTAGAGGAATGAGCCAACTCAGAACGGACAAGACTCCAATCGAGGTGAAGACTACATCAAAAGTTCTTTTTAAGGCCGCATTTGTGGTGTTCGAAAGTGGTTCTTTACGCTGACTGAACATCGGTATACCTTCCAAGTTTTCAAGGAAGAGTTGCCCTGCATAACGCGGCCCCATATCCGGCAAGAATCTAAAGCGCACTCCTTTTTCCAAGGACCAATTCTCAGCTTCCTCAAACTCGCGACTTCCCGGCGCGAAGGCACAAATAATTTCATCGGTGCTATTTAGAGTGTTTGGGCCAGCAACCCCGAGGTATTTCCAGCCGAGTTCAGGACGGAGCTCTGTAAGCCGAATCAATGCTTCGCTTGTATTATGTGAACCGTGCAAAACATAACGGCGCTGCCATTTTCCACGAGCCATTTGGGCACGAAGAAATTGGACCAAGAGGATTCGGTAGATCCATGCAAGTAAATACAGACTACTTAGATAAGATGCTAGGAATATTCTACTGTAATAATACCCCTTGAGCCCTATGACAATTATCGCTAAAATGGACAATTGAACTAGCGCCCCTCGTGCAACGTTTGCCGTTACATTGCGCTGTTCTAACCCACTTCTGTAGGTGAAAATCCCAGCCCATCGACCACCAGCATACCATGAGACCATGGTAAGAACTAAGAGCTGTAAATAGTAGTTATAATATTCAGGGTTCGAAATACGTAAATCTTCAAAACGCCAAAATCCAATCACTACAAACAGCGTAAGTAGCAATACTGCGTCAGCAACGACAGTGACTAAACGGAATATATTTGTGCTTTGATTTTGCATTTTTCTGGCCGAAAAGATACTTACTTTTACGTCGATGAGCACCACCTCTAATCCAATCGTTTATGCACCGGGTGTAGGACCCGACCGTGCGGCCGTCCTCGCTGAGGAATTTGGCATTAGGACAACTGGGGCGTTTATGGAGCACTATCCGTTTCGTTATGTCGACAAAACGCAATACCACCAGATCGGTCAACTCGCTGGAATACAAGGCGAAGTCCAGCTCAAAGGTCAAATTACCTCAGTAGAAGAAATTAGTAACGGACCTAGAAACAAGCGATTGGTAGCTTCTTTTACGGACGGAAATGGTTTTATTGAATTGGTCTGGTTTAAAGGAGCTACTTGGGTCAAAAAGTCTCTTAAAATTGGTGTTCCATTGATTGTTTTCGGGAAAATCAACAATTACAACGGTAAGATAAGCTTGCCGCATCCCGAAATTTCCGCACCTGCCATCGATGATATTGCGAGCGCATTGGAGCCCGTTTACTCGACTACGGACAAATTGACCAGAAAGGGACTGCATTCGAAAGGACTGCAGAAGATTATGAAAGCTGTGCTGCAGACGGAATTGACTCAGATTAACGATCCGTTCTCAGAAGAATTTAGAGCCCAACACAAACTCATCTCTAAGGCTCAAGCCTTGTCTTGGATTCATTTCCCAAAGTCTAGAGATCATCTTGAGGCGGCTAAAAGACGTATTAAATTCGAAGAATTCTTCTTTTTGTCTTTGACCCAATTAAGGAATAAGATGAAGCAGAAGACTGCGATCAAAGGCTATAAATTTGCCGAAGTAGGGTCTACCTTTCTCAACTTTTACAACCAACATCTCCCCTTTGAGCTGACCGGAGCACAAAAAAGAGTCGTTAAAGAAATACGAGCCGACGTTAGAACCGGAGCTCAAATGAATAGACTAGTCCAAGGCGACGTAGGTAGTGGTAAAACCATTGTTGCCTTGCTCGCCATGCTATTAGCCATCGACAACGGTTTTCAAGCAGCACTTATGGCTCCGACGGAGATTCTCGCCACGCAGCATTATCATGGACTTAAGGAACTTTGTGATCCGGCGGGAATACACATTGCATTACTTACAGGATCTACCAAATCTGCACGACGTGCCGAGATTCACCAGGGCTTAGCAGATGGTTCATTGCAAATCTTAATAGGCACACATGCACTGATCGAACCTACCGTAATGTTTGCAAACCTAGGTCTTGCAGTTATTGATGAGCAGCACAGGTTCGGCGTAGCTCAACGCGCTAGGTTGTGGAAGAAAAACGTTCACCCACCCCATGTTCTAGTCATGACGGCAACGCCCATTCCTCGGACGCTCGCTATGACACTTTACGGAGATTTAGACGTAAGTGTGATCGACGAATTACCACCAGGGAGAAAGCCTATTAAAACGATGCACCTCTATGATAAAAACCGCCTAAAGCTTAACGGTTTCATGAAGCGCGAGATCGCAAAAGGGCGCCAAGTGTATGTTGTCTTCCCTTTGATCGAGGAAAGCGACACCCTTGATCTTAAAAACCTGGAAGAAGGCTATGAGCAACTTCTTCGAGACTTTCCTAGACCAGAGTATCAAATTGCAGTGGTACATGGAAGAATGCACGCCAATGAAAAAGAGGGTGAAATGCAACGTTTCGCATCAGGCAAGGCGCAAATCATGGTCGCTACCACTGTGATAGAGGTAGGTGTTAATGTACCGAACGCATCGGTCATGGTGATTGAAAACTCGGAACGTTTTGGTCTAAGTCAGCTCCACCAGCTGCGTGGCCGCGTAGGAAGGGGAAGCGATGAAAGCTTCTGTATTTTGGTTTCCTCCTTCAAACTATCCTCGGACGGTAAGACACGACTAGAAACCATGGTCAGAACACAAGACGGGTTTGAAATAGCAGAGGTTGACATGCAGCTTCGTGGACCTGGAGATATGATGGGCACCAGGCAAAGTGGCCAAATGGCATTCAAATTGGCATCATTAACAAATGACGGCCAGATTTTAACATGGACAAGACATGTCGTGGAACAGTTATTGAGCAAGGATCCTCAGTTAACTGAACCGCGTCACGTTTCCATCAAAGAACATTGGACCGCATTATACAAGCACCAATGGGGATGGAATAGAATCTCGTAACATGCCAAAACGCTTCAAGCGCCTATTTAAGCTTTATCACATTCTGCTTCAACGTACTGGAGGTTACGACTTAATACGCCAAAACGTCAATAAACTTATTGGCTCAGTACTCGGTATCATTGCACTATTCTATGCAGTAGATACTTTCATCATAGATATTGATTCGGCAACGGCTTGGCTTACCAAAATACTTTCTGCGGAAGGTCTTATCGCCATATTTTTTGCATCAGAGATTAGCATTGGCCTGGTGTCCCCAGAAATACTAATCGTTTGGGCCGATGAAACGGAATTCCCGGTATTAACCTTAGGACTCCTCGCGAGCATAAGCTATGTCGGCGGACTAGTATCCTATTTTATCGGACGCTACCTTTCTACTAGGAAGCTAATTCGTGAACGCCTGATTATGCGCTATGCAACTACCATGCGTCAATTAAAACGTTTCGGTGGACTATTGGTGATTATAGCCGCGCTCACCCCTTTGCCGTACCCTATTGTGTGCCAATTATGCGGAATCAATAAGTTTCCTTTCAAGACTTTTGCCCTACTCACACTAGTGCGCTTTCTTCGATTTGCTCTCTACGGCTTAGTTCTCTATAAAATGTTTTAACACCACGCCTTACTCCGTTGTAAGTTCTTGGTCGGAAGTGTAACTTTGGGGCTTATTGTAATTCAAGCTCCATGAACATTTCTTACAGCTGGCTAAAGCGCTATCTCCCCGTTACACTCGATCCTAAACGTGTCGATGAGCTACTTACCGATACCGGTCTAGAAGTCGAAGGCGTTACGGAAGTTGAATCCATTAAGGGAGGACTTCGCGGCGTAGTAGTAGGTCATGTTTTGACCTGTGTACAACATCCCAATGCCGATCGTCTGCACGTAACCACTGTTGATATAGGCGCTGATGAACCCGTTCAAATCGTTTGTGGTGCTCCTAATGTTGCTGCTGGGCAAAAAGTACCCGTTGCAACCGTCGGTACTCTACTCTACCCTGCAGGCGAGGAATTGAAAATTAAAAAAGGTAAAATTCGAGGTGAGGTAAGTTTGGGTATGATCTGTGCCGAAGACGAACTAGGTCTTGGACAAGGTCACGATGGAATTATGATTCTTGACGAAGCTTTAGCTCCAGGGACTCCTTGCGCCGATGTATTCAAATTGGAAAGCGATTACGTTTTTGAAATTGGTCTAACGCCGAATCGCACAGATGCGATGGGCCATATAGGTGTCGCAAGAGACTTGCGCGCCGCGTTACTCAGCTTAAATGAAGCAACACCAGAACTACAGACTCCAACATTCGCAACACCAGAGCGAGGATCAAATGCCATTCAGCTCAGTGTTGAAGATGAAGGTTGTCCCTCTTATTACGGAACACATTTCACCAATGTAAAAGTTTCCGAAAGTCCTGATTGGCTTAAAAACAGTCTGACTTCGATAGGTCTAACTCCAAAGAACAACGTAGTGGACATTACGAACTACGTTTTACATACATACGGACATCCTCTTCATACCTTTGACGCCGATAAGCTCTCCGGAGGACAAGTGCACGTTCGTCCAGCACAATCCGGCGAGAAAATGACCACGTTAGATGAAGTAGAACGTACCTTAGATGTGAATGATATGGTCATTGCTGATGAAAACAAACCAGTATGTATCGCTGGCGTATTAGGTGGTTTAGAATCAGGTGTATCACTTGACACTTCATCGGTCTATTTAGAAGGCGCATATTTCGATGCTGTTCGCGTTAGAAAAACAGCAAAAAGACACGGAATTAATTCTGATGCGAGTTACAGATATGAACGAGGGGTTGATCCAAACATTACTGCCGAAGCTCATGCCTATGCAGCTTCATTAATCATTGAACTCACGGGTGCATCTGCAAGCAAGAGAGACCACAAGGGAAGCGAGGATTTCCCTCGTAAACAAGTAACTTTTTCTTATGATAAAGTAGCCAAACTGATTGGTATTCGTCTCGAAGAGCAGGTCGCCAAGAATATTCTAGAATCGTTAGATTTTGAATTGACTTCGACCACTTCAGATGATTGGACGGTACTTGTTCCAACCTACCGAGTGGATGTTACTAGAGATGTAGATATTGCAGAGGAATTACTTCGTATTTACGGTTTTAACAACATACCTGTACCTGATACAATGCGGATCAGTGTAGCTAAGCACGATCCTCGTCCTGAAAAATTGGAGCATTCTATTTTAGACCAATTAACAGGCAACGGTTTCTACGAAATCATGAACAATAGCCTTTCAAAAGGCGCTGATTATGAAAAACTACAACCTGAATTAACCCCTCAGTTGGTAGAAATGCTTAATCCATTGAGCCAAGACCTCAATGTAATGCGTGCTCATTTACTCTTTGGCATGCTCAATGCAGTGAGCTTCAACCAAAAGCGTCAGCAGCCAAATCTGCGTTTATTCGAACGTGGTAAATCCTATGGAAAAGGCGCTAACGGGTACTTTGAAGCAACACACCTGGATCTTATTATCGCAGGAGTTCAAGGAAATGATCAATGGCAAGGACAAGTAGTACAAAATGATTTTTTCACGTTAAAAGGTATCGTGGAGGCAACCTTGTCACGTCTCGGACTCGAAGCAAAATTCCAAGTGGCTTCTCACAGTCTCTTTGGAGAGTTTCTTAGCATCAAAGTAGGAAAAACAGTTGCTGGCCATATTGCAACTGTCCATCCCAAGGTATTGAAGCACTTCGACATCAAAGGTGCTGTGGCTTACGCAAGTTTCAATTGGGACCAATTACTTCCTCTATCGCTTAAACGCGGTACACAGCTCTTTACTGCACTGCCTAAATTCCCTACAGTTCGTCGTGACCTCGCATTATTAGTTGATGCACATATTAGCTATGCCGAGATAGCAGACGTAGTTTCCAGTACGGAACGTAAACTGCTTAAAGATGTATTCCTCTTTGATGTCTACGAAGGCGAGCATTTACCTGAAGGCAAAAAGAGCTACGCCATCGGAATGCTATTCCAAGACGCAAACAAAACCCTCAACGATAAAGCTGTCGATAAATCCGTTCAACGCATTTTACATCAGCTTAGTGAACGATTAGACGCTCAATTGCGTTAAATTCGAATGTTGAAGGTCGCTTGGGCCCCCATTTATCATCATCCCCTTCCGGAGAACCATAGGTTTCCCATGGCAAAGTATTCCCTCTTGCCTGAGCAACTTATGCATGAAGGCACTATTGATTCCAGGGACTTTTTTGCTCCTGAACTACTGCCCGTTCAAAGAATTCTTCGCTCTCATGATTCTGAATACTGGACACAACTTAATGAGTTAACCCTGCCCGGTAAAGCGCAACGAAAAATTGGTTTTCCATTAAGCTCAGAACTTATCGAACGTGAGAGAATCATATGTCAAGGCACTGTTGATACCACCGAATTCGCTTTGAAACATGGTTGCTCACTTAACATTGCCGGAGGAACGCATCATGCCTTTTATGAACGCGGAGAAGGCTTCTGCATTCTGAATGATATCATTGTAGGTGCACACCATCTGATCGACCATCACCACCTTCAACGCATCCTCGTTATTGACCTCGATGTTCATCAAGGGAATGGGACTGCCGCTATGGCAAAGGATGATCCACGTATTTTCACCTTTTCGATGCATGGAGAAAAAAACTACCCTTACCATAAGGAAGTAAGCGATCTTGATGTCCCTCTGCCTGACTTTATTTCAGACCAGGCCTACCTCTCCCTGCTAGACTATCATCTCGGAAAACTCTTTGATACTGTAGCGCCGGAATTTGTGTTTTTTCAAAGCGGTGTCGATGTGATTAGAGGAGACAAACTAGGCCGGATGGATTTAACTTTGGACGGTTGTAAAGAACGTGATCGTATGGTTTTTGAACGTTGCCATCGAAATGAAGTACCAGTTGCTGTCAATATGGGAGGAGGATACAGTCCTGAGATTCGAAACATTATTGAGGCGCACGCAAATACGTTCAGAACGGCGGCATTTTACTTTGGGTAAGTATTCGGATACTTTTGTTTAAAACTAGACGTTTTCAACTATAATGATAAAGGTAGGCAGTTCGTTTATTTCCTATTAAACTTACTGCATATCCTATTACATGAAATACCTCGCCGTACTCTTCATTCTAATTTCTCACCTTACAGCTTCTGGTCAGCGTTATAATTCTATGCATGCGAATAGGTACAGTTACGTCTATGTAGGTGCTGGAATTCCATACGCAAGCTTAAAGACGGGATATGAGATGCAAAGAAATGTGTATGTTGAATTTCAGGCCCATACTGACGGAGGAGGGATTTGGCGTTCGAATACTCATAACGATTGGCGAGCCATCTCCTTACTTAGAGCAATTCGTTTGAACCCCATACGTACTGAGATAAGATTAGGCATTGGAATCCTACAGAGCGAAGAACGAATTATCAATCAAAAATCGAATACGTTCGGAGTTGCCCCCCAGATTGCTATAGCAACTAATGTTCGTAATAATATAGCTATAGGTGGATCCGTGACTTGGCCTATCTCCCCAGCTGTGAATCTTACTCCTGCAGTTGGAGGAGGTATCGAGGTTAGATTTGGCAGATATGTAAAAGAAAACGGTCTGCACTAGCGATGACGCTATATACAGACCGTTTTTAAATCTTCGAGAAAAGTTGCCTTCTTATTAAGCTAGCATTTCTCCTAAAGCGTTATCGTAAATGTGTTGGTATTCTTTAACCTCGCCCCATTCTTCATCATCGATTCGAATGCTTCCTTTGGTCACATGTCCCAAAAGATCAAATTCACATCCGTTCAACATCATGAGATCAATAAATTTATCCTTGTTCTCTTCAGAAACAGTAACAACGATTCTAGAGGCTGCCTCGCCGAAGAGAACAGCATCCTTGCGATGTTCTGCAGGTAAGGTGATGTCAAATCCTAAACCTGAAGCAAATCCTTTTTCCAAAAGACCTACCCAGAGACCACCTTCACTCAAATCATGAGCACTATTGATAGCACCTTCACGAATGAGCATCTGTACCTGTTTTTGATTTGCATACTCCTCTTCTAAGTCGAAGTACGGCGCGGTACTCTTCTCTTCACCATGAATATTCACTAAATACTGTGAAGAAGAAATATCATTGCGGCTAGAGCCGATCATGAAGATCAAATCTCCTTTTGATTTATAACCCAATGTTGTGATGAACTTTTTGTCCTCTACAACACCGATCATACCAATGGTTGGAGTTGGGAAAACGGGTTCAATAGTTTTACCAATCTGAGTCTGGTTGTAGAAACTAACGTTACCACCTGTTACGGGTGTTTCGAATTTCTCACAAGCTGCACTCATACCTTTGATAGCCCCTACGAACTGCCAGTATACTTCTGGGCTATATGGGTTACCAAAGTTCAAACAGTTGGTTACCGCTGAAGGAACACCACCTGAACAAGTAATATTACGTGCCGCCTCTGCAACAGCCATTGCACAACCTATTTCTGGATCTGCATTGACGTAACGAGAATTACAATCGACACTCATCGCCAATGCTTTGTCTGTACCTTTGATATTTACTACACCTGCGTCAGAAGGATCGTTCGTACCCATGTTACGAGTACCAACCATACTGTCGTATTGTTCGTATACCAAACGCTTCGAAGCAATGTTAGGTAGAGCGACCATCTTCTTCGCAACCGCCTTTAAATCCTCTGGTTCAGTAACACTGTCAATGTCGAACTTCTTATATTCCTGGTAGTACGATGGCTCAGCCCACTCTCTGTGGTACACCGGTGCGCCTCCACCCAACACTGCACTTTCAGCAGGAAGTGTACCTACTAAATCTTCTTCCCAGTAGTAATTCACTGTGCCTCCTTCAGTAACAACACCGATTTCTTCACACTCTAAATCCCACTTATCAAAGATGTCTAATACTTTCTGCTCTTTTCCTTTCTCCACAACTACCAGCATACGTTCTTGAGATTCTGACAATAGAATTTCCCAAGGCTCCATACTCTGACGTAAAGGCACTTTATCTAACCAAATGTCCATACCGTGTTCACCGGCAGCAGACATTTCACAAGAAGAACAAGTGATACCTGCAGCACCCATGTCTTGCATTCCTACAACCGCGTCAGTTTCTGCCAATTCCATTGTTGCTTCCAAGAGAAGCTTTTCTTGGAATGGATCACCAACCTGTACAGATGGAATATCTTCAGCAGAATCTTCGTCCAAGTCTTTTGAAGCAAATGAAGCACCGTGAATTCCGTCCTTACCTGTTGCTGAACCAACAATAAAAACAGGGTTACCTACACCAGATGATGTAGCTGAGATTTGTTTACCTACTTCTACGATTCCTGCAGAAAATGCATTTACTAGCGGGTTCTGGTGGTAACACTCATCAAAGTATACCTCACCACCAACGATGGGAATACCGAAAGAGTTTCCATAATCACCAATCCCTTTACTCACGCCTTTAACCAACCATTTAGTACGGTCCTCGGTAGGCTTACCGAAGCGCAATGAATTCAACTGTGCTATCGGACGCGCACCCATCGTAAAGATATCACGATTGATACCTCCAACCCCAGTCGCTGCACCTTGGTAAGGCTCGACTGCAGAAGGATGGTTATGAGATTCTATCTTGAATGCACATGCCAAACCATCACCGATATCTACGAGACCTGCGTTTTCTTCTCCGGCTTCCACCAACATGTGTGGACCTTTCTTTGGAAGTTTCTTCAACCAAACGATGGAGTTTTTGTACGAACAGTGTTCACTCCACATGACTCCATAAACGGAAAGTTCAAGGTAGTTAGGAGTGCGGCCAAGGATTTCTTTGATCTTGTCAAACTCTTCTGGCAAGAGGCCCATTTCTTTGGCCTGGTCTAAAGTGGCAACTGAGGTGCTATTCATTATTGAAAAGAATTTGTGCAAATTTAGGTATTCTTACAGCAACACTTTTGAAAACCATGCGCAATATTTCCCACACCTTTAGGTTCCTTTTTGTTCATAACCTGTTTCTACTTCCACTAGCACTTTTGTTTTCCTGTTCAAACCAACAAGAACAAGGGATTGACGTGGTTATCACGGGAGAAAACATTCATTATTTAGACACCTCCCCCTCCTCTAAAACATTGCGGTGGGTCGCTATTGATGACGGTAGAATTGTAGATTTCGGGGGTGACTTAGAGCAACGGCCACAGGCCAAGAAGACGATAAAGACTAGCAACTCACACGTGTATCCCGGGTTTATAGATGCACACGGGCACATTTTTGGCTATGCCGAGACGCTTCACACGGTGAGTTTGTTTGGCACAAAATCAAAAGAAGAATGCCTCGAAAGGATTCGTGTATTTAAGGAAACACACCCAGAAAAAGACTGGGTTATTGGGCGAGGATGGGATCAGAACGATTGGGAAGACACTTCGTATCCAACGGCAATTGATTTAGAAGAGTTTGAAGACTCGAAAATCTATCTCACCCGGATTGACGGACATGCGGCATGGGTCAATACTGCGGTTCTTGACGACTACGGTATTGAGAATAGCTCGAAGGTCAATGGTGGTAGTGTACTCGATGGGATTTTGGTAGATCGCGCACAAGAATTGGTCACGTTGCCAAAGTATGATTCCAAATTTTGGCGAATGGCTCTACTGCAAACGCAAGACAGCTTGGTTAAATACGGACTGACAGCATTAACCGATGCGGGGCTACATTATGATCAAATCCTTTTGCTCGACTCTTTGATAGAAGAAGGTGCATGGAAACTTCCTGTGAATGCTATGATTAGCAATACCGAGGAAGACTTGAGTTATTTCGAGCAGCATGGCCCGATTGAAAAGCAATTATTACGAGTGAAAAGCGTGAAAGCCTACTTAGACGGAGCCCTTGGATCCCGCGGAGCATTGCTTAGAGCTCCTTATCATGATCTACCTCAACACTATGGACTGCACTTGCTCTCACCTGAAGAACTCGAAAAGTTGCGCGAAAGGTGTATCGCTAATGAGTGGCAGCTTTGCGTTCATGCGATAGGTGATAGTGCGCACCACGTACTGTTGAAGAGCTTTGAACAATTGGATCGAAATAGAGACCTACGATTTCGCGTAGAGCATGCACAGATCATGACACCGGAAGACAGCTCGTATTACACGCATCCGAATATCATAGCATCCGTTCAACCTACGCACGCAACGAGTGATATGTATTGGGCCCATGAGCGGTTAGGCGACGAACGTTTGGAACACTCCTACAGTTACAAACGTATACTTAATGCGGCTGGCAAAGTGGCCCTAGGGACTGATTTCCCGATTGAACATATCGATCCACTCGCAACCTATTTCTCTGCTACAACAAGACGAGATAAAGAACACTGGCCTGAGGAAGGTTTCCTCGGTGCGCAAGCACTAACTCCCTTACAAACCTTGCGGGGAATGACTGTGGACGCGGCATATAGTGCATTCCGCGAGCATGAATATGGAAGTATAGCGAAGGGGCAATTGGCCAATTTCACGATTTTAAACCGTGACCTACTTGCGGCAGATCAGCCAAACCAATCAGAGACTAAGGTGCTTCGAACAATTGTCGCAGGTGCTGACATATACCAAGATTAAAGTATATCAAATGTACATTTTACATTTTGCCTATATTTAGTACCAACAAAACACCATTGAAACAACAATACTCAAATATGAAACAACCAACTCGCTTATTTGATATCCCCCACTATCAGCAGGAGCATATTCCGATGAAGGTGATGATGACTTCTAAAGTAAACGGAGAATGGAAAAGCTATACAACTAGTGAATTTATTACTGCTGTAGATAAAGCCTCACGTGGACTACTTGCTTTAGGCATTCAAGCAGGAGATAAAGTAGCTCTAATCTCGCACAATAATCGCTGTGAATGGAACATTATGGACCATGCACTTCTACAGATTGGAGCAGTAGATGTACCTGTCTATCCGACGATGACGGAAAGTGATTACGAATACATTTTTAATCACAGTGAGAGCAAGTACTGCTTTGTCTCAAACGACGAGCTTTACGACAAGGTGAGCAACATCTTGGACAAATGCCCACAGATGAAGGGAGTGTATTCCTTTGAAAAGTACGATGGCAAGCATCATTGGGAAGAAGTTAATGCTTTGGGAGAAGACGCTTCAAAACAAGATGAAGTCGTTAAATTTCGCGATCAAGTAAAGCCAGAAGATCTAGCTACGATCATTTATACCTCAGGAACAACTGGACTG
>Ga0209137_1003226_pt1 | contig 13832 bp, 14 predicted proteins | sample SaaInl5LU_22_DNA_FD_184642 | JGI IMG/M metagenome (GOLD analysis project Ga0209137, IMG submission 184642) | Marine microbial communities from expanding oxygen minimum zones in the Saanich Inlet - ESP_105LU_22_DNA (SPAdes) (version 2) | ecosystem: Environmental > Aquatic > Marine > Intertidal... | reverse complement strand
ATGGATTAAGTTCCTTAATAAATTAGGAGTTAAATAAGATGAAACACGTAAAACTATTTGAAGCCTTCTTAAACGAAGGAAAGCTAACTAAAAGTGATTTCGATAAAGTTGTTAAAGCTGTAGAGAAATCTAAACAGAGAGCAACTGTACTATTTGTTCCTAAATGGGGTGAAATTGAAATCATTATTGGGTTTAATGCACCTGACAGTATTACAGATGAGATATATCCACAGCTAGATAAACTAAAATTAGGTAATAACGTTATCATAGCAGGAGATTCTTCAAATCTTTCAAGAAGAGAGTATGAAGAAATTGCAAGAGTTAACGGAGGTCATAAGGACTATTAAGATATAAAACACGTATAAAAAATAAAATAACTATGAAACACGTAAAACTATTCGAATCTTTTGTAAACGAAGCTAAATTTATAAAAGAATTTAACAAAGCGGTTCTAGATGCTGAAACAGAAAAAGATGTTCTAAAAATATATCCTAAAGCTGAATTTTATGTAGGTAAAATGTCACACTTCTTTGGAGAACTAGAACCAAACCTATTCTTTAAAGCTTATTACCCTGAATACTACAAAGATGATACTGGTAAATCAATTAAAGGTGATTTTAAAATTACTTTGATTTACTCAGAAAAAGGTGGCAAAAATGTCGATTTATATAAAGATCCAAATGCTTAAGTAATATGAAATTTATTCAAACTTTTGAGGCTTATGTCTCTTATGACAAATTAAAGAGCTGGGGTAACTATCCAGAAGGTGCGGTTGAAGATGATCTAAGAATGACAGTTATTAGATTATTTCTATATGGCGGTATTTCAGACCAATTGGACGATGTAATCTACACTGATCAATCTTCTGATAAAGGTATCAAGTGGCAAATTGAAATTACAGGCAAAGGTTCTGATATTATTCACGCTTACAAAGATGGTAAGATGAAAGGTGAGTATGAATGGTACTTAAACAAGAAGAAGTCTTCTAAGTATGACATTCAACAGTACTTCTTAAACAAGTACGTATCAAAGTTAGAACAATACTATCAATTTCTAAAGAATTTTGATATTGATAAGAAGTATCACAAACACTTTAAGAGTCAAGATGAATATCAAGCTCAAGCTAAAAAACTAGCTGATCTTTATGATTCTATGTCAAGTAGCGAAAAGAAGAAAGCACATACTCAGTATGTAAAGCAGTTTAAAACAGAAATAGAATTTAATAATTTTAAAGGTTACTAATAATGGCAAGAGAAAAGCTGGTTAGAATTGAAAAGCAAGGAGTTAGATACTTCAAACCAGCACACAATCCAACAGGAGAACTAATGAAAGTTATCCACGGTCTTATTATTCTTAAGAAGAATAAGCACTAAGTTTTTAGTTAAGTTATTGATGGGATGGTCGAAAGATCATCCCATTTTTTTTGATATATAAAAGAAACAGACTTGATTGCAATCCAATGGACCCATTAAACAATAAAGACAACAGAGAATTAATTTCAGATCTCTTAAACGCATTTAACTCATTTAAGCAAAAGCTTGAAGATCCTAATTACATTCAGATGGAAAACGCTCTCCGTCAAATGATGGACGGGCAAAAAGAAATGCGTGATGATATCTCTGAACTTAAAAGACAATTGTTAAACCCATTCGACGGTGTTATTGTTGAAACTCGTAAGAATACTGAAGCTCGCGAATCTCGTGAAAGCATGGAAGAAACTTATGATAAACTTATTGAAGAACATAAATCTTTAATGAGATGGAAGAGTAATGTTCAAAAGATTGGAATTGCATTAGGTACATCAGCCGGTGCTGTTATTACATGGCTGATATCAACATTCCTAATGAACCAATGATAGCAGAAAGAATAAGTTTAGTAGCTATTTATAGAACGCTACTGCAGTTACAGACAAACGAAGGTAAAGTATATGATATCGTTTTAAATTACAAGATAGGTAATAAAACGATATCTCCTCCTGTTTTTAAAGATCTGAACGCAATCAAGGACTTTATCAACAAAAATTATCCATATATGTATATTTCAGGCCAAGACATGATCTGTACTTGGCAACCATATATGCCAGTTAAATTCTGGGTTGAGAAAGAAAATAACATTCAAGTTCAATTTAAAGAGGCTTTAAACACGACAAAGGGTAAATTATACTTAATGTCAGAGAAAAAGCTAAAAGAACTTTACAATTATATAAATAAAATATCAGGCTTTATTCATTTTGATGACTATGTTAGCCCGACAACACCAACTTATGTTGAATGTATTTACATTGACGACATTATAGAAGATGGTGGCTTTATAGAAGCAGAAAAAGAATACAAAAAATACGCCAAACTATAATCATGTTTGAAGATATCACAGGATTTAACGATGCACCAAATGGTGGCAAGAACCCGTTAGAAAGAAAAGTATTAAAGCGTCCATTAAACCACGATGAAATGGACTACAATATGCGCCTTATCAACAATATTGTTGATAATTACCCAATTATGGGTTCAGGTGTAGATGGAGAAATTACAGAAGATGACTTAGGTAAAGCTCTCGTTCTTAAAGAGTTTTTATCAGCGAACCAATCAGCCGGTGAAGGTGATTGGAGATGGGTCACTGAAGATATTCAAGGTGGTAATGGTACCTCAGGTGTATCAGGTACTTCTGGAACGAGTGGTACTTCTGGTTCTTCAGGAACTTCTGGTTCTTCAGGTTCTTCTGGTACTTCCGGTTCTTCAGGTACTTCTGGTACTTCTGGTACTTCAGGTACTGCCGGTACTTCTGGTGTAAATGGTACATCTGGTTCAAGTGGAACTGCTGGAACTTCAGGTACATCTGGAACGAGTGGTTCAAGCGGGACATCAGGTTCATCTGGTACTTCTGGTTCAAGCGGGACTGCAGGAACTTCAGGTACATCTGGAACGAGTGGTTCAAGCGGGACATCAGGTTCATCAGGAACTTCAGGTTCAAGTGGTACATCTGGTTCATCTGGTACAGCTGGTACTTCTGGAACATCTGGTTCAAGTGGTACGAGTGGTTCTTCGGGTACGAGTGGTTCTGCAGGAACTTCAGGTTCAAGCGGTACATCTGGTTCATCTGGTACAGCTGGTACTTCTGGTACAAGTGGTTCAAGTGGTACATCAGGTTCTTCAGGCACAAGTGGTTCTGCAGGAACTTCAGGTTCAAGTGGTACCAATGGTACGAGTGGTTCTTCAGGAACTTCAGGTTCAAGCGGTACGTCTGGTTCATCTGGTACAGCAGGTACTTCAGGTACATCGGGTTCAAGCGGTACTAACGGTACGAGTGGATCTTCTGGTACAGCTGGAACTTCAGGTACAAGTGGCGATAACGGTACAAGTGGTTCAAGCGGAACTGCTGGAACAAGCGGTTCATCTGGTACATCTGGATCATCTGGAACTGCAGGTACAAGTGGTACAAATGGTACAAGTGGATCTTCTGGTACATCTGGTTCTTCAGGAACTGCCGGTACGTCAGGTACAAGTGGTGATAACGGTACATCAGGTTCTTCAGGAACTTCAGGTGTAAATGGTGATAATGGTACATCAGGTTCAAGCGGTACATCAGGCGTAAATGGTGATAATGGGACTAGCGGTTCTTCAGGAACTGCTGGTACTTCAGGTACAAGTGGTGATAACGGTACATCAGGTTCTTCAGGAACTTCAGGTGTAAATGGTGATAATGGTACATCAGGTTCAAGCGGTACATCAGGTGTGAACGGAACATCTGGATCAAGTGGAACTGCTGGTACTTCAGGTACAAGTGGTGATAATGGTACATCGGGTTCTTCGGGAACTTCAGGTGTAAATGGAGATAATGGAACGTCTGGTTCAAGTGGAACTGCAGGTACATCAGGTTCAAGTGGAACATCAGGTGTAAATGGTGATAATGGTACAAGTGGTTCATCGGGTACTGCAGGTACATCAGGTACGAGCGGTGATCACGGAACAAGTGGTTCAAGCGGTACATCAGGTGTAAATGGTGACAATGGTACATCAGGTTCAAGCGGTACATCAGGTGTAAATGGGACTTCTGGTTCTTCAGGTACCGCTGGTACTTCAGGTACAAGCGGTGATAATGGTACAAGCGGTTCATCAGGTACTGCAGGTACATCAGGTTCTTCAGGTAATGATGGTACAAGTGGTTCTTCAGGAACTGCAGGTACTTCAGGTATAAATGGTACAAGTGGTTCATCAGGAACTGCAGGTACAAGTGGTTCAAGCGGGACTTCTGGTTCTTCAGGTACCGACGGTACTAGCGGATCTTCAGGTACTAGTGGATCGAGTGGTACAAATGGAACATCAGGTTCGAGTGGAACTGCTGGTACTTCAGGTACGAGTGGATCTTCAGGGACTTCAGGTTCTTCAGGTAATGATGGGACTTCTGGTTCAAGCGGTACATCAGGTTCATCTGGTCTTAACGGTACGAGTGGATCTTCAGGGACTTCAGGTACTTCAGGTACTAGTGGATCTTCTGGAACGAGTGGTTCATCTGGGACATCTGGTAATGATGGTACTTCTGGTTCATCTGGTACTTCAGGATCTTCAGGTATAAATGGTACATCAGGTTCTTCAGGAACATCAGGTACAAGTGGTTCTTCAGGGACGTCTGGTTCTTCAGGGACATCAGGATCTTCAGGTAATGACGGTACTTCTGGTTCATCAGGTACATCAGGTTCATCTGGTCTTAACGGTACATCAGGTTCATCTGGTACTTCGGGTACAAGTGGAACATCTGGAACGAGTGGATCTTCAGGAACTTCAGGTTCTTCAGGTACTTCAGGATCTTCAGGTGTAAATGGTACATCAGGTTCTTCAGGAACATCAGGTACAAGTGGTTCTTCAGGAACTTCAGGTTCATCTGGTACATCAGGTTCATCTGGAAATGACGGAACTTCAGGTTCATCAGGTACATCAGGTTCATCTGGTCTTAACGGTACGTCTGGATCTTCAGGTACTTCAGGTACAAGTGGTTCTTCAGGAACTTCAGGTTCATCTGGAACTTCTGGTTCTTCGGGTTCTTCGGGTACGAGTGGATCTTCAGGTACGAACGGTACATCAGGTTCTTCAGGTACATCGGGTACAAGTGGTACATCTGGTTCAAGCGGGACATCTGGTTCAAGTGGGACATCAGGCTCATCAGGTAATGATGGGACTTCTGGTTCTTCAGGAACGTCTGGTTCTTCAGGTATAAATGGTACAAGTGGTTCAAGTGGAACTTCAGGTTCTTCAGGAACATCAGGTACAAGTGGTTCTTCAGGAACTTCAGGTTCATCTGGTACATCAGGTTCTTCAGGTATAAATGGTACTAGTGGATCATCAGGTACTTCGGGAACAAGTGGATCATCAGGTACTAGTGGGTCATCCGGTACTTCAGGTTCATCAGGTAACGATGGTACTTCAGGTTCATCAGGTACAAGTGGATCTTCAGGTATAAATGGTACATCAGGTTCATCAGGTACATCTGGAACTAGCGGAACGTCAGGTTCAAGTGGTACAAGTGGTTCAAGTGGTACTTCAGGTTCATCGGGTAACGATGGGACTTCAGGTACAAGTGGATCTTCAGGTATAAATGGTACAAGCGGTTCATCAGGAACTTCAGGTACAAGTGGTTCGTCAGGAACAAGTGGTTCAAGCGGTACAAGTGGTTCTTCAGGTAATGATGGAACATCTGGTACAAGCGGATCAAGTGGTATAAATGGTACAAGCGGTTCATCGGGTACATCTGGAACTAGCGGAACATCGGGTTCTTCAGGTACAAGTGGTTCGTCAGGGACTTCGGGTTCTTCAGGTAATGATGGGACTTCAGGTACAAGTGGTTCAAGTGGTATAAATGGTACAAGTGGTTCGTCAGGAACTTCAGGTACGAGTGGTTCGTCAGGAACAAGTGGTTCAAGCGGTACATCTGGTTCATCTGGTATTGATGGAACATCAGGTTCATCAGGTACAAGTGGATCTTCAGGTATAAATGGTACAAGTGGTTCGTCAGGAACTTCAGGTACGAGTGGGTCTTCAGGTACTTCAGGTTCATCGGGTACAAGCGGTTCTTCAGGTAATGATGGGACTTCAGGTACTTCAGGTTCATCGGGTACAAATGGTACGAGTGGATCTTCAGGTACATCTGGAACTAGTGGAACATCGGGTTCTTCAGGAACTTCAGGTTCATCAGGTACAAGTGGGTCTTCGGGTTCATCAGGTACAAGTGGATCTTCAGGTATAAATGGTACAAGTGGTTCATCAGGAACTTCGGGTACAAGTGGGTCTTCAGGAACTTCAGGGTCTTCTGGTACAAGCGGTTCTTCAGGTAACGATGGAACTTCTGGTTCTTCAGGTATAAATGGTACAAGCGGTTCGAGTGGTACTTCAGGTACGTCCGGTTCGAGTGGTACGAGTGGATCATCAGGAACTTCAGGTTCTTCAGGTTCTTCAGGTACGAGTGGTTCATCAGGTACTAACGGTACATCTGGATCTTCTGGAACATCAGGTTCATCAGGTACTTCAGGTACAAGTGGTTCGAGTGGTACATCTGGCTCAAGTGGTACGTCTGGTTCGAGTGGTACAAGTGGATCATCGGGTCTAAATGGAACTTCAGGTTCATCAGGTACGAGTGGTTCTGCTGGAACTTCAGGTTCATCAGGAACTTCAGGGACTTCAGGTTCATCAGGAACTTCGGGTTCAAGCGGTACATCTGGTTCTTCTGGTTTAAATGGTACATCTGGTTCTTCGGGTACGAGTGGTACAAGTGGGTCATCAGGTACAAGTGGGTCATCAGGTACAAGTGGTTCATCTGGTTCTTCTGGAACAAGTGGATCATCAGGTGTAAATGGTACATCTGGTTCATCAGGTACAAGTGGTTCTTCAGGAACTTCAGGTTCTGCAGGAACAAGTGGAACTTCGGGTTCTTCAGGTACGAGTGGGTCATCAGGTACAAGTGGATCATCAGGTGTAAATGGTACATCTGGTTCATCAGGTACTTCAGGTACTAGTGGAACTTCAGGTTCATCAGGGACTTCAGGTTCATCAGGTACTTCAGGTTCATCTGGATCTTCAGGCACAAGTGGTTCATCAGGTACTAATGGTACATCTGGTTCAAGTGGAACTTCAGGAACATCGGGCTCATCGGGAACTTCAGGATCTAGTGGAACTTCAGGTTCTTCTGGTACTTCAGGTTCTTCTGGTACTTCAGGTTCATCTGGGACTTCAGGAACTAATGGTACATCAGGTTCAAGTGGAACTTCAGGTTCATCTGGTACGAGTGGAACTTCAGGTTCTTCAGGTACTTCAGGCTCTTCCGGTAACGATGGTACTTCAGGTTCATCAGGTATAAACGGAACTGCTGGTTCTAGCGGTACTGCAGGTTCAAGCGGTACATCAGGATCAAGCGGTACATCAGGAACAAGTGGAACTTCAGGATCAAGTGGAACTTCAGGACTTGACGCATTATTTGGAATTGATACAACATGTGAGAGTGGATCGACAACTACTTTAGGTAGTACAACAAACGTGTATGCGTTTATTGATGCAACATCTGGAGTTTATAACGTAAGTGGAGATAATAGAGCAGCTTTATTAGACGCAATTAGTACATGGTTTGCTGATTACAAGGCGAATAATCCTTCTTACACTGGTAAATTATACATTTCAGTCCCAGTGACTCTCGCGAGTGGTAATAATGGTTTCGCAGAAAGATATTTACAACACGGTCCTTTAATAAGTAATACAACTGTAGCTGATAGGACTTCATGTATTCCAAATACACTAGTGACAACTGCTACAACAACTAATGGTTATTGGATTGGAAGTGGTACGTATACTGGTGGATTATCATGGACTACTGATGGAATTCCAACTAATTGGGGAAGCTCATCATACACAGCTCCTACTAGTATGTTTATTATGTCTTTTGTTAATGAATCTGATCCATGGTATCATGGTAATATGAGTACAACTTTAAGTGGACAGCCAACGACAGATTACGATACTGATTTTGCTGCATTCCAAACACACTATAATTCAATGACTTATTTTGGTGGAGTTTTATACCCGGTCGTGGGTAACATGAATAATGCTGGTCAATTATACAGTACTGATGAGAACATGTTATTAAGTTCTTACGCAGCTATTACTAATTTAGCTACTATCACTTCTAATAATTTCGAAACAGCTGTTGGAAGTGCAACGTATGCTACATATTTCACGAATGAGTTCACGGGCGGTGCTATAGCAAACCCGTATTATTCAAATAAAACGCTTGCGCCATATAATTGGAGTGGTGTATTTAATAAGAAAGTAAACAGTTCGGGTAACTTAAACTTTACAGCAACTGAATTTGCAACCGATATTAATGATATTCTATCAAGCTCTAATTTAGGTGCTACAACTTCATACGCAAATGTATATGGTGGATACGATACAACTACTAAAATACTAAAACTAAGAGGATTTAATTCTAATACTATTGACTTTACAATTGATGCAAATGATTGTATTAATATGGAAGTAGATAATAGTGTTATATCAGATGGTACATCAGGTACTAGTGGATCTTCAGGTATAAACGGTACATCTGGTTCATCAGGAACTTCAGGTTCAAGTGGTACTTCAGGTTCATCTGGTACTTCAGGTTCATCTGGTGTGAATGGCACATCTGGTTCATCAGGTATAAACGGTACATCTGGTTCAAGCGGTACATCTGGTTCAAGCGGTACCTCAGGTTCATCTGGTGTGAATGGCACATCTGGTTCATCTGGTACTTCAGGTTCATCTGGTGTGAATGGCACATCTGGTTCATCAGGTATAAACGGTACATCTGGTTCAAGCGGTACCTCAGGTTCTTCGGGAACTTCGGGTTCTTCAGGTGTAAATGGTACTTCAGGTTCATCAGGTATAAATGGTGGGGATGGAGATCCTGGTACATCAGGTACTTCGGGTTCTTCTGGTACAAACGGTACATCTGGTTCTTCAGGAACTGACGGAGATAATTGGACATCTTACAATGCGGACCCTGCTGGGCCTGGTCAAAATGCAGGAGATCAACACTTAAATACAACTACAGGTGAGATATTCCAATGGGATGGCAGTAACTGGCAACCTACTGGTAACATTAAAGGTGCTGATGGAGTTAACGGTACGTCTGGTTCATCTGGAACTTCGGGTGTGTCATATACTCAAATATCAATTAACGCTGTACCACAAAGCTTAGATATAAGTACATTTATAACTAATGGTAATGCATGGAAAGATGCATATGTAGTTATACCTGAAACGTACCATCAATGGTATATAAAAAGTTATATGGCTTCATATGGTGAAGCTTGGCCAAGTCAGTCGAATACTTTTGTTATTCAACAAAGAACATGGAACGGTGGCGGTCCTTCGGGCTCACTATCATATACACATAACGCGGGCTCACGTGCGGCTGGTGGAAACTTCGGTTCACCGCTACAGATTGAACAAGGTATGACTTTAGATATATCAACTTCAACAGGAGCAGCACCTGCCGGTGGTATGGCTAAAGGTTATACGATAACACTTTACATATCACCTACGCCTTAATATAATGTTGATAAATAGTATATGAGTAATTGGTTATCAGTATTTAGTAGAGACTTTAGTGCTCCGGACCCTTGTGTAGAAAATCTATACGGGGTCTGTTTTGATGGTGTTAGTAGCTATGCTGTTAATTCTTCAGGTATTTTAGGTCCTGACACCTCAGGTGGTACTACCAGGAAAATGTGGGTTAGTGTATGGGTTAAAGATATGTCTACTGTAGCGGCAGATGTCGGTGAAACTATATTTAGTCAAGGTATTTCAGGTAATACTAATAACGATTGGTTTAGAATGACGTACAGGCCTCAAGCTTCAGGTGGAGCGGCAAGAAATCAAATTGAATTAGAATGGAGGGCTAACGGTACAACTAATAGAGCTAGAGAATTCTATAGATTATATGACGCTAACTCAAGTATAACCGGCGCAACGTCTAGCACTGATTATTGGATTGATGGTAACTCTAATATTAATACTAATGCAGACGGTTTTGTTCATCTTTTATGGATAATGGACCTTCCTAAAGTTGGATCCACTATAAACACAGGTACAACTGATTTTGCATTTTATTGGAATGGTCAAGCCATGACAGCAACACACGCTGTTAATATGACAGGTACATCTCAAATTGCAAATTTAGGTGCGGCTGATTTAGGTATTGGTAGAGACGCAGCACAGGGTGGCGCGTATTGGAAAGGTATGTTAGATGAACTTTTTGTTATAAGCAAAGATCAAAGTGCACCATTTATGACAGAATATGGGTTGACTACTAATCAAGATATTGCTGATTACCTTTGGAACACAGGTTGTCCAGGTGATTTAGGTAATGATAGTAGATGGAACTTTAATTGGTGGAGATTTGAAAACAGTTGGAGTGCTAGATCAGGTACAAATGCATGGAATCCTATTAATTCACCTTCATTTGGCTCTTTCCCTAACGGTTGTTCATTTTCCTCAGCTGCAGTGTCATGTACAGAAAATACTTTAATAAAACCATATTGGCATCCACAATGGCCAAAGACTACAAGTTCAAGCGCGGATGTTGCACAATATATAAGTAGTAATTATACAGTAGGACCAAACGATACATGGAATACTGTTCAAGCATACGGTAACATGGCTTGGTTAGCTATTGGAATGTCTGCTAATGGTACTCCAACTTCAACATCAGACTTGTATCAAGGTACTGATTATTGGATCAGAATGTATGTATGGGACGGTGACGGTAATATACAAAGCATACCTAGTGTTAATGGTGGCGCTACAGCGCCTAATCTACTTTTATTAGAAGAAAAAGATGCAGTTACTGGAGCTTTAACAGGTAATGAGGTTACATTCCAATGTATAGAAGATGGGTTTGCGGTACAAGGTGCTTACTATAATTTTATGTTCAAGGCTAAAGTGATTTCTCAATCAGGTTATGGTACTTCTACACCTGATACTGCTAGTAACTCAGGAGGTCCTTCGACTCAATCTACATGGTGTGTAACTTGGTCTTCAGTAACACCTTTAGTTGTATGTAGCTCAGCAGTAAACTTAGAGACTGAAAATCAATATAGAGATGGATTCCAATGGCCTAGTAGTAACCCTAATACAGGTGGGGGTGGGGCTATAGGAAATTAAATATATAACATATGCCACAGACTAATCAAATTATATTAAACTGGACACCTAGTCCATATGCAGTATCTCAAAAAGTAATGAGAGCAAGTTCTTCAAATGGAGCTTATACTCTTTTAGCGACACTGGGTGCAACTACTAGCACGTACACAGATACCACGGTAGATCCATATCCACATACTACATATTATTATAGAATCGATACGGTATGTTCTAATAATAATACTGTACCATCTACTGTAGTAGACGAGACAAGTAAAGATTGTGAAACTTCAGGACAGGGTGTTATTTACGGGGCAAAGCGCTTGACAGGGGCATTCGGCTATGGCAGTGATGTGAATTATACTGATGTATTACTTAAATGGATTGATAATTCTTCTTATTACACCAATCCGCCGTATCCTGCAGTACCTACTACCGATTCTGCTGTTAGAACTGCAAATACTACTACAACATTATTTTGTCCAGGGTGCGGTGATGATATTAATGAAACTAACATATCGACTCCATTTGGAAATGTTAATGGTACTTCAGATTGGTCTAATTTCTCAACATACCACCATGTTGCATCTTATTTACCAACACCTCCATCAAATTTAGGTGGTAGTGCTAACAATAACATGGGTACTATAATTAGAAAGCACAATGCAGTCGGTGGTACACCAATGACTAGAGGCAGGTTTGCTTTTGGAATTGGAGGTTCGCAGTCTACAGATCCATTTGTTCAATGGATGGGTGGTGAAGTTGGTCTTGTTAATAATCAACTGACTAATATTCCATATAGCCCTGGTAATGCACCTAACATATATTGGAATTTCGATGCCGTGCCACATCCTTCTACTTATAATCAGGCTCCGCTAAGTTTTACGCAATTAGTTATAGATAAGCAACAACCAAACACTTCTGATACCTGGGTTACATCATCATTATCGGTAGGTACTGCAGGCGCTAACATGACCGGCCTTGCAAATGTCGGTGTTGCTGGAAATGGTACGTGGTATTGTTCTATTTTTGATCAAGGTAATACGTACAGTAGCAGTAAACATTTAAGATGTGAACATCATATGTTTAAAATGGTTAGAAGAACTGATTGGGATCAATATGTAAATGGTTCATTGCGTGGATATGGTTATCAGATTATAGCGCAGGCATATCATATAAATTCTTCAACAAATGTTCAAGTGTTTACCTCACCGGCTAAGCACATATGGAAGCCGTATGATTATAACCAACAGCCTATTGCTGTTATAAAAATATGGCAAGTATAATGAGACTTTACGCGATAATATCTATTGATTATATCAATTCAATTAATTGGCTTGAGGTTATGGGTGAAAGAGATACTGTAAGAAGGTCTTTAGACGGGACTAAGTTTTTAGTTTCATTCTTTAAGGAATACCAAGCTGAATTAGAATCTTTAACAGGTGCAACATCTTATAATGGTTTAGAAATTGAACCTATTATCAATACGGTTGAATGGGTACAACCAGAAGAGGATGAAGACATTTAATATGATATAGTCATTTTTAAGATATCCATGATTCACCAGGTGATCACCATGATAATATCTTTTAAAATACATTAACTATACTAAAAAAATAATTACAATTCATTAGAATTAAGATTATGAAGGACACAATTCCTAATAAAGATTGGCAAAAATGGGTTGAAACAGGCGTTGCATCAGATAGAATTTTGATGCAAGTAGCCTTAAAGATCAAAATGGGTCATGAATTAGGAGAACGTGAGTCGAGTATATATGTTTTCCACGCAAGTGAAATCGAACAGCTACTTAAAGAAATATGAAAATATCAGTGATCATGATGAGTTATCTTGGCCATTATCCAGGTGCAAGATCTCAACCAATTCCTAAATTTAACAGAGCAATTCAATCATTCGTTAATCAAACATTTAAAGACTGTGAACTTATCATAGTTTCAGATGGTTGTGAAATCACTAATAAAGAATACGAAGACAATTGGGCTGATCATCAAAATATAACGTTGATTAAGACTGAAAAGTCTAAAGACATGTGGCCTGGAGTTAAACGTCAAATAGGCAGAGAAAAAGCTAAAGGTGAATGGATTATTTACTTAGATGCAGACGATGTATACACTCCAACATATTTAGAAGACATCTCAAAAGAATTGGATGATAAATACGATGCTATATTTAATTATGGTCCTACATTTGGTGATTCAAGAGTTAAAATGTGGAAGTTTGATGAAATTAAAGGACTAAAACCTAAAGTTGGTATATCTAATTTAACCAAGAGTCAAATAGTAAACACCGAACGCAATAGACAAAATCTAAAGGATGACGGAGTTGGTACTGCTTCTATTATTCATAAGAATTCTATCAAGAATAAATGGGGAAATACTAATAAACGAGGAGAAGACACTGAGTTTGCTAAAGACATGGCCAACACAATTTCATTTACAATTATATATGTTATAGGTTATATTATCTGCCATGATCCAAACTTTAAATTAAATCAATGGAGCGGTCATTTGGACGTTTAGTTTAGGATATATAAATTATAATCAAAATATAATTTATATGCCATGGCTCTATTTGAATTCACTCGAAGAAATGGTGAGAAGTTTAAGATTGACTTAACTCTTGCTAAAGCAACACAACTTGCAGACG
>Ga0209137_1003225_pt1 | contig 13834 bp, 14 predicted proteins | sample SaaInl5LU_22_DNA_FD_184642 | JGI IMG/M metagenome (GOLD analysis project Ga0209137, IMG submission 184642) | Marine microbial communities from expanding oxygen minimum zones in the Saanich Inlet - ESP_105LU_22_DNA (SPAdes) (version 2) | ecosystem: Environmental > Aquatic > Marine > Intertidal... | reverse complement strand
ATTGGCCACGCCCGCCACGGTGGTCGAGTGACAGATACGCGCTTGGTGGTCGACGTTGTTGGTGCCCCAGAAGGCCGCGAATTTGCGGAACAGATAGGCGCCCTCGTTCGAGAACTTGGCCGATCCTAACAGATAAACGGAATCCGCGCCCGAACGGCCACGGATCTCGGTCATCTTATCGGTGATCTCGGTCAGGGCCTGATCCCAGCTGATGCGCTGCCACTCGCCGCCGACCTTCTTCATCGGGTATTTGACCCGGCGGTCGCCATGCACCAGCTCGCGCACCGATGCGCCCTTGGCGCAATGCGTGCCGCGGTTGATCGGGCTGCCGTAGGCGGGCTCTTGTCCAACCCAGACGCCGTTCTGCACTTCAGCCTTCACCGTACAACCCACCGAGCAATGGGTGCAGATGTTGGTCCGAATTTCGATGGGCTGCGACATGTCGGTGAAACCGGCGGCCTCGACCCGGCGGGTCATGCCTGCACCGAGTGTGCCCAGCGCGGCCAAACCGCCGACTGTCAGACCCGACGCACGCAAAAAGCTGCGGCGATCAATGGGGCGGGCAGATACGGCTGCCGCCATCTGTGACAAGCGCCCGGTCGAGGCGGTGTCACCATTTCTGCGCTTTACGAGCATCAGTTGGTCCCCCGAGGATAATAGCGGTTGGTCCGGTAAAAGGTTTCGACATGTTCGGTCGCCTGATAGCGCGCGCGTGTCCGCTCGTCGCCCGTTTGCTGGGCGAAAGCGGGGCGTGCACTACCCGAACCGAGGGCAACAGTTGCCGCAGCGCCGACCGATGCCGTGCCAAGAAATGCACGGCGACTGATCGGTGTCGATTTTTCCTTGGTCATGTCGTTTCCCTTTCATTCAACGGAGCGGACACTGAAATGTCCGGTTCACATTCAATTCCTTAAGCCGCGAGCGAAAATGCCCGCGCCTCGATATCCACAAGCAAACGGCCGATTTCCGCGACCGGTCGATAAAAAGAAGCACTCGGTGCAATCGCGAGATCGTCGAAAAACTGCGCGGCCCAAGGTGCGATGTGCCGCGCGAAGAAATCCGCTTCGATCGCCGCATCGACATCAAGCGTGCCGGCCGCCAGATCGGCCATCACTTCGAACAACAAGGCGATATGATCTTCGGGCTCGAAGCGCCCCTCGATGCGGGCAACCCCAAGCCGCGCGAGGTCGCCGCGCAGTTCGGCCAATGGCCGCTCGTTGAGGAAACCCGTCTGGTAGAAGCTTGCATAGGGCAACAACTCGCCCCGACCGACCCCGATGAACAGGTCGAAGAACTCGCGCTCGACAACCGCGGCCTGCGCGGTGCGCGCCGTATCGGCAAGCGCCGTGATTGCTTGGCCCAAGGGGGCTTGATCACCACAGAGCGCGGCGATGCCGTCAATCATGTCCTGTTTGGGTGACGCGGAAAGCAACGAAGCCACGAAGCGATACATCTCGCTTCGTGCTTGATTCTCAGCGTCCCTGGCGGGCCGGTTTCCCGGCTGGCTGGCAGGCATATTCTTATAAATCTCCCTTCATGCCAGCTGTGTATACAGCAGCATGCCTCTGCATCGATTGCACCTGAAATGGGTCAAATACGCAAGCGAAATTTGTCGTTTCCCTGCAGCATTTTCCGAAGCTCCGAAAAGCACGATTATTCAATCAGGCCAAAATGATCGGAAAGCTTTTTTGTCAACAAACACTTAACCCGGAAGGGCCGAACCATGTCGCCGCCTTGGCGCGGTATCGGGCGCGGGGCTTGGGTCATCCGGGGCGGTTTGCGCAATCTCGTGCGCCGCGGCTGCGTCAGCCTCGCTTGCTGGGGAAGCCTGCTCTTCCGCATCAGGGGGGGCAGAGGCGACTTGCGGTGTCGCGCTGTCCTTTTGCGGTGCAGTTTCATCCGCGTCATCATCTTGCGGCTTGAACAACTGCTTGAGCATCTTGGCAGCAGTCTCGGGGGACGGGCCGATACCATCGCCCGGCACGCCGCCCGGCGTATTCCAATCCCATGCATAATCCACGGCCGGATCGCTGTAATCGCGAATGCCGGGTGTCAGCATCCACATCCGTCGCATCGCGGCATTGCGCAGCTGGCGCGGCACACCTGCGCGCAGAAAGGTACGGATATCGCTGCCTTCGGTCAGATCCTCGATCCGCGGCAGCGCATCCAATTCCTCTTGGCTCAGCATCTCGGGCGCGGGGGCGGGCGCGGCGCTGGTTTCAACAGGGGGTTCGGGCGTGACCTCCGGCTCGGGCTGTGATTTCGCCGCGCTGCGTTTGGCGCGGGACCAACGACCTAGAAAACCCTCCGATGACTCGTCGCTCATGGGTCCGATCTCCGGCCCTTGCGGGTTTCCCATTTATCTTCGGGCTGCAAGATGCGGGGCGCACGCGACGACATCGCGTTGGGATCAACGGGTTGGCGCTGGCGCTTTTTGAAGGGCATCTCGAAATAATGCGCCTGCGCGAAAGCCGCGACACTACGCGCAATCGGCTCGGGCATCGGGACGGCGTCGACAATCAATTCAGGGTCCGAGGCCAAGCCTTCGCCCTCATAAGGGTCGACCGTGACGGCGATGACCTCGGCGCGGGCCGGATCGCTCCCGCGCAGCGCCACCCAAACCGAGGGCCGGCCCGAGTTGAGATTGTCCTGATGATGACTGGCATCACCCGACCACAACACCAGATCGCGACCGCCGAGATACCATGTCTCAAGGCCATCTTCGCGCGACAAGCATGTGCCGGGCGCTGTCGCGGGCTCGGCGGGCAGGACCATCAGCGCGCGCAATTCGCCACTGCTCCAGCGGGTGACCGGCGGGCGCAGCTGGGCCAGAACACCGAGGCGAAGGATTTCCTTGGGCATGCGTCGTCCCTTTCAGTGCAAATCCGGCGTTGCAAGCGGCAACCCCGCCAGCAAATTCTGCGGCTTCATCCGAACCGCCCCGTCGGACCCGAGACCCAGCAACAGCCAAACGGGCTGGCCTGCCAATTCCGGGCGGACAGCGGCGGGATCGGCAAAATCGAGCCGGAACACCCCGATCAGCGTCGCAGGTGCGGCTTGTCCATGCCACAGCGCATTGCCGATCGCCGTGCCGTTAGGATCAAGCCCGACATACCAGCGCAGGTCCACATCCTCAACCTTGGTATGGGGCGTGACCGTCACCTCGGCCCCGGTCATGTGACGGATAAAGGCCGCCAAGGCCCCCGCCATGCCACGCCGCGCCTCGGGATCGCCGCCGAAGTTGTAGATCATCGTATGAGCATCTGAACGTGACCAATAGGTCCATTCATTGCCGCCACCCAACACATCGAGGCTGTCGACCCCGCCTGAAAACATCGCCATGAGGGGCGAGGCATGCATATCGGCCTCGTAGAGCGCGACCAACTCCTCATCAGCCAAAAGCACGACGCCATCTTTGACATGCGCGCGTTGCGGCCGGAACAGGCATTCGGCGGCGCGCAGGACCTGCGGGTCATCACAGCCATCGAGCGCGTTGCGCAGGATCAGCTGCACAAGCTGCGACAGAAACACGACCGGCAAGCGCAGCCCTTCGTGCATGATGGCGGCATAGCCATCCTCGATGGTTCCGGCGCGGTCCAAGCGGTCGCGCAAGGTGAGGAAAAACTCCCAATTCTCTCGCGCATCGGGATCGGCGATGGCGGCCAGTTCCAGCGGCGGCACGGGGCTGCGCGGTTTGGCCATGAGGCGCGCATGCACGGCACGCTCGGTGGCGCAAGCCTCGGGCGGGGGAACGATCTCGGGCCGGGCCAGCCATGCCAACAACAATTCATCCGTCACCAGCATGCGCCCGGCGCGATCGAGCCGCGCAAGGTGATGGCCCGAGGCAACCCAAAATTCCGGCATCAGTCCTGACCTCGCAATTGAAACAGATCAACGTGATCTTCCACCTCTTCTTCGAAGAATTGGAAAGCCCTGTCATGGCCCATCAGATGGGTGGCGGAAAAGGCGGTCTCATCACGCGGGCGCAGCGTGCGGAACTGTTCTCGGATATCGCCATCCTCGCCGCGCTTGCGATGCAGCGCAATCAGCGTTCCGATCCCGTGTTCGGCGCAAAGGCTTTCGGCCAGCGCCACCTCTTGCTCGGCGGCAGGGCGGGCCACGGCCACCGAAGGTGCGCCCAGATGCGCCACAAGTTGGGCCGCGAGTGTTTCGACCATGGCGGCGCGCTCGTCCGGGCGCGCCTCTTGCACGGTGACAAGGGTGGAATGACCAAAGCTGTCCACACCCAAAAACCCGGAACGAAAGGCAATCGCTTCCTTGCGCGACAGGCTGTCGGCGGGCCTGTCCCAGAACAAGAACGTGCCGGGAACGGCCCATTCCCCCGGTTCAGCGGCGCTTGCGAAAATATGCTTGTCCGATGGGTCGAGCCGAATTGTGCGCGGCAGCCGTGTCACAGCTTCGGCCCCTTCTCATCGCGCCAAACCTGCGTTGCGATCGCCTCGCGGATCGGCGGAAAGCTTTTGCTGCCGCCCGCAGGCTTGATCTCGATCATCCGGTCGCCGTCGATCCGGCGCACCCCGCGCAAAAGCGGCGGATCGACACGCATCAGGTAGCGGTTCGACACGGCCGCAAAGCCCTCATGCGCCCAGCGATCGAAATACAGCATCAGATAGGAGGCAAAGGTCGACAAGATGTCTTCGGCCGCGTCAAAGGCTTCCTCCTTCAACGAGGTCGAATCGGGATATGCCCCCCCTTCCGCGATCTGGTCGCGGTCGGCGATCAACTCGGCGGCAAAGACCATCCAATCGGGCACGCCATCCTCGGCGGTGCCGGGTGCGATGGCAAAGCGCCCGCCCCCAATGCGCGCGGCGTCGTAAGTGACTTGATCGGGCCAAATCAGCCGCACAGGCCGTTCCGGCGGGCAATGCGCGGCAAGCGCATCGCCAAGGGCGGTCATGCCAAGCAAAAAGGCCAGCTGCGCCTCGCTCAGCGGCTGCTCAGGCTCAAAAACAACCGCAAACGCCAACAGACCGGGGGACTGATGCACCACCAGCGTTCCTGCCCCTTCGCTGGGCGCCAAAGCGACCGCCGCGGCAAGCACATCGCGCTGTGTCGTGCGATGCAATGTGAACGGGGGCGGCAGATGTACCCGCGATGCCTCAAAATCTTCCGCTAGCTGATGCGACATTCGTTTTTCCTCCCGAGAGCGCTACCCATTCCTTTAGGATCGGATTACACCTCGATTGAGATAGTCCAGCCGCACGCCAGACGAAAGCCCCATGCCACAGAGCCCAGAAACCCGCTTGATCTGCACCTGCGAAGGCACGATGAGCCTCGCTGCCGAAACCCTTGGTGCCGCGGGCAAACCCGCAAGCCAGTTGTGTCGCGCGCAACTCGACAATTTCCGTCAGGCCTTGGGCGAATTTGCCGCCATCACGGTCGCCTGCACGCAAGAGGCACCGCTGTTTGCCGAAGTGGCCGAGGACGCAGGCTTTGCCGGCGTGCTGCGCTTTGCCAATATCCGCGAAACGGCCGGCTGGTCGCACGAAGGCGCACAAGCCCACCCCAAAATGGCCGCCTTGCTGGCGATGGCCGAGACGGCAGGCTCGTCATTCGAGACACTCAGCCTCGAGAGCCGGGGCGTGGCGCTTTTGCTGGGTCGTGACGATGTGGCGCTGGAGGCCGCGCGGCAATTGTCGGGCGTGTTGGATCTGACGGTGTTGTTGCTGCCGGGTGCCGATGTGGCCCCACCCCGCCAGACGACATGGCCGGTGCTGCAAGGCAAGATCGCACGCGCCTCGGGCCATATGGGCGAATTCGAGCTGACCGTTGATGCCTATGCCGCCCCTGCCCCATCGTCGCGCGCGCGGTTGGAATTCGGCCCGGCGCGCGATGGCGCTGTCTCACGTTGCGATCTTGTGCTGGATCTGACCGGTGCGCAGGCGCTGTTTCACCACACGCGCCCGGGCTATCTGCGTGCCGACCCGCGCGACCCTGCCGCCGTTGCCGCCTTGGTGGCCGAGGCTGGTCAACTGGTCGGCGTCTTCGACAAGCCCAAATATATCGATTTCATCCCCGATCTCTGCGCGCATTCGCGCAACAAAAAGACCGGCTGCACCCGCTGCCTCGATCTTTGCCCAACCGGCGCGATCCTGTCCGCGGGCGATAGCGTCGTCATCGACCCCGCGATCTGCGCGGGATGTGGGCAATGCGCGGCCGCATGTCCGACGGGTGCTGCATCTTACGCGCTGCCCGTGGTGGGGAGTCTCGCCGCGCGGCTGCGCAGCGGCCTGTCGGCGTGGTTCGCGGCCGGTGGCCGCAGCGCGCCGGTCATCTTGTTCCATGACGAGGCGCATGGTGCTGCGTTGATCGACGCGATGGCGCGGTTCGGCCGTGGCCTTCCCGCCCATGTCATTCCGGTGCAGATCAACGAACCCAGCCAGATCGGCCCCGAGATCATGGCCGCAGCCCTTGCGTGGGGTGCAGGTGGGGTGCGTGTTCTGGCCCAAGACAGGCCCGCCCATCCGCTGGACGGGCTGACCAACACGCTGGATCTGATGGGCGCGATCTGTGCCGCGATGGGGCTGCACGACGAGAGCTGCGCGCTTGTGCAGACCGATGACCCCGATGTACTGGAAACCGCGCTTTGGCAGAAAGCCACAGATGCGCGCGCCGCACGCTCCAGCTTTCTGCCGCCCGAGGACAAGCGTGGGCTTTTGACCTTGGCGATGGAAGAGTTGAACCGCACCGCACCAAGCCCGGCAGAGCGCATCGACCTGCCAAAAGCTGCACCCTTTGGCAGCGTGCAGCTGAACCTCGACAGTTGCACGCTCTGCCTGTCGTGCGTGGGCGCCTGCCCCACGGGGGCGCTTGGCGACAACCCTGATAAGCCGATGTTGCGCTTTACCGAAAGCGCTTGTGTGCAATGCGGAATTTGCGCCGCGACCTGCCCCGAACAGGCCATCGCGATCGAGGCGCGGATCGATTTCGCCGCTTGGGCCAACCCCAAGCGTATCCTCAAGGAAGAAGAGCCGTTCTGCTGCACCGCATGCGGCAAGGGCTTTGGCACCGGGTCGAGCATTCGCCGCGTGATCGAGCGGCTCGATAGCCATTGGATGTTCTCGGGCGAGGATGGCGCGGCGCGCAAGCGGCTGCTGACGATGTGCGATGATTGCCGCACGAAGGAAGTGGTGATGGCGGGCTTCGACCCGCATGAGCCGCCTGCCTGAGCGCCGGATCGCGCCTTAGACAGCCAAAGCGGGCGGTGTGTCGGTCGCTGCGGCAAGGCACCATGCGATGGCTTGAGCCGGATCGGCCGCCACCTCGGCGGCAAGCCCTTCGGCAAAGTCGAGAAAGGCGTCCAGATTGCCCTGCGACACCGTTGTCAGGACAGGAATACCCGCGATCAGCGCCCGCCCGATCACCTCGCGGAAACCACCGCCCTCGGCCTCTTGCTTGCCGAATTTATTGACCAACATGATCGCGGCGCGGCCTTGATCGAGAACGCTTTCGACGCGCGCGACCGCATCGGCCAGACCGCGCGGATCAAGACGGCAACCCCGCGCATGGCGGCCACGATCCTCGGAGATCCGCAGCAAATCTTCGCGGCCCAAGATCCGCAGGTCCATGTGACAGTGCCGTTCAGGGTCATATTCGACATTCAGCTGCACCGCGCCGACGACAGCGATCCCACGCGCGGCGAGTTGTTCGGCCAGCGTCATCATCAAGCGGTCGCCAGCGCCCCGCCCTGATGAAATCATATAGCCCAGCATCGACCGCCCCCCGCGCAAACCACCGTGACGGCGGCAACGGCAATGCTTAGGCAAGCGCGCGCGGCCTTGTCAACGCCAGCGGGTCAGCGCGGATCAAAGCCCAGCGCGCGCAAATCGCCCGCGCTTTGGGCCAAAGCCACCGTGAACGCCGCGATCGCCGCACCATCGCGGGGGTCTTCCCAGACCGCGAAATCATAATGCTCATCGGCGACGGGCAAAAAGCCCAAGCCCAGCGCCTCGGCCACGGGCTTGATCGCAATGCCCCAATCCGCCCTGCCCTGCGCGATGCTGGCCGCAACCGCGTTATGGGAGTTGGGTTGGTTCCAATACCCCTGTGGCCGCGCCCCTGCCAGCAAGCGGTCGATCAAAATCCGTGTGCCCGCGCCTTGGTTGCGGTTGACCATGATCGCATCGCCATCGGCCAGCGCGACGGCCAGCGCATCATTCAGGTCACGGCCTTCGAAACGGAGGTCGCCTTTGCGATAGACGATGCCCTGCATCCGCCGCCAACCGGGGATCAGCCGCATACCATCGGCCAGAAACGTGGTGTTGAAGGCATCGGTCGCGGGATCGAACAAATGGATGGGGGCGATATCGCATTCGCGCCGCTTCAGCGCCGCCAATCCACCCTGTGACCCGGTGGCAAGGATGCGCGCCTGCAACCCCTGCTCGGACAAGCGCCCCACCACCGCGTCAAGGCCGACACAATGGCTGCCGATCACGGCAAGCGCGGGTGCCACGATGCTGGGGCCGAACAACGTGACCTCGGCCATGGTGCCGGGGGCAAGGCTTTCGACAAGCGCTGGCACGGTGAGAAAGCCATCGGCCTGTGCAAAGGCCGTGACCGCGCCCGAGCCCTTGGCCACAGGATGGGCGACCAGCCCATCTGGTCCTTCGGTCAATGCCACCATCGCGAATTCGGTGCGCCCAAGCTCCGAGGTCAAGCGCAAGGGCAAGCGCGCCGTGATCCGGGCTGTGTTTTGCGGCGGCAAACCGGCCATCATCCGCAGCGCCGGCGCGACCAGCTCGTGGAAGGTGAACATGGCCGAGGTCGGGAACCCCGGCAAAACCACCACCGGTTTGCCGTCACACACCGCAAGGCAGAGCGGCTTGCCGGGCTTGAGCGCCACGCCATGCGCGACGATACCCGGCGTACCCAAACCCGCGATGACCTTGGTCGTCAAATCGCCCGCACCTTTGGATGTTCCGCCCGACAAGATCAGCGCATCATGCGCGGCAAAGGCTGCTTGAAAGGCGGCGAAAAGCTGTTCGGCATCATCGGGGATGGCGCCCAGATGCACCGCCTCGCACCCATTCTCGCGCAGTGCTGCTGCGATGACAGGCCCGTTGGAATCATACACCCCGGCGGGGCGCAGCGGTTGACCGGGTTGGACCAATTCATCGCCCGTCGACAGCACGCCAACCCTTGGCCTGCGCCAGACAGGCGCGCGATCGAGACCTACGGCGGCCAACATCGCAACTTCGCGCGCGCCGATCACCACGCCTTTGCGCAACAAGGTCTGGCCGCGCGCGATGTCGGACCCGGCGAAGGAAATGAATGTGCCGGGCGCCAGCGCGCGGGCCACTGCGATCCCATCCCCCTCGGGCTCGGTATGTTCGATCATCACCACGGCATCGGCCCCGCGCGGGATCGGCCCGCCGGTAGCGATGGGGGTTGCCGTGCCGGGGGTGACGGGTAAGCCGGGCGCTGTGCCGCAATGGATCACCTCCGCATTGAGGCGCAGGCGCACAGGCGCCACATCGGAGGCATCGAAAAGATCGGCTGCGCGCACCGCAAAACCATCCACCACCGCGCGATCAAATGGCGGCGCATCGACGGGGGCCGCGATATCGCAGCCCAAAACACGCCCCAAAAGCAGGTCGAGGCCCAGCTCTTCCAGGCCAAGCGGGCGCGGGCGCAGCGCCGCGACGAAAGCCGCCTCCGCCGCATCGCGCGACAAAACCTGCAGAAATTGCTCCTGCTGCGGTGGGCTGGATGACGGGGGGGTGGCGTCTTGCATCAGGTTCGACCCAAAGGGGAGGAAAGGGAAATTCCAGCCAGCGTGGCCCCTGCTGCAAGGCCCTCGCTTTCAGGCGGAATGATGGCGAAGGCATCCGCCGTGGCAAGGTTGGCCAAAGTCACGCTGCCTGCTGGGCCGGGGTGCCATCCGTCGTCTTGCCGGGACAACAGCACCAAATCGGACATGCCGAGCGCCGAGGCGAGTTTGCGGCCCAAGGGTCGCGCTGCGCTTAGGGCGGTGGTCATGCTCAACGCAGCCATGGCAGGCACAGCCAAGGCAAGGCAAGCGGCCACCATGCCATCGAAGCGTCGTGGTACGCTGAGAACCAGCGCGCTTTGCTCATGCGCCAACCACGCCGTTTTGGCGGGGGAAAGCGCAAGGCGCTGCTGGGTGCTGCGCGTCGGCTGCAAGATCAGATGTGGCGCGTCAGCGACGATCTGCGCGCCGAGTTTGACCAGAAAACGATGGGCGAATGCGGCTTGGTCAGGATCAGGCAAGTCAATGGCCACGCGCGGTCGGCGAATGCTGCAATCGCGTAGCCCCGAAAGAGCCGCGACCAAGCAAAGCCGCTCGCTCAGGCGCGCACCAGTGGGCGCGATCAGCGCGCCTGCACGCCCGTCATGGCCAGCGCGGCGCACGGCAAATCCGGGGCTGACCGGGCGGATCGCCTCCCACCCCGCTTGGGTGTGTTCGACCCCATCGGGGGGCAACACCGCATCGCTGCCCGGTGGCAAAGGGTCGGCAGGCAAAAGGCGCAGGGGCGCTTGCAGCGCGATCGGCAAGCTCGCACTTGCGCCGGTCAGGTCCAATGCCGTGACGGCAAAGCCCTCGCGCAGCGCCTCGGGCATCGGGGGCATATCGCTGGGAAAGTGCAGCGCCTCGGCCAGAACGGCGCCAAGCGCATCAGACATCGGCACGCGTTCTGCCGGCGCAGGGATGACATCACGCAGCGCCAGATGCAGGCAATGATCAAGAGCGGTCATGCTTTCCATACCGCTCGATCTAGTGCGCGCGATCAGCGAAGGCCAGTGTGCGCGCGCAAGCACGGCACTGGCCCTGATGCGCGGCGGCTTTACTGTGCCGATGGGAAGAACAACTGCTCGCCCCCGACCGTGAAGCTGGCGATGGCCTGTTGCCCGGCATCGGACAAGATCCAATCGATAAAGGCCTGACCTTGCTCAGCTTTTACATGGCCGTGCCGCTCTGGATTGACCAGAATGATCCCGTAGGGATTGAACAGCACCGGGTCGCCTTCGGATACGATCGCAAGCGGGCCACGGTTCTGGAACGACAGCCAAGTCGCGCGATCGGTCAGCGCATAGGCCGGAACCTGGGCCGCGGTGTTGAGCGTGGCACCCATGCCCGAGCCGGTCGAGAGATACCATGCCCCCGACGGGTCGATCCCAGCCGCTGCCCAAAGACGTTTCTCAGCGGAATGTGTCCCACTATCATCGCCGCGCGATGCGAAAGCTGCGCTTGCCGCGGCAACGGCGGCCATTGCCGCCACCGCCGTATCGGTGGCGCGCAGGCCTGCCGGATCATCGCCGGGGCCGACAATAACGAAATCATTATACATCACATCAAAGCGTTGCACCCCGTAGCCCTCGGCCACGAAAGCCTCTTCCTGCGCGCGGGCATGGACAAAGACGACATCGGCATCGCCGCGCCGCCCGGTCTCCAAAGCTTGGCCCGTCCCTTGCGACACCACGCGCACTTCGATCCCGGTTTCGGCCTGAAAGATGGGAAGGATATGCCCGAACAGGCCTGAATTCTCGGTCGAGGTGGTCGAGGCGACAGTGATGAATTCCTGCGCGCTGGCAGGAAGCGCTGCCAGCATGGCAAGGCCAGAAGCAAAGCCCAAAAGGGCGGAACGGCGTGTATGGGTCATGGTAAGGGTCTCCCGTTGATTACCAGATCAAATCGCCCGCGAGATAGGCGCGGGCCTCGGGGGCTTGCGGCCCCGCGAAGAAATCAGCGGCAGGGCGATGTTCGATCAGCTGTCCGCGATGAAGAAAGGCAACATCCTCGGCCAGCCGCCGTGCCTGCCCCAGATTATGGGTCGTCAAAACGATGGTGATGCCCTCGGCCGAGAAGCTTTCGATCATCTCTTCGATCATGCGGGTGGCCGAGGGATCGAGCGCGGATGTCGGCTCGTCAAGAAACAACACCTCCGGCGTCATGGTCCAAGCGCGTGCAAGCGCCAGCCGCTGCTGTTCGCCCCCAGACAACAGCCGTGCGGGCTGGTCGGCCAATGGGCCAAGGCCGAAACGCGCCAAGGTGCGGGCCACCATGTCACGCCGCGACGACCGGGACAGGCCGCGCAAAGCGAGCGGGTAGTCGAGATTGGCTGCGACCGAGCGGCGCAACAGGACAGGGCGTTGAAACACCATCGCTTGGGCCGCGGGCCGGGATGAGCCATCTGCCCAAATGCAGCACCCCGCCGTCGGCGCGATCAGCCCATGACATAGCCGCAACAACAGGCTTTTGCCCGCCCCGTTCGCGCCCAAGACGACCAAGCGGCGACCGGGTTTCACGACAAGCGAGATGTCGGACAAAAGGGGCTTATCGCCCACCGCGTAGCTTGCCCCCTCCAATCGCAGCGGCAAAATCGCGGAGGTTATGGGGCGCATCTGCATCATCCCAAACGCCCCCGCGCCCATTGCCCGGCACCCCATGCGACCGCGTTGAGGGTCAAGGTCAAGCTCAACAAGATGATGCCCAGCGCCACGGCCAACCCAAGATTGCCGCGGCTGGTTTCCAACGTGATGGCGGTGGTCATGGTGCGCGTATGGCCCGCGATGTTGCCGCCCACGATCAAGACGGCGCCCACCTCGGCGCTGGCACGACCAAAACCCGCCAAAACCCCGGTCAAAAGGCTGACCCGCCCATCCCACAGCAAGGTCGGCACGGCACGCAGGCGGCTGGCACCAAGGCTTTGCAGATGTTCGCGGTATTCGTCCCAGATATCCGCGACCACCGAGCGCGTCAGCGACACCACGATGGGCAGGATCAGCACCGTTTGCGCAAGGATCATCGCCTCGGGCGTGAACAAGAGCGCAAGATCACCCAAAGGGCCAGAGCGCGACAGCATCAGATACACGATCAAACCCGCAACAACAGGCGGCAAGCCCATGAGCGCATTGAACAAAACAATCACAGCGCCGCGCCCTGGAAAACGCGCCAAGGCCAAGGCCGCGCCCAGGGGAAGACCGATCGCGCATGCCACCAAAACAGCCGTCAATGTTACGCGCAACGACAGGCCAATGATCTGCATCAGCGCGGGATCGGCGGCCAGAATGAGGCCAAGCGCGGTTGTGAATGGCCCGTCCAAATGCAATCCCCCCAGAAGCTGCTGGAAATTAGAGCAAAACTGCAATATCCTGCAACTATGGAATAAATGCATGGATATGCAGCAAGATGCACAATCAAGCCGCGGATGCGCCCCCTGAACACCCCGAGACCTCAGCCTCGCTGATGACGACCGCCGAGATCGCCGCCTACCTGCGGCTGCGCGAGCGCACGATCTACGAGATGGTCGCGCGCCAGACCATTCCCTTTACCCGCGCCACGGGGAAACTCTTGTTTCCAAGGCGGCTGATCGATGCATGGCTGGAATCGCAGACCGAGTTGCCCGATGCGGGTATCGCGCCTGCGCCACCGATCTATGCGGGATCGAATGACCCCTTGCTGGAATGGGCGCTTCGCCAATCCGGCAGCGGTTTGGCGGTGCTGGCGCGCGGCTCGACCCAAGGGCTTGAGGAACTTGTGGCGGGGCGCGCGGTGCTGGCCGGGCTTCACCTGATCGACCCGGAAACCGGGCGCTGGAACCTTGCAGCGGCGCGCGCGCATCTGCCGGGGTCGCGGCATGTCATGATCCATTGGGCGCGCAGGACACAGGGGATTTTTGTGGCAAGTGGCAATCCGCTTGGCGTCACCGGGCTGGGCGATGCGGTTAAGCGTGGCTTGCGCTTTGCCGTGCGCGCCGAGGGGGCGGGATCACAGCGGTTGCTTGACGTATTGCTGGCGCGCGAAGGCCTGTCACGCGCTGCCCTGACCACGACCGAGCGCGGTGCCGAGACA
>Ga0209137_1003220_pt1 | contig 13846 bp, 10 predicted proteins | sample SaaInl5LU_22_DNA_FD_184642 | JGI IMG/M metagenome (GOLD analysis project Ga0209137, IMG submission 184642) | Marine microbial communities from expanding oxygen minimum zones in the Saanich Inlet - ESP_105LU_22_DNA (SPAdes) (version 2) | ecosystem: Environmental > Aquatic > Marine > Intertidal... | reverse complement strand
TGTTTTGTTATTCCAAGTGTAAGTCATTATTTATTTATTTATTTGTAAAAATTTTTAAATTAAAAATCCAGATATTTGTAAAGTAAATTTATTTTTCATACCCGCGTTTGCAGATAAATGTAATGGTTTTGAATCCCATATATAACCTTCTCCAGCTTTCCAATTATCGGATGTTTTCCAAATATTATCTTCTTCTGATTTATATTGCAGCATATGCCCTACTTTCCAATCTTCAAGATATATGTTTGCTCTTACTTTTAATCTTTTATCGTTTGGAAATTTTTTATTTATTTGATAAAAAGTGTCTCTATGTAAAGCAATAGTGTTTCCTGGTGGCTGCAAAATACTAGATAGTGTAATAACCTCCATACCAACTTGTTCCCCTAATTTTTTAAAATCAGCTTGTTTATCTGTATACCAAAGCTGTTGTATTACAGTATTGTTTTCTGTTAAAGTTTCACCTAAACCGTACTCTTGGTGTATATCAGTAAGTTCGTGCACTTGATGTGCTAAACACGTTCCTTTATGTACGGAATAATCTTGCATTGGAGGTAAAAAATAACTCCAATCATAATTTAATTTTATTTTTTTTAACATTACAATATATATTTATTGGTTATTACTTCGTCTACTCCTGTATTTTCCTTCATCCACATTGCCTCTTTATACGTGTTTAGTATTGGCTTACCCTGAATATTAAAAGAAGTATTTAACAAAACAGGATGGTATTCTAACAGGTCGTATATAAATTTATTTTGTTTTTCTGTTACTGTTTGTAGCCTACAAGTTTTATCTACATGAGTTACTCCAGGATACTCACTAGTGATAACTTTAGTATTATGAGTCATCCATCGATGCATCCCAAATGATTTAAAATATTTATGAGCATCTTCTTCTCTACATACAGCGGCAAATGGTCTAAACCATTCTCTATTTTTAACTTCTGAATTTAATTTTTCTTTTACACCAGCCGTTGGAATACATAAAATAGATCTATTACCCAAAGATCTAGCTCCATGTTCAGATCTTCCTTGAATTAAACCTATTATTTTTCCTTTAAATAATATTTGTGCTACTTCATTAACATTTGTTTCTCTTCCATTAGGCATTTCATCATATGGCTCTGAACCTAAGTAAGTTGTATCTACTGGATCAAGAGGTTTTATAAGAGATAATAAACATCCCAGAGCTATGCCTCTATCATCAGAATTAGGAGATACAAAAGCTTTATAAACACTATTGTTTAATATATTCATTGAGCCTCCTCCAGAAAACTGTAATTGTCTATCTGGATATTGAAGAATAAATGGAATAGCTAAATCTGCAAACTTTTTTTCAAAAGCATATTGATTAGCATAAGCTATATTCCATGCAACTTGACCTTCTTTTATACAACTACAATATATTTCCGCCCAATTTTTATGGTGTATATTAACATCATTACAATTACTTATGTCGTAAAGCTTTTTGGTGTATTCAAAAAACTCATCAACTCTTTTACCGTAAGCAGATAAACCCATTACTTTTCCAGCATACGTAAGATTACCTTTCCAAAGATTATCTTCTCTTTTTATATCTCTTAAATAATGTCCAATAGCAGCGTAGGGAACACAAAGATCAACCTCACTGTTAAATATTAATTGAGGTTCTTTTCCTTTGTCTCCTAAGTAAATATTAAAATGTCCATTATCAGAACCGCCATCAAAAGAAACTATTAATGAAGAGTTAGCATCAGATTGATACATTACATTGCAAGCGTGTGCAACGTGATGTGGTACGTATTTAATAGTCCTAGCTCTTAATTGTGATTGATGTTCTTGAGGCCAAGAATTAACCATTGCAAAGTCATATTCTTTTGCTCCATACTTTTTATCAAAATAATCAAGTATTTCATTTAATACTTCAATAGGATTTTCAATTGGAAAAGTATAAAAAAATGCTGCATTTTTTTCTCCAACCCATCTTTCTAGTTCAACCACTTCTAAAACTTCTCCTCCAAAAGAAATTGCTAAAGAAGCATTGTGTGATCCGTATAAACCTAAATTAAATTTTGCCATAGTATAATTCACCCCATAAATCGTGCCAAGCATAAGGTTCAGCCTCCCAGGGATATTTATTGTATTTGATTTGTTTTCTATCAAAATTTAACGATCTTCTATGATTGTCAATCTTGTTATTATAACCTCTTAATATATTTATATAATCACTATAGGTAGACATTCTTGAACCAAAAAAATTATAAGCATTTGAGCAGATTATGGTATCTAAAACTAAATCCATTTTATAATCAGCACTCTTCAAGTCTTTTAAGAATATAATATCATAGTTTTCTTTTAAAAAATCAAACATAGAATAATCAGTTTCATCAGTCGCAATATATAAAGGTACTGACTTTCTGACTTTATCTTCTAATATTATACTTAGATTTTCATATAAATCTTTTGTCCATTGTGTTTGTGTAAATTTAAAATCTCCTCTTCTAACATGAATAGCATCAAAATCACCTGGCATTAATCTTTTTGCTTCATCAAAAAATTCAGATATAAATTTTACACCATCTTTTACTTTTTGCTGTATTATTCTACGAGCTAAATCATTTGGAGGATACACGTGGTATCCAAAATGACCTAATAAATTTCTGGGAAAATGTATTATTTCATCGTTACTATACATATTATATAGATTATCTCTTTGACCAGAAAACTCTTCAAAATGACTTACACTTTCTACATTATGATATATAAGACCTCTATTAATACATAATTGAGGTCCCCAGTTAATGTCTTTATCATTTTCAAACAATATACATTTTATATCCTTACATATACCATCGTAATTTTGTATGTCAGAAGAATACTTAGTAAGAGAAGTATCTGCATATTCTACACAATCAAATTGAGAAGTAAATGCATCTTTATCTAATATTTCCCATATATCAAAAAATGTTTTTTTATCATCGTGTTCAGACAAAAATAAACAATAACCTGGAGGTGGTAATATAATAGTTCTTCCAGAAACATATGACATTGCACCAATCATTTCATAGCACATTCGTATATTATTAAAACCACCCCACCACCAATCAAAAGAAATATATCTATTCATCATTATCAGATGACTTTATTAATTCTCTATAAAAATAAGAATTAAACTCTCTTCTATAAATAGTTTTTCCATTATCAGGAGACTCGTATATGTAAACCTTATCCTTCATAAGGTGTGAATGGTTCATTATAGGTAAAATGAGTATAAAGATTATCAAAGTAAGTACCTTGATATTTATCAAGCCTCCCGTGTATGCAACATCCAGACTCAAACATAATCATTTGTCCTGGCTCAACATCCACACCCCACCATTGGTTATTGTGGTCTTGAATATTTAAATTCCAAGGGGCATCTTTTCCTAAAGTAATACTTGAAGCTACATGATGTGTATCTTGTCTATCAAAATGGGCTTTAAAAATAGTATTGTTACTATAGCTTCTGACACCATATACTACAGCTGGGCTTAACGTTCTTCCACACCAATCTTCATGAATTTCCAACATAGCGGATTTTATAAAATCCACCTTATCTTTATATTGGTTTATATCCTGTAAATAGCTAACTTGTTTTGAATACGCTTCTTTGCCTGGATAATTTTCTTCTTGAAATTTTGATCTATCATAAAATTCCATAAGTATACTGTACACTGCCGGTGGAACGTCTAATATTTGAAATCCTTTTTCTGTAGCTCTAGTTATTGGCTGTAAAGGACTAGGGTCATAAGGTATATAATCTCTTATTTCTTTTATTAAATTCATATTTTATTATTTTATGGTAACCAGTCGTAACGACCCATATTTTGAGCTATTCCAGTATATCCTGAAGCATGAATAGATGCTCGGACGTAAATAGTATACCAAGACGGAGAACAGACAACTGTAGGAGAAGTAGCAGAAGAGTAACCATCAGCAAAAAAGTTTGTAGTTGAATTTGTATTCCACCCTGATTGAATAGTTAAAGTATTTCCACTTGCAGAAAGACCAGATCCCAGTATATTTTTCCAACTACTATTTCCCATAGTAAACCCATAAGGATTACTTGTCATAGAGCCTGTAATAGTTATAGGCGTTCCCAGAGTATTAGTTTGGTTTAGTTGAACATAATTGTTGTAGCCACCCAAACCACCGTAAAAATTTGGTGCATATCCGCATGCCCAACTACCTAAATATTTAGGTAAACCAGAAGGTTGTTTGGTGTTCGAGCTAGTTGGTACTAAACTATAACTAATATAAGGAGGCAATGTTGTTTTTGTATACCTAGCTGAAAATGTTGTTCCTCCTGCATTTGTTCCATATGCCCAAACATAATATACAGTGCTAGAATTTAATCCAGTTATTAATAAATTATAACTACCCGTACCAGATCCTTGAATATATTTTGTATTTGAAGTTGGAGAAGATGAATTTGTTCCAACATAAAATCCTCTTTCTGTTACCGTTGATCCGTTATCATTTGTTATTTGAGCATAAGGCCTAAGTGAAGTTGGAGAAATTGCTGTAGTCCCATCAAATAAAACAGAAGGAGGTGTAGCAGAAGCGTATCCATAAAATTCACTTATTGCATCAGGAGTTGACTTGCCTGCTGCTGCAGATAAAGTTCTTAAAGAACCACTAGAACTTCCTAATTCTGTTCTTATGTCGTCTATAGATATAGCTCCAGATGATTGTAACGCCATTTTACTTATCTACTAATGTTTCAAATCCTTTTTGTTGCTTTATTTTTGCATAAATTTGAGAATATAGCGGCTTATTTAAATCTATATCTCCAAAGCTCATTGTTTTTTCAAATAAAAAATTATCTTGATTTAAGTTTCTATCTTCTTCACTTTTAAATGCTTTATAGAAAATAAAAATACTTTTTTCTTTTTCATTACCTAGCCAATAATTAAAATTTTCTACTTGGGTAATTACTAAATAAATATTTTCGTAAGTTTCAATATTTTCTACTTCTACAGGAACTGTTTCTTTAATTTCAGTGCCGTCAGGTAAAACACGAATCATTTCTTTTGTTTCCGTTGGATGATCGCTATATGTTATATTGTAACAATTTCCTACTAAAGCCATAACTATTCAGGTATTTGTTCCGCAGGTGCCCATGGCATATCTGCATCCACATTAGTTGGAGTTACTTTTTGAGATATTGCTTTCTCTATAACTTCATTCATGTGATCTGTAGGATGATTTGCTTTTACCCACTCGATAACATCTGCTTCTGTTAAAGAAGCTAACTCTGTAAAGTTTTCTGTATCAGGCAAGCCAATAGGGCAAGCCCCAGGAAAAACGTGTGTTTCCCCAGAATCTGCATCTGTACCCGTATAATCAAATCTAATGTGTGTGATAACATCTGACAACCCCTCAAGCACTGGTGCTTTTTTCATAGCCGTTATTTTCCAATCGTATGTAATATTCATAGTATTTATTTAAAATTTTAATAATTATTTATTTTCTAACGCTTTAACTTTATCTGAAAGTTCTTTTATTGCTTCAATAAGCAAAGGTACTAATTTTTCGTATTTAACGGCCTTATATCCGTTATCTCTTGTATTTACTATTTCAGGTACAATTTTTTCAACTTCTTGTGCAATTATACCAATATCATGACCTTCATAAACATCTTGTTTATCGTTCCAATCAAACTCAACACCATTTAATGATTCAACTTTTTTAAGAGCATTTTCAATATTTTTCTTATTGTCTTTAAGCCTTTCGTCTGAAGAGGAATAAGCAACTACATCACCTGTTACATTTATATCACCGCTAACCTGCATTCCCGCTGAAAGCGATGTGGTATCTGATTCGCCATATCCAACCCTAAGGCTTCTAGCCACAGTTAATCTTCCGTCTGTAGTTAATGCCATTGCCCCCTGAGCATTAGTATGCGTGTCATCACCCCACCAAAACCCACGATTTGAATCATTATTCATTTCAAAAGTCATGGCATAATCATTGAGCGCACCAAATGTAAAACCATTCGCCATGCCTATGCCATATGTAGATGTGCTGTTCCAAACACCTAGCTTTACTCTATCCTGATTGGTATTTAATGTAATTTTATAAAGTCTACTTGTACTGGCTGGGTCACAATAATAATCAGTATTATTAGTGTCGTAGAAGATTGGGGCCCTAACACTGGAGTTATGTTGTAACTTGGAGTCATCCCAAAACCCAACTTCTGAATTATTGTACATCATTCTCATTGGGTGAGCAGTCATTGAACCAAATATAGGGCCAGTGTTTCCTGTATGGGCATACCAAGAACTTAACATTGAGTTGGCATCTTGACCAACATCAATTCTAGCGTGAACATTATCTGTAACATTTAATCTTGCGCCCCACCCCCCGGTATTCGTATTATATGTTGTGCTATCTCCAATTTGAACATATTGCGCAAATTTTCCAGAAGGGTCCGTCTGAGAAGTTGATGCGGGGTTTACATACCAATTGGTATTATCAGTGTCGTAGAAGATTGGGGCTCTTGAAGAACCCATTGCAAGAGTGTATGTAGGGTAAATTCTAAATTGTTCATTGTTTCCACTAAAAAATGTTAAATAAGCATTGTACCCTCTTATCCTATGATGATAATCAGTTCCGTTTGCTTTTGAAAAATCAATCCAACTTAAATTACTTGCATTACTAGAGGCTAACTCAATGTACGAATATTCTGATGTATATCTACCCACACTAACACCCACTGTAGATCTAGTATTATCCCCTGTAGCTCCATCATAACCATCAAACGTAGCAAAACCTAATTTACTGTTTCCAGCAGGATTTACATAATACGCAGTGTTATCAGAGTCGTAGAAGATTGGGGCTCTTGAGGAACCTGGGGAATTAGTATATGAATTATAAACTTCAAATTCTATATTATTATCACATCTAAGTTCTAAAGGTGAAGTACCTGTTTGTGTTCTAAGTGCCCAAGCGCCATCGTTATCTAAAAGGCCGAAACCGCTGTTATCAGCATATAGATAGCCTTTTAAAGAATTAGACCCATTTCGAAATTTTATGCCTCCAGCATTAGCATCTCCGTACTTAAAGTTTAAGTAATTGTCATTACCCTCATCATAAAACCTAACATTGTCATGAAAGTGTAATTGAGTTACATAATCAATAGAATAGTTATTCATATCAATCGAGCCATTCATATTAAGCCTGTACCCCCCCGAAGTGTTAGCAGCAACTCCTAATCCTAAATAATTTCCCTGAGCGGTGTTGTATCTAGAGTTCCCCGCAAAATCACCATAATACCCGGTGTTATCAGTATCATAGAAGATGGTTCCACGTATATCTCCGCTAACGTGTAGCTTACCCGCAGGACTCGTAATACCTATTCCAATTTTCCCATCAGCACCTATAAACATACTTGTTTTAGAACCCGCGGAGTAACTGTTTGTTGTAGCAAAATACATTTTAGTACCGTAGCTTCCATCACTTCTAGTATAAATACCTGCCATAGCGGTCGCTCCGGCTCCAGCATCTGATGCTCCAAAAGTTATTGCTCCGCCTGTGTTATCTGCACCATTTCCAACTGGATCAATATGTAAGGATCCTCGATTTGTTCCAGGTGTTATTTCATTCCAATTAGTTCCTTGGTGCTCTATGTAAGTTGCCCCAGCTACGTGAAGTTTATGACCAGGACTCGTACCTATCCCAACGTTGCCGCTATAATCAATAACCATTTTAGCATCTGTTTCATTGGCATTTGCACTTGTAGTGGTTCCTTCCATAGCAAACAACATTTTGCCTCTACCACTTGTGTCTACACCTTCAAAAATTATCGCACCTTTTTGATATGTATTATTTATATAACCAAATCGAATGCCTGTATGCACACCCACTGTACCTATATTAGTGTTTTCTAAAGTAATGGGATATGCTGAAGTACTGTCATCTCTTACAGAAAGTTTTTGAGAAGGACTCGTAGTCCCTATCCCTACGTTGCCTCCACTTGTAATACGCATTGATGTGCTCGCCCCTGATATAAAGTCCAACGGATGTGGAGTGTTAGTGGCATTTCCAGTTCTAGAGTAAACCTTATTAGAGGTTGAATCAGGAGACACCAATAGCCCACCGCTTGGTGATGTAGAGTCGTCTATCGCAAATTGCCCTATAATATGCAACTGTCTGTTAGGACTAGCAGTCCCAATTCCAACGTTGCCGTCGTTTTTGATACGCATTGCTTCTTCTAAAACTGGAGTTCTTCCTTGTCGAGCAGTGTAAAAAGACATACCTACATATGCTCCATTAGAAGTCTCCGTAACGCTTTTTATACTACCTCCAATTCCTCCTGTTGCTGATGGGTCATTAGAACCAAAGTTTAATTCTGAGTTTATTTCACCCGATGAAGTAACTGCTTCTTTACCTCCTTGCACTTCAATAGTACCAGTAACATTATTTGCCGCTCTTACGTGCAATAACGCACTAGGACTATCAGTCCCTATTCCAACGTTACCTTGTCCGGTAATATGAATTCTAGCAGTATTATTTGTTCCAAACTCAAAATGATTGTTTCCTGTTGTTGTTAAAAAGCCAGTGTTATCCGTTACAATGCTATTGCCATCTAAATACATATTAGAATTACTGTCTTGTATTCTAAGACCGGCATTTGCTGTAGTGGTTGAAGTTATAGCACCAATAGTTGCATTTTTATATATATGAGTGGTGTTAGATGGACTAGCAGTCCCTATCCCAACATTCCCAGCACTAACATCTACGTAAAACGCATCGTCTACATTAAAATCTTGTGTGTCATGATGCGGAACAGAGTCCCACATTGCAGTACTTATTTTAGTTAGTGCCATTTATTTATTTATTTATTGGTTTTCTAAAGTTTCTATTCTTGCTGTTAAATCCCAAGTTCCTAAATCTTCATTCCAGGTATACATATGATCGTCATCTGGATAAGCTGTAGGAGCTTCCCATAAACAACTAGTTTCATTTAATATCCAGCTATTAAAAGGTTTTGGAGGGATGAATGCATCTCTACTATGGTCGTAGGTGTAACCTATTCCAGCATAGTTTTTTCTAAATGCTTTAGATTGATCCGCTGAGGGTTTGCTATTTACATAGTGAACTCCTCCTCTTGTATTGTACGATGTTCTTTTACAAATCTGGTTTTTGAAATTGCCATAAGCCATCTCCCAGTTAGTAGGTCCATCAGTTTCATCTTTGCCGACTATTACGCTGGTCACGATGTTTTGCATATCCAAGTAAGCGTAGTGTGCCATTTTTATTGTTTATTTATTATTTAAGTAGTAAATTCTATAGTTCCATCACCTCCAGTGAATACTGTTACTTTATCCGATCCCTCTGTATAAGTATTAAATGTCAATTGTGCTGAGGTTGTTTCAGATACTGTATAAGCGCTTGGATAGCGGATTATCACTACTCCAGAGCCACCTGACCCGCCGGAATTTGATGTTGTGTAATTATAGTATCCACCACCACCTCCACCAGTATTAGGATCACCATTTTCTCCATTTCCAGTAATTGATCCATTTCCCCCTCCGCCAGAACCTCCAGTTCCGCCAGATGTTACATTGTTTGTGAAAACAACGCCTCCACCACCTCCGCCAGCAAAATAAACATCTGATCCAGATACTTCTCCAACAGATTCAGTTGCAGCATTTGTTGTGCTTATAATATTAACAGCTAATCCATTTCCACCATTTCCACCAGCTCCTCCAGAGCCATTTGATCCAGAAGCTGATGCACCACCACCACCGCCAGCTGGATATGGAGCTGATGATAAGCCATTTCCTCCAGAATATCCTTGTGCTGCTGGTGCTGTTACAGCTGAACCTCCAGTTGATCCTCTACCATCACCTGCACCACCCCCTCCTGAACCTCCAGAAGCACCATTTTGTAATGGTGAAGCTCCATCGGTTAATCCACTACGCCCACCTCCTGTAGATGTTATAGCTGAAAATACAGAATTTATACCAGATGTAGTATTTAACCTATTTGCATTATTAGTTCCCAATCCTCCACCACCAATAGTAACTGTATAATTTGTAGCAACTGATAAACTTAAAGATGATTCAGAGTGTCCATTTAAAGAGGATGAATTTGTATAAGATGTTCGTAAACCACCAGCACCACCACCGCCGGTGTTACCTCCACCCCCACCAGCTACTACTAAATAATCCACTGTTATAGGAGCAGCAGCAGATCCTATAGGTGCCCAATCCGTCCCGTTATAAACTTCCGCGTAACTTTCGGTTGTATTCCATCGCATATATCCAGTAGCTGGGCTAGAAGGGCGCTGAGCTGTTGTGCCGGAAGGTAGCCCTAAATATCCAGTGTCATTAATCAATGTATTTTTAAGACTTGCCATCCTCTAATTGTTTTATTCTTTCTTCTTGTTCTTGAATCTTTTTAACTAAAAATGGTATTAGCTTAGTATATTTAATGCCTATAAGCTGACCATCTTCTTCCTTTGTGGTTAATATAGAATCTAATTCATCAACTTCTTCTGCAATAAACCCATAATCTTTATCACCAGTTTCTTTCCAATCATAAGATACAGGTCTTAATTTATCTATAATAGAAGTGTCTACATCTTCTTGAATGTTTTCTTTGAATCGTAGTGCTGAGGTTTCTGTTAATGAAGTACATTCTATTGTACCAACAACATCTAACTTAGCACTAGGACTAGCAGTTCCTATTCCGACGTTACCCGAAGAATTTATGTAGAGTTGTTGATTAACATGCCATTGTTTTGTTAAAAATGCCCCGCCAGTTGGAGTCGATACGGTAGTCCAATGGTTAGATAATTGCCCTTGTGAAATTACTGCTTCAAAAGCATATTCAGAATAACCTCCAGTCTTAATATAAACGCTATAACTATAACTACCATTATTAACTATATAAACGTCATTGTAAACACTGTTTGTTCCACCTTCTGTAAACCAAGTACCTTCTAATTGATTATTATTATTTACTTGAGCAAGTATTGTTAAATGTCCAGTATTTAATCCTGCACTATAAGAAGTATCACCTGTTGCAGTTATTTTAACCCTAGTGCTATGTCCAATTAGATTTAGAGTCGCTATGTGTTTCCATATAGTACCGCTATTTCCAGTATTCGCCCCTCTCCAAGAGTATGTTTTTGCTACATTATCTGTTGTAAATCCACTACTAGCTTTAATCTGACCAACAACATCTAACTTAGCACCTGGACTAGTAGTCCCTATCCCTACGTTGCCTGAATTTTCAATTCTAACCACAGGTGTAGGCGCAATATCAGCTTGAGCGGTATTCATTAGGATATCTAAGTGTTGTCTCCAATCATTTGTTCCTACGGCTCTAATTATTGTCTTCGCATTGGTAGCATTAAATGCAGGAAACTGTAATTCTCTTGTACCTCCTATTGAAGGAAGATTAAATGATACATTCCCACTGGAATCAATACGCATTCGTTCTGTTGCATTTGTATGAAATACTAAAGGTAACGATGCTTGTGTACCCATTCTAAACTCTCCCCCGCCAATATGGTACCCTGCAAAAGCCATAGTTGTTCCACTTGAATTATTCCAATGAATAAAAGGGTAATTACCACTACTTGCCAGCGTTAGAACTTGAGTAGGACTAGTAGTCCCTATCCCCAACCTCGCAGTACTTGCATCCCAGTAGAAGGCTTCGTTAGCTGAAGTATCTCGGAAGGATATATCGCCTCCACTGTGGATACGCATACGTTCTACTTCAGTTCCACCAGTACCAGTCATAAACCTAACACCACCGTACTCTGAAACTAAAGACAACATATCTCCACTATCTAAATGTTGTATAAGCGAACGTCTTGTGCCATTTTGAAAGAAGGTCATAAAAGGGCTACCAGTACTAGAAGAATCATCTATTCTAAATATTTCAGCAGAACCTTTAACGTGTAATTCAGTTGAAGGAGTTACGCCTATCCCAACGTTGCCGTCTCCCCTTACAAGTAAATGTGTTTTTGAAGCGTCAGATATTTTCAATACATTAACCGCTGAATTTGTAGTTCCTGTATAGGTTAAATATAACCCATCTCTTGAATTACCTGAAGTTTCATTTAAACTAACAAGTGGAATTCCTGCTGACGGCATAACACCTGTCACAATTAATTGACCACTCGTAGAAATACGCATACGTTCTGCACTGTTAGCATCAAAAACAAGGGGGTGGTTACTATAAGTACCTATATGTGAATCAGAATTTTGAGAAAAAGCTAATAATGTTGCGCCTTGTGTAGTGTCTTTTATTGTTAAAACAGGTGAACTTGCACTTTCCAAATGTAATAAAGAGGCAGGACTAGTAGTCCCTATTCCCACTCCGCCACTCGAATCTATGGTCATTCTTGTTTCAATTGCTGAAGAACCAGTTCCAGTATTAAATGAAAGACCTCCAGCTACTACTGCGTTTATTTCTGCAGTTTTATGTGAATCACCTGATTTTTCCCAACGAATACCTCCAATATTACCACTTGTTCTAGTGCTTTCGATATCAACACAAGCAAACCCAGTAGAATAAGACCTAAAGCCAGTAGTAGAACCTCCATGTACGTCTAATTTATAATCTGGCAATGAGGTACCTATTCCAACGTTACCACTAGAATCTATAACCATTCGAGGTGTGCCAGTTAAGCTGTTATCGTGATGTGTTATAATAAAACTTGAATCACTTCCACTAGAACCTCTTTTAGCACTTATAGCATATCCGTAATTATCAGCAGTAGAAGTTGCTAAAGCTATTGCTGTTGTGCCTGTATTATCAGTTTGTCCTGAATTTGATAACTTAATAAATGGATTTGAAAATGCGCCTGATACCTGTTGGGGTTGTTCTATTTGAACCTTTGAGTTAATAGAAGTAGTCCCTATTCCTACGTTGCCACTGGAAGAAATAGTTAAAGCATTAAAATCTAATGCATCAGTGCTAGTAACGTACCTGCCAATACTTAACCCAAAACTTGCGTCAATATTCCAATATCTATTATAATTGTTTGAAGTATTACTTGATATGCTTAATCCCCCTGCATACTGTATATCTGAATATGTACCACCTCTTAAATCAAGCATACTTCCATTACCTGACGATTTTTTGGTAGAAATAACACCACTAGAATCAATACGCATTCGTTCTGAACCGTTTGTATAGAATGTTTGATAACCAGTTCCTGCTGCTGCTATTTGTAGTTCATATCCTGTGCCTGTGCTTGTTGTAGCGCCTGTTTTATTTAGTGTCTTAATATAAGCTACTTCGCTGTCTGAATTATTAAAAGAAGTAACAAAATGCGTACTATGGTTTCCTACTGGATTTTCTCTTGAAAAATTAACACCTCCAAAAGATGTAGTTTCAAATTTAGCTACATCTCCAGTTCCAAAGGAATGAAGGGCTGCATCAGGACTAATAGTCCCTATCCCAACATTTGTCCCATTATCATATATAATAGAATTTGCTAAGGTATCAGTATCTAGCCATTTACTTATATAATTTGTAGTACCCGAACCGTTTAAATCTGATTCAGATATTCCTGTAAAATGTACTACTTCAACAGATGCTCCATCTGCAGGGGCATCTGTAAATGTCAATGTTGTACCCGAAGTAGAATAATTATCTTTTGATTGATAAACACCATCAATATATATTTGTGTAGCAACCTCTTCAGATATAGTGCTACTTAAGGTGAAGGCTGTTTCTACAGCGTCTCCAGTAAATGAATCAACATCTATGCTTGCTGCATTAGCACCACCAATAGGTGCCCATTCAGTTCCATCGTACCCTTCAAATTCATTTGTTGTAGTATTAAACCTAAACATTCCAGA
>Ga0209137_1003214_pt1 | contig 13860 bp, 15 predicted proteins | sample SaaInl5LU_22_DNA_FD_184642 | JGI IMG/M metagenome (GOLD analysis project Ga0209137, IMG submission 184642) | Marine microbial communities from expanding oxygen minimum zones in the Saanich Inlet - ESP_105LU_22_DNA (SPAdes) (version 2) | ecosystem: Environmental > Aquatic > Marine > Intertidal... | reverse complement strand
TATCGCTCATCGCTTCATCTTGCAACAACTCAGTCAACCCCAAAATAGCATGTAGAGGTGTTCTAACTTCATGACTGATCGCCGCCAGTGTATTGGTGACAGCAGCCCGCTCGCTTGAAAACTCAACCTTCTCACCCAATGGTAAAGAAGTGCGTAGATCGTTCATGATACCGCCTGCTTATTTAGTACTTGATTCGAACGTACTTGGAACTCAAGGGTGTCTAACATCAAACCGAAGGCAGCCTGCGCTCCAGAGATTGCAAGCTGTTGCTCTTCATCGCTTAATAAAGCGTGATTGAGAATTTCTAGGGTATCTCGCCATCGCGACATGACATTGGAACCATATCCACGGTAAAAATGGGTAATGTCATTGCGCCCTAGACTCTGCTCTACCCGCGGGGCTATAAACTGTGCCCCGAGTGTTGAACCCTCTACAACGTAGTGAATACCCAAAGCAAAAGCACGTGAGGCATTGGCCATTTTCGGAATAGGTAATAGGATTCGGTTTTCACTCGTGTGTAATACAGAGCCGGCGTCAGCCGTAATGGCTACTTGCGCATTTGAGCGGATGCATGTGTCAGAATTAAGCAACGATGGACTCAACAGCTCCATACCCGACAAGACAAGAAGGTCTGCGCTAAGCCAATTAATCTTGTGATGTGGTGCGAAGTGGTCAACGAGCGACAGGCTATTGAGCAGCGGTTGCAACTGCTCTAACCATTTCAATTGTGACAGTAAAATAAGCTGGTATTCGGCGCAGCCAAGGTCTTTAGCCACAAGGCGTTTCATTAGCGAATGCCTATCAACCTGCTTGTGTAACGCTGAAGTCGCTAATTTTAATCTGTGCGCTGGATCCATCTCTAATTCCATATAGTTTTAAAACTTACTTAAAACGTGTTTTAAATCATAAACTTAATACATACACTAACTTCGATCAGAAGAAATTTATGCATCAAGCTGCGCAATGTTTACTTAGTGAACAACCGACTGATTACAAAAATCTATTTTGGCTCACTTAACCCGGAACAGAAATCACTACAACCAGATTAGTAGATAAGCAAATTTAACGCCAACATCTAGTGCGAAAACTTTTTAGTAACGATAAGGTTAAAGTTGTCGTTTTTAACGTTCACCCATGCATGTAAAGTCACGCTCATCACTGGTCACTACACCAGATAAAACCCAAACATTCGCTATACGGCTAGGCTCGGGCGCGTCTCTAAGGTCATTAAATAGCAACTTACATCTAGCTTCTGCTTGCTTATCATTTATCGGCAATGCAATAAGCTCAACAACAGTAAATGTCTGATCGTAAGACTCTCGCACAACATAACGCACATTTTCGCTAACACCCGAACCAAAGGTGTTTAGGTAGGCTTCTAAATTAGAGGGTGCGCCGATGGACTGAGGTGTTTGTGCAACCTTAGAATCTGAAGAATGAGAACCCGCCTCAAGAGCACCCGCATAGAATACAATCGTAAAAACTGAGCTTAATAATAAGGTGGCGCTAAACAACCTAGCTTTACTGGATAAATAACGGAAGTATGAGTTAGTCACGGATATACACATGCTCGAAAGTCATCCTTATGACACCGGCCCTCTGGGGTGGCACTTTTAAAATAGCATTTAACAACCAGTATAGTGCTTACTGCAGATTAAACCGGGCTTCGAAAGGGCCTAAGGTCGATCGACTCAACCTGACAGACGAATTCAATGGTTGGATGTTGCGAAAAATGGTTAAGAAAAGTCGCTAGGTTTTTAAACTCAAAGGGGGATGGTTGAGCGATTAGTGACCATTGTGCCAGCATAAATAAGAAAAAATCGCAGACCGATAGCTGCTCACCTAACATGAAAGTTTTACCCTCTAACTGCTTATCTATCAGTGAAAGTACATGGGCAATACGTTGATCTTGTGCCGTAATGATTCCACTAATCGTGCTGGGCTGATCGGTGTGATAGTGCGGATAATGCCGAATCATAAGTTCTGATTGCAGCGTGTTGTTTAGATATGACAGCCACTGGAAAAAGATAGGGCGCAAAGGGTCACCTATCGGGGGAATTAACTCATAGGAGGGAAACAACTCTGCAATATGGATGCAGATCGCGGCGCTCTCAAATATCGGCTGATCGTCTATAACCAGTACTGGAATTCGTCCAGCAGGATTGAGGCTTAGATACTCTTGCGTCTTATGTTGACCACCAAGCCTATCGACTAGCTCGAGTTGATACTCTGCATTTACATGCTTTAGTAAACAATGAGGAGCAAAGCTCGCGTTACCGGGGTAATAAAAAAGCCTTATCATAGCAGCCTAGGGTGTTATTGAATGGACTGTACTGAAACGTAAAGAGAACACAGCCACTTGTGACCCAAAAGCAATCTTTAATAATCAACACTACTCGTTAAACGGCTAGTAAACTGATTGATCGCTTGCGTGTGATTCAAGCTTTTGCTGTATCAAAAGGTTAAGCTCAGTTTGCTGGATAGATAACAAAGCACGCGTTCTCTTAGCATTCTGCAAGAGGTAGTCGCGCTTGGCTTTTTCAAAACGCAAAAGAGATATATCCTTCCTGCAGCCCTCAAGAGTTTGATTGGCTTTATTAATAACTTCAAGTGCACGTTGATAGAGGTCGTCATGGCTAACAGTACGCTGACTCATAACTGAGATCTCAGAGCTTATAATTGTAATAATTTAACCCTATAAGTTTTAAAAAACCAGCCATTAATAACACAAAAAAAAACAAAAACCTCATAACACATGGCGGTTAGTATTTAACACACTGAGCCGTTAAGCGTAGTGAGTAACACCTTATTGAATAGAATTACAGGACCTATCATGGCTTCAGCATCCGCCTTACATATCTTAGTAAAAACCGAGAAAGAGGCTCTGGACATTTTGGACCAGTTAAAGCGTGGCAAAAAGTTTGATCTACTCGCCAAACGCTACTCTACCTGCCCTTCCGGTAAACGGGGCGGAAATTTGGGTGAGTTTCAACGAGGCGATATGGTGAAAGCGTTTGATGACGTAGTGTTTAAACGTCCGCTTCTTAAAGTACATGGCCCAATAAAGACGCGCTTTGGCTATCACCTTATAAAAACACTATACCGCAGTAACTAAGCGGTCATCTTAACCACATAGTTTTCACCACATATGTGAAAAAAGGCCTACTTAAAACAAAAAACCCGCTAAAAATCAGCGGGTTAATTGTTTTATTTGGCGGTTCAGGAGAGATTCGAACTCTCGATACGTTTCCGTATACACACTTTCCAGGCGTGCTCCTTCGGCCACTCGGACACTGAACCTAAACATTTCAAGAATTTCACAAGCAGCGAATTCTAGTCTCAACACACTCACTGGGGACTGTGTCTTGTGGGCTGTAAATTTACGCACCATAGATGCGCTTCAATAAACGTCCACACTTACTCTGTAGAATTTCATGTGCACGCTTCAATAACTGAGCGATACATTTTGGTTGAGCTCTAGGTAATTAGGTCAACCCGATCAGGTGGGCGGCATTGTATCAGCTTTCGTTTAAAGCTCAAGCAGTTAGCTGGGGTAAAATAAGCGTTTAGTTTTCCTTAAACGCGGTGAACAAAGATTCCATTTTCTATAGAATAGCGGCTTTGTATATTTACCTGATCTGGAGTTGTTCATGTTACTGCCTGTGCTGGCTGTTGTTTTGGGTCTCGTATTACTGGTGTGGAGTGCAGACCGTTTTGTGGATGGTGCCGCGGCTACCGCACGTCACTTAGGAATGCCTACACTCTTAATCGGTATGGTCATCATTGGGTTCGGTACTTCGGCGCCTGAGCTGGTGGTTTCGGCATTAGCTGCATCACAGGGTAATCCGGGGCTTGCATTGGGGAATGGCTTCGGCTCTAACATAACCAACATCGCCCTTATTCTAGGTTTAACCGCTGTTCTAAGCCCTATTGCTGTCAAATCTCAAATTTTAAAAGCTGAGCTTCCAATTTTGATGGGGGCAACGCTTCTAGTTGGCGCTCTTATTTACGATCTTGAGATTAGCCGCCTTGATTCTGTGATTATGTTAATCGTGTTTGTTTTTATTATGGCTTGGTCAATCCGCTCAGGTATGCGCAAACCGCATGATGCCTTAACTAATGATGTTTCACATGAGTTAGATGAGGATATTCTCGCCCTTAAACCGGCGATTGTGTGGCTTATTATTGGCCTATTACTGCTAATTGCCAGCTCTCGTCTGCTGGTTTGGGGAGCTGTTGATATAGCGGTATCGCTTGGGGTTAGCGATCTAATTATTGGTCTCACCATTGTAGCTATAGGCACATCACTACCAGAACTCGCCTCCTCTATTATTGCTGTACGAAAAAATGAGCACGATCTTGCGATAGGTAACGTTATTGGTAGCAACCTGTTTAATACACTCGCAGTCGTCGGTATTGCAGGTGCGATACATCCACTGAGCGTAGCAATAGAAGTGCTATACCGTGATTGGATGGTTATGGCTGGGCTGACCCTAGCGATGTTTATACTCGGATATGGCGTACTGGGACGCGGGCGTATTAACCGCATCGAAGGCGCTCTACTGTTAATCGCTTACCTGGGATATGCGGGATATCTTTTCTATACTCTAGCTCAAGCGATTTAGCCTAGGAGAGCGCGACATGCTGCGTTGTTTTGCCATTGAAAAACAGAAGCTTCGCGAACACAACATCGACGGTGAGGCGCTTCTTTCAGGTCTTGATTCACTCTGTTGGATCGATCTACAGGACCCCTCTGACGATGAACGTGAGTTAATCGAGCGAGCCTATCCAAAGGCGCTGCCTGATGCTGATGATGTTGAAGAGATAGAATCGAGTGCGCGGTACTTTATAGAGGGTAGCGATATACACGTTCACTCACTGTTTCTTACACAAAGTGAAGGCCGTTTCCAAACTACGACTGTCGCCTTTACGTTAACACCAGACCACCTACTAAGCGTTCATGATGTAGACCTAGCCGACTTTCGCTTAATGCGCTTACGTGCTCGACGCGGTTGGGTTGAAACACATAATGCGCTGCAGTTACTGACCACCATATTTACACATAAGGTCGATAACCTTGCCGATCAACTTGAAGATCTTCACACCGACCTGGAGGATATCAGTCACTCCGTGCTCGAAAGCCAGACGAGTGGCTCACAACAACAGGCTTTGGACCGTCTTGCACGCTTGGAAGATTCAAATGGCAAAGTACGACTGTGTTTAATGGATACCCAACGCTCAATCTCCTTTTTGATGCGTCACATACGCAATCAAGCGGATGAGCAGGAGGCGTGCCGAGAGATTCTGCGTGACTTAGATACACTCATGTCTCACGCCACCTTTATGTTTGAGAAGATTAACTTTTTGATGGATGCGGCCCTTGGTTTCATCAATATTCGACAAAACCAGATCATTAAAACCTTCTCAATCGCTGCAGTTGTATTCCTACCGCCTACCCTCGTCGCCAGCGCCTATGGCATGAACTTTATGCACATGCCTGAGCTTAGCTGGGATTTTGGCTATCCAATGGCCGTGGGGCTTATGGTCGCCTCAGGTATAGCCCCCTATCTCTTTTTTAAACACAAAGGGTGGTTATAACCGCCCTAAAAGCTAAAGCTGAGTTATCGGCATGCCGATCCGTTTAGATTTGTTCACAGTTAATGTGTCAGCAGCCAAGCCAGAGGTCATCTAACATGCACTTAAGCACAGCCACACTTAACGCGCAGCAAAAGTACAGGTTATTGAGCGGCGGCATAACACCACGACCGATAGCTTGGATTAGCACGCGCTCAAAACAGGGCATTGATAACCTAGCACCCTACTCGTTCTTCACTGTCGCAAGTTGTGATCCACCCGTTCTACTGTTTACACAGGTCACTCCAGGTAACCAAGTTGATAAAGATAGTCTGCAGAACCTTAAGGACACAGGCGAATGTGTCGTCAATATGGTTAACACTGAACTGCTAGAAATGATGAACAAGACAAGTGCAAGCCTTGCTCAGGATGAGAGCGAGTTTAGCTTTGCGGGCGTAACCAGTTGCACAAGTCTCTGTGTGATCCCCCTGTCGGTCAAAGACTCACCTGTGCGCTATGAATGCTCATTAAGAGATGTATACCCTATCTCAGACCTTCCCACGGGCGGGACACTGGTGCTACTCGATGTGAAGTCCGTTTACGTACAGGATGCACTCTATGAAGAGGGCGTTTTAAACCAAACAGCGTTGGACACGGTCGGCAAAATGGGGGGTGACGCCTATGCACTAACTCAAACTCTGGTCGAACTTAAACGTCCCTAGAGAACTGAAATCGTCATCAACAATGTTAGTCCGGCTAGATCGCTTCAATGAGTGTAAAACGGTTGAACTTAAGGCTATCGACTGTTACCGTACTAGTACATGAATACACCTGACTATTTTAATGATCTTCTAGACCACCTGCATGGGCTGCACTCACGTGATGAGTTTTCCAAAGCTCTGCGAGGTTTGTTGACACCCACCGAGCTTGCGGAGGTGTGCAAACGCCTACAAATTTTCCGCATGCTGGAAGCAGGTGTGCCACAGCGCGAGATCGCAAAACAGTTGGGTGTTGGTATAGCAACAGTGACGCGCGGATCGCGAGCACTGCAAGCGGAAGATACAGATGAATCCTGAAAAACCGGCCAAAATTACCCTGCCCCGCAAGCCGCAGTATGTAGCGCTTGCTGCTGATATAGATTTTTTTGAGCTCTTTAAGAAAATTGAGAAGCGTTTCGACACCTGCTTTATGTTGGAGTCATTGGGTGAAGAGAGCCATATCTCTCGCTACTCGATTATCGGATTTGACCCAGAGCAGCAGATTTGGGCTAGTGAGGGTGCACTGCATATCGATGCACGCGATGGTTCAAGTCAAACCTACGCATCTGAAAACCCCTATTACCTGCTTCGTGAAATCGTGCCGCAAGACATCATTTCGCGCAAATACGCGGGTGGCCTGACGGGCTATATCGGCTATGACTGCATGAACTACTTCGAGCCTAGCTTGAAGCTACAGCGCAGTGAACTGTTCGATATCTTCCGCTTCGGCATTTACAAAGATGGTTTGATTCTCGATAAGATGACAGGGGAAGTGTTCTACTTCTACTACACCGACAGTCGCCTGGCGTTAATAGCGTCAATCATTCAGGCGCCCTGCCCACCGAATGGCCCTTTAAAGATACGCAATCTAGGCGACACTATGACACAAGCGGAACATGCAGCCGCTGTTATGAAGGTAAAGCAGGACATTATTAACGGTAAAATCTTCCAAACCGAAGTTGGCTTCAAAAAGCGCTTTGAGCTTGATGGCGACACCATCAATATCTATGAGAAACTGCGCGAGATTAACCCCTCTCCGCAGATGTATTATGTGAAATTTGGCGATCAAAAATTAATTGGCGCAAGCCCCGAACTTCTCTTTAGATTACGTCAAGGCGAGATGGAGACCTTCCCGCTGGCCGGCACCACTAAACGCGGTGCCGATGCCGTTGAAGATCAGCAGCTTGCGCGTGCACTACTGAACGACCCTAAGGAGATCGCTGAACACAATATGATTGTTGATCTACACCGCAATGATATTGGACGCGTAGCCCGATTTGGTACCGTCAAGGTGCGCAGCTTGATGGATATCAAACGTTTTAGCCACGTGCAGCACATCTCGTCCGAGATCGTCGGTATCATCTCTGAAAAAGAGGATATGTTCTCGGCACTGGCCAGTAACTTCCCTGCAGGTACGCTTACTGGTGCACCCAAAATAGAAGCTATGAAGATTATCGATGACTTAGAAGCCGATGGCCGAGGCCCCTATGGCGGTGCTGTAGGTCACTTCTCGTTCAATGGCGATTGCACCTTCGCTATTCCTATTCGAACGCTGTTCGCCAACGCAGAAAAAGCGTACGTGCAAACCTGTGGCGGTAACGTCTTCGACTCGAACCCAGAAGATGAGTACGAAGAGATTAGGCGTAAATTTGCCGGAACCAAGAAGGTACTCGACCTATTCATTGTGGAGGCCTCACTATGAAGGTTCTAATAGTCGATAACTACGACTCCTTCACCTACAACCTATACCAATTTATTGGCGAAGTACTGGAGACACAGGTAAAGCAAGGCTTTATCGAACGTTTTGAGATACTGGTGAAACGCAACGACGAGTTAAGTCTTGAACAGATAAAGCAGCTAGCGCCCGATCGAATCATCATCTCACCGGGGCCAGGTTCACCCGAGGACCCAGATTATTTTGGCGTCTGTGCAGATGTCATCAAAATCCTAGGCAAGACGACGCCATTGCTCGGTGTATGTTTGGGCATGCAAGGTATAGTGCATGTATTTGGCGGTAAGGTCGTAAAGGCCCCGCTGCCGATGCACGGAAAGATTAGTCCTATTACCCACAACAGCGAGGGGGTATTCCACAATATTCCTGACCAACTTGAGGTGATGCGCTATCACTCACTGATGGCCCAAGCCGAGACAATACCAAGCTGTTTAGAGATTAGTGCAGCTGTTGGTGAACTTTTGCAGCATCAACTGGCAGACCTTGATCGAATACACCAGGGCGGTGACTTCGAAATAATGGGTGTTCGCCATAAAGAGTACCCTATACAAGGGATTCAGTTCCATCCTGAGTCCTTTGCAACCGAGGGGGGACGTGAGCTTATTCGTAACTTTCTACTGCAATACTAGGGTGCAACAGATGACAAATGGAGGTGGTCAGGACCCTGGCCACCTATATAAAACAATTTATTTCAGACAGATCAACTAAGAACACGCAAAGACCCTTCCAAGACTCTATACTCACACTTAGATACCCAGGAGATATAGATGGCCCGCGTAACACGAGAGTTTCTAAAATCGCTACCAAAAGCCGAACTTCACATGCACCTCGAGGGCTCTTTGGAACCTGAGTTAATGTTTGAATTGGCTGAACGCAATCGGATTAAGCTTCCCTTTAAGTCAGTAGAAGAGGTTAATGAAGCCTATAACTTCAAGGACTTACAGTCATTTCTTGATATTTACTATAAGGGTGCAAATGTTCTCCAGACAAGCCAAGATTTCTACGACCTAACCACAGCCTACTTGATGCGCTGTGCCGAAGACGGTATTGATCACGTGGAACCGTTTTTTGATCCGCAAACGCATCTCGCTCGCGGCATCGGACTGGAAGTTCAACTTGAGGGCATAGGGTCTGCGCTACGTGATGCAGGTTCACGCTGGAATATCAGTTCAGGTTTAATACTCTGTATTCTTAGACACCTACCGGCCGATGAAGCGATGAAAGCCTATGATCTAGCACGCCCTTATATAGGTGAGTTTATCGGGCTTGGACTCGACAGTTCAGAGATGAACAATCCCCCGCGTAAGTTTAACAAATTGTTTGAAGCTGCCCGTGCCGAAGGCCTTAAATTGGTCGCACACGCGGGTGAGGAAGGCCCACCAACCTATGTGTGGGAGGCGCTGCAAACACTCAAGGTACAACGTATCGATCACGGAATTAGAGCGCTCGAGGATGCAAAACTGGTCGAGTATCTTATCGATCAGCAGACGCCTTTAACTATCTGCCCAAACTCTAACATTCGTTTGAGAATGTACAAAAACATGATCGATCACCCGGTTTTACAGATGTTAGATCAGGGGTTTAATGTCTCTATCAACTCAGATGATCCTGCTTATTTTGGCGGCTATCTCATAGATAACTTTATGGCAGTCGATAAGGTTCAAGGTATGAGCCGCAAACAAGGGGTATTACTGGCTCGAAACAGTATTTCATCGTCATTCGCAGACCCGCAGCGTAAGGCACAACTACTTGCACGCCTCCCACTGCGGGAAATTCAAAGCTAGCAGAGCTACGCCAAGGTTAGTCGGCGTAGCTTTCGATCGGCGGGCAGGTACAGACAAAATTACGGTCCCCATAGACATTGTCTATACGGTTCGCAGTTGGCCAGTACTTATTGCCGCGTTGGCCGGTTACCGGGAACAAGCCCTGCTCTATCGAATAGGCGCGATTCCATTCACCGCTAACATCAGCGAGCGTATGGGGCGCATGACGCAGTGCACTATCTTGTGCACTTATCGTACCGGCTTCAACTGCTCTGATCTCATCGCGAATGGCGATCATTGCATTCACAAAACGGTCAAGTTCGGCAACCGATTCAGATTCGGTTGGCTCTATCATAAGCGTTCCGGGTACAGGGAAAGACATGGTAGGCGCATGGAATCCGTAGTCCATTAGGCGCTTGGCAATATCCTCTTCACTGATCTCAGTCGCCTCTTTGAGCGGCCGGATATCAATAATACACTCGTGCGCCACACGACCTTTAGCACCACGGTAAAGGATTGGGTAGTGTCCCTCTAAACCTTCAGCAATGTAGTTGGCATTCAAAATAGCCAACTCAGTCGACTCACGCAGACCCTTATCGCCCAACATGCGAATATACATCCAAGTGATTGGAAGAATGAGCGCAGAGCCAAAAGGTGCCGCCGCGACAGCACCGTTATCAGGATTGTGACCCGGGACTGGAGAAATTTTATGGCTTGCAAGAAAGGGTTGCAGGTGAGCACCTACACCTATAGGCCCCATACCGGGTCCACCGCCGCCATGCGGGATTGCGAAGGTTTTGTGTAAGTTGAGGTGCGATACGTCCGCTCCCATCTTACCCGGCTTACATAGGCCTACCTGAGCATTCAGGTTGGCACCATCCATGTAGACCTGGCCACCGTGCTGATGAATCAGTTCACAGACTTCAACAACCGCTTCCTCAAATACACCGTGGGTTGATGGGTAGGTAATCATCAACGCAGATAGGTTCTGCGAGTGAAGTTCAGCTTTAGACTTAAGATCGTCAAAATCGATGTTACCATCTTCGTCACAGGCAACGACTACAACTTTCATATCCATCATTGCCGCTGTAGCTGGGTTGGTGCCATGAGCAGACGAGGGGATGAGACAGACGTTGCGGTGCGCTTGGCCGATAGACGCTTGATATTTACGTATCGCTAATAGCCCAGCATACTCACCCGATGCACCTGAGTTAGGCTGCATAGAAATTGCGTCGTAACCGGTGATCTCAACTAACCAATCTTGCATCTGCGCAATCATAGTTCGGTATCCAACAGCCTGATCGGCCGGCACAAACGGGTGCAGGTTAGCAAGTTCGGGCCAGCTTAAAGGCGCCATTTCAGAGCTAGCGTTAAGCTTCATGGTACAAGAGCCTAGCGGAATCATGCCGTGTACAAGCGAGTAGTCTTTTGTTTCAAGTCGCTTGATGTAGCGCAGCATCTCATGCTCGACCTGATATGAGTTAAATACCGGATGGGTCAAAAACTTATCTTCACGAACAAGCGCCGTTGGAATAGGTGTTATTTCACCGCCGCGGACACGTGCATCTAGGGCATCTACATCAACTGCTTTACCCGTGATGAGCTCGATCAGTGAAGCGATCTGTTTTGGGCTATGAGTCTCATCGACACTAATACCCACGCGAGCATCATTAATTGGACGCAGGTTGATACCGGCATCCAATGCACGCTGATATAGCCCTTTAGGGGCATCAAAGCTAAGCGTATCGAAGAAGTGCTCATTGGTAACCATTCCTGCATCACGCAGCGCTAAAGCAATGATCGCAGTAAGACGGTTGACACGCTCAGCGATACGTTTGAGGCCAGCGGGACCATGGTAAACGGCATAGAAGCCCGCCATGTTTGCCAGAAGTGCCTGTGCTGTACAGATGTTTGAGGTCGCCTTCTCGCGGCGAATGTGCTGCTCGCGCGTCTGCATCGCCATGCGGTAAGCTCGCTTGCCCTTTACATCGACCGACACACCAATAATACGACCGGGCACAGAGCGTTTCAGCTTTTCAGTTGTCGCAAAGAAAGCGGCATGCGGACCGCCGTAGCCCATTGGAACACCAAAGCGTTGTGCAGAGCCCAGCACTACATCGGCTCCCAAACTGCCGGGCGACTTCAGCAATACGAGCGCGAGTAGGTCAGAGGCAACGGCTACCATAGCACCCTGATCTTTTGCTGCGCTGATCTGTGCTGCTAAATCAGGTAAACCACCTTCAGTACCGGGGTACTGTAAAAGTGCAGCAAAACAGTCGTGGTTAGCCAATTCAGATGCCGGTGCTACAACCACTTCGATGTTAAAATATTCAGCACGTGTACGAACAACATCCAAGGTTTGCGGATGAATTTGATCCGCCACAAAGAAGCAATCTGATTTTTTGCGGTTCGAGCGTTTAAGCAGCGTCATCGCTTCGGCTGCGGCTGTCGCTTCGTCTAAAAGTGACGCGTTAGCTAGCTCCATGCCCGTTAAGTCCATAACCATCTGCTGGTAGTTCAGTAGCGATTCAAGACGACCTTGCGATATTTCAGGTTGGTAAGGCGTGTAGGCTGTGTACCAACCTGGATTTTCCAAAACATTACGGGCGATGACCTGAGGCACCTCAGTACCGTAGTAACCCATACCAATAAAGTTCGTGTTCAACCTGTTTTGAAGCGATAACGCTCGCAGCTCTGCAAGTGCCTCGTATTCAGTAACGGGACCGTCAACAGCCAGCTCTTGCTGACTGCGAATCTTGGCTGGGACAGTCTCACTAATAAGTGCTTGCATAGAGTCAAGACCCAGACGCTTTAGCATCTGTAACTGCCCTTCTGCGCCTGCGCCTAGGTGGCGATTGATGAACTGATCACGATCGGTGAGTTGCGACAACGGAGTGTTGGACATCTAAACAACCTGCTCTGAAAATGTCTGTATTTGGTACGCGTGCGTACCCCAAAAAAATAAGATGCAAATTGTACCTGCAACTCATCATTTACAACAGGTTATATGGACCGTTTGATTAAGGCTTTAAGTCGCTATCAGAGTCAAAAGTGGAGCGTTTTTGACATATATTATGTAACTGTATTAGTTGCTTATGACAGCATAGGCAGTCTTTGCACATCAGTGTATGAATACGCAATTGCAGCCTATCCATTGGACTTAATTGTTGGTCTAGCGCACGTGACATGCGCTCTGTAGCACGCACACAGCTCATCATTGAGGAACCGCCTCACGACCGAACCAGCTTTTTTCTAAACAACCGCGAATTTTCAAACGAGCCCGATGCAACATCACCCAGACGTTCTGCTGACTTAGTCCGAGCGAGTCGCAGATCTCTTCAGTTTCAACGCCCAACAATTCCCGCATCGTGAAAACACGCGCCGTCCCCTTTGGTAGATGGAAAACGCATATATCAAACAGCTGCCAAAACTGGTCATGTTGGAATGAGGCTTCAGGCTGGACCCAGTGCTCGGGTTGTTTGCCGCTGACCCAGTGCGCTCTCTCATCGAACATCTGGTCAAACTCAACGACCTGATCGGCATCAAACTCAGTGGTCAGTTCGCGTGAACGACGACGAATTTCATCAATCAGCTTGTTTTTAAGAATCGCGAACACCCAGGTTTCAAATTTAGACTGGCCAGCGAATCGGTGTTGCGACTCAAACGCAGCTAGCAGGGTATCTTGCACCTTATCTTCAGCCAGTGCGTCATCCGATAATTGTAGTCGGGCGAAAGCCAACAGCCGGGGTCGCACAGCTTCAAGCCGAGCTTCAATCTGATCAACTGAACTATTCAATTACATACTCCCTCTAAACGACAAGACCTAGAATGATTTGGGCATCTAATTATAGTTACATTCTAGGAGATAACTCACAACTGACCTAACGCAATGCTATAACGCCCTTGTCGCGGCTTAAAGCTGCGCGTTAATGCGCTCCTACAGCTACCCTCCGCAGACTATTCATCGTAGGAGCGCATTGCCAAAGGCAAGCCGCGACCATTCAACGTCCTATTAAAGCTTAATTCAAACAC
>Ga0209137_1003213_pt1 | contig 13862 bp, 29 predicted proteins | sample SaaInl5LU_22_DNA_FD_184642 | JGI IMG/M metagenome (GOLD analysis project Ga0209137, IMG submission 184642) | Marine microbial communities from expanding oxygen minimum zones in the Saanich Inlet - ESP_105LU_22_DNA (SPAdes) (version 2) | ecosystem: Environmental > Aquatic > Marine > Intertidal... | reverse complement strand
TTACTGGTCTTTCAGCTGTAGTTCCTACAGGAATAGTTAAACTACCCGTAGGTGAGTCTACTTTTAATACGGTTGTGCCATTAGATTGTAACTCCAATTCTCCAGACGTATCTGGTGTGATTACAACACCATTACTTGTATCTGCATTTATTGTACTTGCCATTATACGACCACCCATTTGCTAGAAGCAGGAACAGTTACGGATACGCCACCAGATATAGTTACTGGACCAGCTGACATGGCGTTATAACCTGTAGGCACAGAATAGTTTGCACCTACCGTTCCATTGTTTACAAAGATACCGTTAGTAGCACCCATCTGTGGAGCTACACCAGTATTGTTAGAGTCTTGTACTACAGCCTTTTCAGCAGGGTAAGTACAGAATACATCGCTAGTGCCAGCTAGAGTAATTTTAGAGCCAGCATTGCTAGACTCTAGTACGGTGTCCCTAGACAGCGTTGTTCCTGACGATGTGTAAGTACCAATACCTACTTCCCACTCACTACCTGATACTAACGTATAGTAGGTAGTATTAGCATCACCAATGACACTAAATGATTGGAAGCCTGCACTAGCACCAGCTAATGTAACTGTGCCTGTACCTGTGGTAGCAGTAGTTTCCTTTACCCTATCTTTAAAGACGAGAGCCATGTGTTATCCTTACGCTAATTCTACGGTTAGGTTACCAGTAGTGATTTTAAATATATCACCTGCATCAATAGTTTTAGCAGCATCTAGTGCTGTGTGATATAAAAGATTACCGCCAGACAAAGCATCATTAATACCTATCCAGCCTACAGTACCCCAAGCAGCTGTTGCTGTAGTAAAGGTAACGTCTGCATCTGTAGCTACCAGACCTGTTGTGCCTGTTGCAGTATCAAAAGTTACAACCGCTCTAGCGTATGAACCTCCAGATACTTCTATACCCGAACCGTCATCGTTAGGGTTAGATAGCCATAGTGATACATATACAGTAGTTGGAGCAGTGTACGTTGTACCGTTCAATGTTCCGTTAAGTAGTGCGTTTTCCAAATAGTTTGACATTTCAGCCATAATAAATTACCTCTTAGATATAGTTATAGATAGTGGTTGTGCAGGATACTCAGAGTCATCATCGCTTTTAATTACTGCGTTAAGACCTCTGTCATACATAGATGCCCATGTTTGTAATCGTTCATCGTTCATAAGATAAGGTTCAGCCTCACCGAGTGATGCGTATAGCAGCAAGTCAGGTGTGTAGGCTAACCATAGGTTAGAAGGATTAGTGTCGCTTAAATAATCTGGCTGATAAAAGTAAACCATTTGAAGCGTGTAGTCTGAATCAGGTACAGGAGCAAATTGAAATTCAGAGCCTAGCAATGTGTAATAGTTAGGAGCACCTTTATAAGATGTACCAGCGTTTCTAAAGAAGTTGCTAGTAGATAAGAACTCTATAGTCTTTACAGGGTTACCTTGTAAATGTAAGTCTTTCATAGCAAGGAAGTCTGATGGCAAAGATACTGTAGAGTCGCCTGTTGTAGCAACGGCAGTAGCTACTTTAAGCATCTGTCTTATGCGTAAGTCTCTGCGTAGTCTATCCTCAGCTAATCTAATAAACTCAGGTATCTGGTCTGTCAGATCAGTACGAGCTAGGTAGTCAGCTATCGTAGACTGTAGTGTAGTGTAGCTTGTAAAGAATGCCATTATACTGTGCCTTGTTTAGTTCTAAAGAACCTGTTATCAGGATTGTTCAACCATGCTTTAAATCGTTTAGGATCTACTACGTGGAAGCCACGCATAATCTTCTGTTTGTTTAGTTCGTCTATCACCGTAAAGGGTATAGAAGCTATCTTGTTAGAGAACACGTCACCGTCACCCCATGTCGTGGATGATGTGTTGTACTCTCTTTTATTCTGTTCAATGATGTCTGTGACATCTTGTTGTGTTGCAATAACAATACCGTCATCAGTATTGTGTGATACCGATTCTCTTAACTCATCTTTCTTTAATAGTTTTGCCATAATGTCCTCGTAAGGAGATGCCCTCCGAAGAGGGCTATCTAACCTTTATTACTCAGCTAAGTCAGCAATAATTGCGTGAGCTGCTTCGTTCTTAACTTCTAATGTGTATTCAACTAAAAGCTGAGTCTTCTCAGAGTCACCTGTTTTAGCTAGTTCATTAGTTTGGAAAGGACGTAGGAAAGCAGTAGCAGCGTACTCAGGATCAAGTACAAATGCTTGTTCGCCACCGTCGTCTGTATCAGCAGTAGTAAATCTGTTAGGAACAACAGATAGTGTACCGAAGTCTGATAGATATACGTCAGCTGCACCAACGATAGTAGTTTGCTTGTTAGCTGGAGCTGCATAGCGTTGCTCTGCAATACCTGCAAAAGTAGAAACTACTTGTTTTTGTGTTGGAGAAACCATTAGCACGGTTGGGTTACCACCGTTAGTAAATGCTGATTTAACCGCAGACTTTAACATAGCTTCTGTGAAAGCTGCATCTGTACCAGATACACGAGCTGTAGTACCTAGTGAACCAGCAGTACCTGAACCAACATAGTTAGTGTTTAACCATGCTTGTAGTGAACCAAGTGTACGTGCTGTTGATGAATCACCAGCTGAAGCAGCTTGGTTAGACAACATGATTTTTTCCATATCACGTTTTAGTTCTGAAGATGCCTTAGCAAGTTGATAAGCCTTTTCTGACTTACGACCAGCTTTGTCAATTGTTTCTTCTGAACCAGAGATTTGAATAGTTTTTTGTGAGATTTGCGTTCTGTTACCAACTCTTGTTGTAGGAGCTAGTGTAGCAGATGAAGCATCCGCACCCTCAACTGCAGCGTTAGCTGTAGTCGCGTTTGCGAGACTATCTGTTTGCCATTCATGCAAAACTGCTGTTGCTTTAGTTTTGCCAATAGATGACATAAAAGGTGTTTCTGTAGGGGAGATATCATAAATCATATCTGTGAGGTCTTCCCTGTTACCAACTGATTGGTAGGTTTGATAAGTTGCCATTGTTTAAATTTCCTTAAATAAAGTTTTCAAATAACTTAGCAGCATCACGCACTTTGCCTGAGCCTTTAAGCTGTTGTTTTTGTCGCCTTTGTACATCATTGTTGCCTTGCTTAACTTTTGTCCCAGACTTAACCATCTTAGGAGCGTTAGCTACTTTCTTCTTAACACCGGGTTTAGATTTCTGTAGCTTGTCGTACATGGCTGCTTTATGCAGTACAAGGACGTGTCGTGAGTCATAGACTTGAGATAACTCATCATCTGTGAATCCCACTGATTTGCCATAATTGCGAATTTCATTTCTGATTTGTTCGCCTTTGACTTTGTCTGAAAACTCTGGAAGGACTGCTGCTAATTTTTGTGATTCTTGAGCAACTTGATTTTTCATGGCCTCATGGTAATCCGCTTGTTGCTCTCTAGCAATGCGGTCCTGTTCAGCTTTTACTAAACTTAGTTGATCTTTTTTTTCGGTCATTTCTGCGACCTTAACTGCGTATCCTATCGGGTCGTTCTCTTTCATAACAGCTAAATCTTCTTGACTATCTCCTTGTGTAAGGAATTGTTCAATAGCTTGTAGCCGTTGAGCGTATGTATCTCTAACTTGTTTAGCTTCAACAATAGCTTTAGCTTCTGCTTCTATTGCTTTGCGAGCCTCAGATACTTCCTGAGTCTTTTTCGTATAGTCTGCACCAAGTTGATAACCCTGCATTAATTCATCAAGGGTAACATCCTTTTCTTCACCTGCCGCTTTTACACGGAAAGTCTGTGGTTGCTCCTCTTCTTCAACTTCAGTTTCATCATCTTCAGAGTCTGCATATTCCTCTACTTCATCTTCGGTTGCTTCAACAGCTTCCTCGTAATCTGTATTGTCTTCTGCTTCCTCGCTTACCTGTTCTACTGCTTCTGTTTCAACAGCTTCTGGTTGCTCGTTGGAGTCCTCACCTGATGTCAAAAAGCCTTCCCATTGGTTAGCTGCATCTCTTACAGTTAGTTCTCCACTTCCCTCTTGGGGAGTCATGGTTTCATCACTCATTTGTATTACCTTTTATTCCTCTACGGGAGGTTACCGATTAGTAGGCAAATGCCTATAATATTTTCCATGCCTTATCTTTTATCTGGCCTGTTTGTGCGATAGATTCAAGATTAGACATAATTTCGTTAATGGATCTTATGCGTTGGTATGCGTACTCTCTTAACTCAGATTCGTCATCGCCTGAGTACATAATCATTTGCATTTGAGAGTCTTTCATTTCTTTCATAACTTCTTGGAACTCAGTGCTTCCCAGTATGTTTTGCATTGCTTCCGATAAAGTCATCTACACACCTCGTTGTGAAAGGTTTTGTATTTTATCTAATGCGTTTATTAACTCTTTAGATTGATTAATGTTAGTTTTCTTATCATCATTAGATGCTTTTTGTGCTAGCTCTAATTCTTTCAACGCCATTTCTTTTTCAAACTGCATACGTTGTTGTTGTAGTTCTAGCATTTCTTTTTGAGCTTTTAATTCCATCTGTTGTTTCTCTAGCTCTAACTTAGCCATTTGCTCTTGCATCTTCATCTGAGCTTTTTCTCTTTCTACTTCAGCAAGAACCTTAGCAGCCTTAGTATTAGGATCTTCTTTTTCTGGGGCTTCAGCTGCTTGTTTTGCTAGTTGAGCAGCTTGCTCTTCAGTGATGTCTAGTAAGAATGCAGAGTCATCTTTAAAGCCAGCCATATTAATAAACTTAGCTAATGTGTCACGGTATTGTTTTAAGTTTACCAATGGATTGTTAAGGCCGTATTGCTGTATAACCTCTTCTTGTTTAGCAAGAATCATTTGCATTGTTGCTAGTTGCTCTTGTTTGTTACCAGTACCAAGCCCAACATTAACGGATACATTGTATTCAGTATTCCATTCTCTTGGGTCAAACGGTACATAGTCACCACGCACTTTAATAATGCGAGCTTTAGGTTGATACTTACATACTAAATGCAGTATGCCTCTAAAGAGTGAAGTAACTCCTGTATCAGCAAAGATACGTGCTATAAGTTCTAGCTTACCTTGCGATGCGGTAGTCATGGCTGACACTGCAGTAGCTGTTACATTCTGCATCATGTTAGGGTCAAGGCCTTGCTGTGAATCACTAATGCCTGTACGTTTAGCTTGTACGCTATCTAAGTATTCCAACATAGGGAATGATTGATTAGCGTTAGATGTTACTTGCATAGGTACTAAAGCATTTGGATTTTTAATCCTAACTACACCACCTGCGGTAGAAGTTAGTAAATCATCTAAGTTAACTTGTCCTTCTACTGCACCTACTCTATAGTTGTTAGTTAGGTATAGATTGTCTAGCATCTGGCGAGTAATAGTAGACTTAATTAATTGCAAGTCCATAGCTCTGTCTGCTAGTGAATGCCCAAAGAATTTATGGGGAATCGGAATAGGACATACTGAGTGGAATGGAACATAGTCACATTCTTCATTATGTAGTATTTCGTGATTAGAGTAGCAAACACGTCTTAGTTCTGCTATACCATCACCATCCATATCTGTTCTAATGTAACACTCGTAGTATTCTACTAACTGCATAGATGGGTCGGTAGTGTCTTGGTCAGTTGGCATTTCACCACGTGTGTATCGTGCAATACGTTCCGGGCTAAACTCTAGTGCATCACCAGTAGATAATGAATAGACTAAGTCTTCATCATAGCCCATAGCAATTAGATCAGAACGTGTAGTCATTTTTCTGTGTGCTACAAAGTCTGAGTCTTCTATGGTTCTAGCTCGTTTAGATATTAAAAACTCTTCAGGTGGTACGTTTTCTATTTTTACCTTACCTTTATCTACTGTTCTAGATACCTTAATATCATGTGATCTAATAATAGTAGGAGGCACTTCCATTTCCATGCCCGTCATGGGGTCTTGGATTGGGTCATTTTCTATTACTTGCTCTTCGGTGCTTTGCTCTACAACCTCTACATCTTCGTCTTGCATAATCATAGCAAGCTCATCATCTGTTAGACCGTAATACTTTTCTTTTGTTACATCTTTCTTGTCATCCCAATAAGCTTTAACTACGCCAACCTTTTGCATAAGACCGTCTTTAAACCAGTCGTGCATAATCTCAAAGCCATCGTTATCTTTGTAGAATATATGGTTAACGTAAGCAGTTGCTTGCTCTGCTGTAGCCTCATCACCTTGATTAACAGGCTCAAATACGACTGCATCTTTAGATGACGTAAATACTTTCATAATTTGAGGCAATGCACCGTCTACTACCTCTGCTACTTCACCTGTAACAATTTGAGATTTACCTGGCACTTCATTGCCATACGGTTCTCTCATGTAGTATTCTAAGGCTTTTTGTCTTTCATCGGTAGTTTCCGTTTCAAGATAACCAATAGCATCGTCAATCTCTGACTCAAGAATACTTTTTAGTAAATTATCATCCATTTATACAATCCATGTGTTGTTAACTTCAAGTGGTTTAGACCATGCCTCCATAGGAGATTCATCCAATCCAACTGCTAAATATCTAAAAGCATCGCTAGCATGTGATGCCCAATCATGTAATGGCCTATCATGAAAGACACTACGTTTTTCATCATAAACTCTGCGGTAGTTTTTTAGTGCATCTAACCCATCTTTTACTTTAGGATCAAACCAACATCTTGGAAGCAAACGCCTAGCAGCTTGAATGCCATCCATAATAGTTAGTTTGTCTGCTACAGTAATAGCTAGCCCGGCATCCTCTAACATTTCTTTTCTTGACTTGCCTGTACCTAACTCTCGTACTACTACATCATGCGGTAGTATGTGTGTGGCGTGCATCCAGTCATTTTCTTTTAACCAGTTAACATAATAATCAAGACCTACGCCATGATTCTCTACAAAGTCTACTAGCCGTACTTCTTTATTAACTAACTGTGCTACCCAGATAGATGTACTATCTGACATACCTAAATCCCAACCCGTATAAGTCCTTGCTAGTCCGTCTACATCAATATCTACCATGCGACCTTTTTCTTCTAGGTCGTTAATAATGGATGAATAGTATGAGCCTTCTACTGGAGCAGAGAAGCTACACTCAAACTCTTGTTGGTACTTATCCTCTCCCATCTCTTTATAAGCAGACTTTAATTCATCTGCGTTTACTAGCTTGGTGTCTGATGCTTTAAACTCTAACAGCTCCCAGCCATCGTGTTGTTTACCTCTATCACGCAAGTCTTTAAAATGGTTTTGCCCTTTAGGCGTTCCCATTGCTACGCAGTAGCCTAGTCGGTCAGATAATGCAGGTCTGACAATTTCTGTGAATAATGTAGGATTAATGTTCCCAATTTCATCAAGAACGCATCCGTCTAGGTAGATTCCACGTAAACTGTCAGGGTTGTCTGCACCATACAGAGAGATTCTTCTGCCCATAAAGTCTACTCTTAGCTCGGCAATGTTAGCCTTACCACCAAGGGGTCTGGTATATTCTAGTAAGTAATCCCATGCAATCCTTTTAGACTGATTGTATGTTGGTGCTATGTAAGCAAAACGTGGATTAGGTTTATCGCAGTTTAACGCACTATGTATTAGCTGATTAATTGCTGCTACGGTCTTTCCCATACGTCTGTGAGCTACTACCACGACAAAACGATTAGCTTTTACTAGCTCATGTATTTCTTTTTGTGGTGCTCTAGGCTTATAGCCTGTGGTTACTTGTTTTTGTGCCATACTCATGCGACTCCTTTCGGGTCATCGCTCCTGTTTAAGTTGTTCCATCCTGTATAGTCTTGCATCTCTTGATAACTTGAACCAATCATCAATATCATCGTAAGTTCTTTTACAGCTTACACACCTTGGTGTTCCGTTGCTGTCGTCTACTATCTTACACACCCCATTACAAGGTGAGTCTTCTACCATTTAACTTTGTTAGCCCAGTATGCAGCTGACATCTTTCCTTTGGCTATGTTCTTAGCGTGTCTTGCTTTAAATGACTTTTGTCTAGCTGTAGGCTTTTTATCACCTGATACACCTTGTTGACCAAATCGTATAAGTTTTTCTTTATCACCTTCTTTTGCTAGTACAGCGTGTGACTTTGTCTTGTGTCCTGGAGTTCGTTTCGGTTTATTGTATCCGCTGAAAGTTTCTGATCCTTTTTTAATGGCCATTACTTTTTCCTTTTCTTTGCCGTCTTAGCTGCTTGTTTAAAGTTTTTAGCAGTTGGTGCACCTTTAGATCCTACCTTCCTCATTTTCTCACCAGATCCAGCGGCTATTCTTTTCTTTTTAGCTGCAATGTTTGCATACAGTCCACGTTTAGCCATTACACACAATCTCCCATTGCTTCAAACCATCTTCTCAGTTCTTCAAGTTTATCCTCGTGAGCTTTTGGCTCTTGTTCAGATGTACTCTCCACGTTGTATCCTTATAGGTCCGATGTTAATTAAAAAATAAGTGACGGGGTCTTTTGAACCATCGTCAAACTCTATCTCAGATTCGTAGAACTCAAAGCCAAATCCGAAGCCCCAGTATATATGACAGGACCACATATTACTTACCTTTCTTTCCGTAGCCCTTTTTACCTTTACCTTTGCATTTCATATTAATTTCCTTGTATTAGTCCTTCAAAAAAATTCATCAGTGGATCTATGATGGGCGTTTGGTTTTGCATCTGCATGTCTTGTAAAATCTTAGCTTGCTGATCTGCGGTGCTATTTTTTAGATATTCCATTATTTCAGGAGAATAATCTAACTGCATTTCTTCTGGGCTAACATTAATTGGAGGAGTAGTAATAGCCTCTGCTAATAATCCCATTGGTTGTGCATTTGCTTGCATCATAGGGTTGTTAGCCATGTACGGTGAAGGAGCATTCACTTGGGGAGCTTGAGATAAAGAAGCAATAATTTGCTCAATACTTGGTTTCATCGTTGTGTACATTTAACATCCTTAAAAATATTCTGCAAAAATTTTGGTATTGGCGTTTGTTAATCAATACCTGTAATGACTTTAATATTAATGGGGGCACCCCCTTCTCCAGTTAACTCTGTGGTATTTTTTTCAGACCATTGAGCACGAGTCTTAAGCCAGAAGATCATAGAAGAAGTATCACCCTGTCTTGCTTTCTCAAAGAGTGTACCAGCAACAATAGCATTAGCTTCTATGCGACCTTTCTCTAGCTCATCTTTATAGTACTTGCTGAGAGTGTCATGCGACATTCCGAGGACTAACGCGATATCTTCATACCTAGTACCTACTTTAGACAAATCATAAACTTGATTTCCGGTGGTCGCACTTTTAAGGTGTGCGGGCCTCCCCCTTTTTCTTTTCCCAGGCTTTAACCCCTCTACTTGCGAATGATTCTCATTCGTATCTAGCTTTGTACTTAGATCAACCTTGATATTAATCGGTTCGCTTTCAATTATGTTATTCATATTTATACATATATATATTTAATTTAAAAAGGGTATTGCTTTATTTATTCTTATCTGTATACTTTAATCATTGACAAGCTAACTTGTCATACATTTAATTAGATAAGGATAAGATCATGAGTACATTAACACTAAGGGCCAAGGATGTATACGGCAAGACTTTATATTATCCAGCTTGCAATAACGCTGCATTGTTTTGTAACTTACTTAATTGCAAAACACTAACAACATCTCAGTTAGAGACTATTGAGAAGCTTGGATATATTATTGAATTAGAAGCAATGCAATTTAATATAAAATCTGCTTTTAAATACGCTTAAATATTAACCCATTGATTAAAAAGGATATTAAAATTATGCATAACGAACCATTACTAACAAAAAAAGAATGGATCATATTACTAATATGTTTCATTCTGCCCTTTGCTTTTCCATTCACTTTATACTTAATATATTAAAAGGATATTAAAATGATTAATACAATACAAGATTTAAAACAATGCAATAAAAACTATTTTACTAAAGAAAATAAAAGATTCTTTAATGATATAAGCTATAAGCTATTAACTCACAAAATAACTAAGGTTAAATACTTAGTTACTCACACCTATAAATTTTCTGATTGGTTTGATGGAATTAGAAAAGATTCTTATGTTATTAAACCTATTAAACAAAATGGTTTTATTACGTCTGATTCATTAAATTTTGATACTTTAACTGATGTTAAAGAATATTTAAAAGGGGTTTAATATGATAATCACTAAAAATTATAATGGTTCAGTAACCATTTCAGATATAAAAGACAATCAATATTATAATCAAACTTATTATTTTTATAGCTTGAGAGAAGCTAAAAAACTATTCAGACAATATTTAAAAGGGGTTTAAAATGTATATCAGAGAAAATAGTTTTATAGAAAGCCTATTAAATAACATTGAGAAAAATACAGATAATAATAAACATTCTGAAAATGTTATGTTAATCGTTTCAAATTATGGCACAGATGTGCAAAAAGAAGAGTGTTATGAATTGCTTCAAGATCATTTAAAAGAGGGATCTTTATCTTCTATTACATCAATTGCTAGAAAGTATCTATTAAAAGATGTATTAAATAATATGGATAAATCACTCTCGAAGGCGATAAACTCCAAACTATAACCATTCCCACCAAATAAAAGGCCCGTAATCAACCGTTACGGGCTTTTTTTTACCTACTTGATACTTACCTAACACCAATTAAAAAAAGACTCGTAAGAGTCTTATATAGATGCTGCAGGATATTATTCTATTTCTTTGGGGTAAGCGATACCCTTATGGGCTTAATTATACACTATCATTTGATAATTTGCAAGTATATTGTTTGGCTTGATCAATCATATTATAATAGACCTATTAGCTTTGATTATCATACCATGATAAAATATTGAGTTATTTGATACATGTTAAATAACTACATGAGTTATTTGATACATGTACAATTCCTTAAAAGGTGAAATATTCCTTAAGGGAAATTTCCCCTTAATATTTTATTCTTTAACGTCTTTTAAATAAGCATAGATTTTATCATATATTCATAATGTAGCCAAGTTTCAATACAATGGCCATATTAATCAATATCTTATCATTCTTAGTTATGGCTGCAGAATAAATAAAATATTCCTATTAAACCTATTGACAAGCTTAATTTACATATATATATTGATCGTGTAGTAAAGATTAATTGACAATGAAAGGATTGTACTATGGTTGTTATATGGTTTTTGGTTGTGGTATTAATTTTAATATTTATATAAGGATTATATTATGGAAACTTATTACATACTGGAAAAAAAGAAAGCTAGAAATAATAGAGTGCTAGGATTTATTCTAGGCCTGTTAGTAGGAGCATTTATCATGTTTATTTTTGGAGTAGCGTAATGTTTATAGACGTTAGCGACATTGAAATAAAAGCACAAGAGGGGTGTACCCAATGCAATGATAACTATACTTGCTTTGATTGTGAGTATCACGAAATGAGTTGGGTAAGGGGTTATACCCTACAAGATAATTTAACATGGGAGAAGATATAATGATGACAGATACACCAAAAAAGGATAAGCAAGCAGAAAGAGGGTTATGGTATGGCATGACACGTTGGAACATTGACGATGTTAAATACCTAGCACCTACGTGGACAGACAAGCAATGCCATGATTTTATGGAGGGGCACGACCGATACTTTAAAGACCGCATGATAGAGCTAGGTTGGGAAACGCTAGAGCTTTATGTAGCACAAGAAGAAAAAATACAAGAAAAAAAGCAAGAGATATATAAATTTGAGCTTGAATTGTGGGGGGACGAGTAATGAGTATAATAATTGAGAAAGAGGAAATCATTGAGAACCTAGAGCATGAGGCTCATGAGATGTTTACTAACGAAGGACACTCAAGCGAAGAGGCATGGGTACTGGCAAGGGAAGACGCACAGTATCGTTACGACAACGGCTTATATTATATAGGCGATTACGAGGGAGATGACTAATGGATGAACATAGCATACACTGGCTTAATTATTGGGACTTACAAACAAAAAAAATAGGAGATACTAAATACACTACTGTACATGTAGCATATGAAATAGATGACGAAGATGATGTCAGGTTTCCTGTTATACATGAAGACCTTGCATACTATTTAGATGACAATGGTATAGCAATAGACTATGAGTTATCACCACGTGAACGTGAACTTGTGTGTAATGAAATAATACAAGATTATTACTAGGAGAATATAATGTATCAGATACAAATGGACACTATCTGTGATGGATGGGTAATGGCATGGGAGGGGGCTAATTACCCCCTCTACAGCGAGGCAATGTTAGAACTAGATGTATTTTTAATGGAAGTTAAACAGGATGGTTTGGACTATGACCGAGAAGACTATCGTATTAAATTTATAGGGGAACAATCATGACTAAAACAGAAAAAGAGTTTGACGTAGGCTATCAGGTAGGCGTGAAGTCTGCTGGATTGCTAGAAAAGAAAGTAAATAATCCTAACCATAACCATATGGCTGGGCTAGTATCTAGCATACTAAACCTTTTGTACTTTTATGCACCGAAAGAAGAGTATGCGGACGAGCTGTTAGAGTTTGCCGTAAACTTTGCTAAAGAAGAGGTAAAAGATATGAAGGAAAATATGAAATGAGCCTATCAAGCGATCAAGAGAACCAATTGGACGATCTGTACGATTATTATTATAAATGCTTGTCTGATGAAGGATGGACTGGTACGGCATTGATATTAGAGGCTATAGATTTAGCAAGTAAACATTATAGAGGGGAATGGAATGTCAAAAGAAACCAATGATTATGATCTTGATGACCATGAAATGGATCAGAAAAGTTTAGAGCATGAATTAAATATGCCGGATGAGCCATGCCGGGATGATGATTAGCTTGACTGACTGTAAGGTTTAGTTTACAGTTATATTTTTTAACGAAAGGAATAATATATGCAATTAAATGAGGTACTACAAAAGTTTGGCGGTATCAGCGTGGCAGAATTAGCCAAAAAGCTTGGCTTATCTAGGCAGTCAGTATACTACTGGAAGCAGAAAGATATTCCTAAATTACGAATCTATGAAATTAAGGAATTATTAGAAAATGATAGCAAAACAAGAGATACTAGCACGGTTTAGCAAGGTCTATAAGTCTGGTGATGACGAATACCAATGCTTATGCCCTAGCCATGACGATAGGAATGCTAGTTTAGGCCTTAAGTTTAAAGAAGATAAAATGATCTTAAATTGTTTTGCCGGATGCTCTATGCAAGACATTTTAGATGCTATAGGGTTGAGTTGGGGTGATGTTATGCCTGATAGCAAGCCTAATGCATATAAGCATGAGAAGATGCGATTTAATCCTTATGCGGTGATCAAAGCTAGTAAGCAAGACATATTATTTATAGCAGTCTGTTCTGCTCATGTGGCAGCCGGGAATGCACTAGAAAAAAATGATAGGGAAAAACTCTTTCAAATAACCGAGCGACTAAGGGAGCTATATGACAACATTAAATGAGATAACTAAGAAGTTAGTAGTAAACAATGAAGAGATAGATAGTTATTTCGCTAGCGTAAATACTGATGAGATTGCTAAGATAAAATCTCCTAGTGCTTACGCTGAAACCATTATGGATTACTTCACTTTAGATGTGAAGGGAGGCATACCGCTGCCATTTGATCAATTTGAAGGCAAGTTTGCTATAAACAAGAATCAAGTAAGCATTGTCACCGGCTATTCTGGCCACGGGAAGACTGCTTGGTTAAGCTTTGTTATATTGAGCATGCTAAGGCAGCATAAATGCCTTATAGCAAGCTTTGAAATGACTCCAAGAGCGACATTGGGTAGGATGATCATGCAAACCAATAACGCCGAGCCAACACAAGATGGAATTGATACATTTATTGATGATGTCAATGAAAATCT
>Ga0209137_1003201_pt1 | contig 13885 bp, 9 predicted proteins | sample SaaInl5LU_22_DNA_FD_184642 | JGI IMG/M metagenome (GOLD analysis project Ga0209137, IMG submission 184642) | Marine microbial communities from expanding oxygen minimum zones in the Saanich Inlet - ESP_105LU_22_DNA (SPAdes) (version 2) | ecosystem: Environmental > Aquatic > Marine > Intertidal... | reverse complement strand
TGGACATAGAATCTTTGCCCACGGGAATGGTCAAACCAAGCTCAGGGCAAAACTGCATTCCGACGGCTTCAACCGTGTCGTACAGAATAGCGTCGTGATCTCGATAGCCTGCAGCGCACATCCAGTTTGCCGACAGCTTTATATCAGAGAGTTTTCCAATTTGAGTGCCTGCTAAATTGGTAATCGCTTCTGCCACAGCAAGGCGCCCCGATGCCGGACCAGAGATAAGAGCAACGGGGGTTCGCTCTCCCATTGCCATGGCCTCGCCTGCATAGCCTTTGTAATCAACGGTGGTGATCGCGCAATCCGCGACCGGCACCTGCCAGGGACCGACCATCTGATCTTGCGCAACCATCCCCGTAACCGAACGGTCGCCAATTGTGATTAAAAACGATTTGCTCGCGACAGTGGGATGACTCAAAACTCGATCCAAAGCGTCTGCAAAGGTGCATTGAATGTCTAGTGCTGTTGCTGTGGCGGACTGACGAGTGACTGAACGATGCATTTTCGGTGGTTTACCAAACAACACCGACATCGGCAGGTCGACGGGCGTGTTGTCAAAATAACCATCAGTAACCGCGATATGCTGCTCTTCGGTAGCAACACCCACGACGGCAAATGGGCATCGTTCGCGCTCACAGAACGATCTAAAGACGTCTAAATTTTCAGGTTCTACGGCGAGCACATAGCGCTCTTGCGACTCGTTACACCACAATGCCAGAGGCGACATACTGAGTTCATCATTGGGCACATCGCGCAGCTGAAAACGCCCACCACGACCGCCATCTTTGACGAGCTCCGGCAGCGCATTAGAGAGACCACCAGCACCCACATCGTGAATAAAGGCTATCGGATTCGACTCGCCGAGCTGCCAACAGCGATCGATAACCTCTTGGCATCGGCGCTCCATCTCCGGATTCTGACGCTGAACCGAGGCAAAATCCAAATCTTCAGCCGAGCTTCCGCTAGCCATCGACGAGGCCGCACCACCGCCCAAACCAATCTGCATCGCAGGGCCACCCAGTACAATTAAGTGTGCACCAGCGCTAAACTCGCCTTTCTCGACGTGCTCCTCGCGAATATTGCCGTAACCGCCCGCAATCATAATAGGCTTATGGTAGCCGTAGACGCATTTCTCACCGTCTTGTGTAACGCTCAGCTCGAAACTACGGAAGTAACCACTTAGATTGGGACGACCAAATTCGTTATTGAACGCTGCGCCGCCGATCGGGCCTTCAAGCATGATATCCAGCGCTGACACAATACGACCTGGCTTGCCATAGTCGCTATCCCATGGTCGCGGAAACTGCTGAAGATTCAGACCCGACACCGAAAAACCGGTGAGCCCAACTTTTGGTTTAGAACCGCGCCCGACCGCCCCTTCGTCACGTATTTCGCCACCAGAGCCTGTGCCGGCTCCCGGGAACGGCGCAATCGCCGTTGGGTGATTGTGAGTCTCGACTTTCATGAGTAAATGCACGGGTTCCAGCGTCGCCGTGTAAGAACCCGTCGCTGGGTTTGGATAAAAACGATAGGCCTCGGCGCCCTTAACCACCGCCGCGTTGTCCGAGTACGCAGACAGTACGTTATCACCGGCCAGATTGTAGGTGTTACGGATCATGCCAAACAGCGAATTTGGCTGATCGACACCATCTATTGTCCAGCTGGCATTGAAGATTTTATGGCGGCAGTGCTCCGAATTCGCTTGAGCAAACATCATCAATTCAACATCGGATGGATTACGCTGTAAACCTTGAAAACTTTCGACTAAATAATCGATTTCATCTTCTGCCAGTGCTAAACCGAGTGTTTTGTTAGCCTGCTCTAGGGCTGGGCGACCGTAGCTTAGAACATCTACAGAGGTCATTGACGCTGGCTCTGCGGCTGCAAAAAAGGCATCAAGCCCGCTCCAGCGAGTAACGGCCGACTCGGTCATCCGATCGTAGAAAACTGCTGGAATCGCACGATTACCAATATCACCATCGAGTTCAAAAACGAGAGCACGCTCTACTCGCATCACCGAGTCTATGTCACAGTGCTTAACGATATCGGTGGCTTTGGATGACCACGGTGAAATCGTGCCCAAACGCGGAGAAACAACGCACACCGCCGCGCTGGACTGGCTGTCCACTAAATCTTCAGCCGCCAACAAATCCATCAGCACTCGCTGATTTTGTTCCGGCAAATCCGACTTGAGCTGCACCAAGTAGGCGTAATAAGTCGAGTCTACCCTGACTGGGGATTGATCTGAGGCCAATTCATCGTTAATTTTAGCGACACGAAATGCCGAAAGTGCAGCGCCACCGCGGAGAATGAGCATGCTTTATTTGACTCCATGCTATCGAGTACAAGAAAGCAGCGAAGTGTACCTCAGTTCGCCTGCTCTGGCGACGAATAGGCGCATAAAGTCGCGCTTTTTAAGGGGAAATCCACTGAAATTTTGCCTAACCTTAATGCTTGCGATCATTCTGGCGGGCTGTGAACAAAAAGACACCCTTCAGGAGGTTAAACAGCGGGGTTATCTTACGGTTGTCACACGCACCAGCCCCACGACTTACTATCGCGACAATACCGGGCCTACTGGCTTTGAATATCAACTTGCGCAACGGTTTGCAGACCAGCTGGGTGTAGAGCTTAATGTCATCACCGAAAGCACTATCACCGGAATTTTTCGAAATTTACGTGAAGGCACGGCTGACTTAGCGAGCGCGGGGCTGAGTCTCAGCGCAGCAAGAGCGGAAGAGTTCTCGTTTACGCAAAGTTATTTTGAAGTACAACCTTTAGTGATTTACCAGAGCGGCCAGTACCGCCCTTCCTCGATAACAGATCTTTACGAACGTACTGTTCTGGTCACGGCGAATTCAAGCCACCTTGAGCTTCTCGAGCAGTTGCACGAGTCGCATCCTAAACTGCGCTGGAAGGTCATTGCCAGCTCTGATTCGGCGGATCTACTTGATCAGATCGACGAAGACACACCTTTTGCAATCGTTGATGACTACGATTTTGCTCTTCAGCAACCACTCTTTCCGCGCCTAAAAGAAGCTTTCAGCTTCGGGGAAAAACAACACCTCGTCTGGTTCATAACGACCGATTCGCAGAGTGACACCCTCACAGAGGCGGCCAATTTATTTTTAAGTGAAGTGACAGCTGATGGGGTTTTGCGCGGGCTGGCAGAAGAATTCTTTAGCTACGAGCCCCTTGTGTCTCGGGCCGGCACCTTCACATTTTCGCAGAACATGGATACCGTTTTGCCCGACTACGAGAACATGATTCGTCAAGTGGCGCATGAGTACAACATCGATTGGAACTTACTTGCCGCTATGGCCTATCAGGAATCGCATTGGGACCCCAAGGCGAAGTCTTTCACGGGCGTTCGCGGCATGATGATGTTGACGCAGAGAACAGCCAGAGAATTAAACGTTAAAAATCGCCTGGATCCACTGGAAAGCCTGCGCGGCGGCGCACGTTATCTCAACAAACTCAAACGTCGACTTGATCCTGAAATTCCCGAGCCCGACCGCACATATATGGCGATGGCAGCTTACAATATTGGTATGGGCCACCTACAAGATGCGCGCAAATTAACCGCTCAAAAAGGCGACAACCCCATGGTATGGCGCGATTTAATGCAGCATTTACCGAAACTGCAGAAACCAAGCTATTACCGAAACCTTCGATTTAGTTATGCGCGCGGTGCTGAAGCGGTGACCTATGTTCAAAATATCCGTCACTACGCCAATATATTATTGTGGCGAGATATTACCCAAGGGCAAGAGATAGAGCCGCATAACAGCCGTGACTTCCTCCCTGAAACGCTTCAGGAGCTTCATCTGTTAGGACTGTGATGTAAGCCTCAATCGCGCGTCAGTACCAACAGTTTTTCTGTCTCGCTAAGAGCTCTGGCGCTCAGTTTTTTTTTGGCTTCGTCGCTCTTTAAAAAAACGACTTAAAAGCTCCCTTGATTGTTGGCCCAGGACGCCTCCCTGCCATTGGACCCGGTGATTCAAATGGTCAAAATTCAGAGCCTCACAACGACTGCACACGGCGCCCGCTTTTGGCTCGGTTGCTGCAAATATGAGTCGCTGAACTCGGGCGTGCACCATCGCTCCAACACACATCAAACAGGGCTCCAGCGTGACATAGAGACTGGTGTCAACCAAACGATAATTCCCGACGCGGCTACCTGCCTGGCGCAAGGCAACAATTTCGGCGTGAGCACTAGGGTCAGCAGTGCTAATCACCACATTGTGACCACTCGCTATGAGGCTACCATCTCGCACAATAACGCAACCGACTGGGACTTCACCGCAAGCATACGCCCGCTCCGCTTCTAGCAGGGCTTGCCTCATCCAGTACTCGTCTTCATTCATACCTGTTCTACTCTGCTCAATTCACAACAGCACCAACTTCGCAGCGAGCTTATGGTAACATTTGTGCCTCTGCCATTCGCCCATCGCTTCAAGGATCATATCACGTGTTAGACTTTCGTCCGGAACTCAACGCCATTTGGGCGCAACTTCAAATAACAGCTGCAGACACCCCAGATATTGCCGCCTTATTCAAGCAAGAGCCGCAACGCGTCAGCGATCTAACGCTGGAAGCAGCAGGATTACGTGTCGACTTGTCAAAAAACAAAGTCTCTCAGCAACAACTCAAGCTATTGCTTGAATTTGCGGCACAGTCACCCCTACTTAACCACCGATCGGCAATGTTCGAAGGCAAAGCCATCAATTCCAGTGAAGACCGCGCCGTGCTTCACCCAGCGCTGCGCGATTTTGGTGATATTACAGCACTCACCAACGAGTACCGCGACACCGTCTACCAACAGCGAGCTAGGATGCTGACAGCAGCAGAGCAAATACGTTCCGGCGAATGGCTCGGGCACACCGGCAAACCCATCACCGATATCATCAACATCGGCATCGGCGGATCTGATTTGGGCCCTAAATTGGTGTACGAGGCGCTGAGAGAATTTCGACACAACACTTTAGCCGTGCATTTTATATCGAATGTCGACGGTGCGGAAATCTACTCACTGTTAACGACACTGAATCCAGAAACCACTTTAGTTGCCATTGCGAGCAAAACGTTCACCACGCAAGAGACCCTGTTGAATGCTAAGACAACACTCGCATGGTTGCGACAAGGACTGGACATTGAGCAAGTGGAAGCATCGTCGCACGTGGTCGCACTCACGGCGAGCGCCGCTAATGCAATAAGCTACGGTGTCGCTTCTGAAAGAGTGCTCCCCTTCGAAGAGTGGGTCGGCGGCCGCTATTCACTCTGGTCAAGCATCGGCTTTGGTATCGCCTGTGCAATAGGCGGCGAAGCATTCAGCGAATTACTGCAAGGCGCCCACGCCCTAGATAAGCATTTTGCCGAGGCACCTCTCGATCACAATATCCCCGTATTGATGGCGTTAATTGGTATTTGGAACATCAATTTCCTAGGTTACCCCACACAAGCCGTCATACCCTATTGCGAGCGTCTGGGCTTACTCAGCGCGTATCTGCAGCAATTGGACATGGAGAGCAACGGCAAAAGGACGCTGCGCGACAACACTCGTGCCAACACAGCGACAGGTCCGATTGTATGGGGCCAAACCGGTACTAATGGCCAGCACGCATTTTTTCAACTCATGCACCAAGGGACTCACACCATTCCGGTGGAGTTTATTGGCGCTTTGCAAGACACACTCAGCGACGCAACCCACCATCGCACTTTGCTAGTCAATATGATTGCTCAGGCATCGGCATTGATGAGCGGAAAACCCGCCCCCGACGGTCAGGCCTATCGGGATTACCCAGGCGACAAACCATCAACCATGATTCTGATGGAACAACTGACGCCCGAATCGCTGGGTGCACTGATCGCTCTGTACGAGCACAAGGTCTTTGTGCAAGGGTCATTATGGGGAATCAACTCCTTCGACCAGTGGGGTGTGGAGCTGGGCAAAAAACTGACCAACGAACTGTTACCAAAAGAGGCCAATCTGAATGCGTTCGACGAATCAACAAAAGCACTCATGGGCTTGGTGAACTCTCATCTTTGATCAATGATTTAACAGGACTCAGGCGCTTTCTGATAGCCTCGGGGGTTCTAAATTTTAGTGATAGATGCCCTTAAGCCGTAGGGCAAACTCGGACTTGCAGCAGATAAAACGAGGCCGGACGACATGGCGCCCAGCCCCTTAATGTTACAACTCAACCATGCACTCGGTGCATAGCACAGTGGCACGAGGCTCTGACACATCCTCAAACACCCCAAAGATGCGGGTCATGTAGTCGCTAAAGGTAATCACTTCGCTCGTCACACGCACACCAATTCCACCCTGCAACTCTTTAAGGATCATCATGACTTTCGAGGGTGTTTTAGTCACATAATCGACGCTGTGATCGTCAAGCTGCGCCAACTCCGCAGCGGCAGTAATTGCTGTATCCAAATCACCCATCGCATCGACCAAGCCCAATTCTTGAGCCTTGCTGCCGATCCATACACGGCCACCAGCAATTGATCGAATGTAGTCAGGTTCTTTATTGCGACCTTCTGCCACCAAGTTCACGAAACGATCGTAGGCGGTGGACGCCCAACGCGCAAACAAAGCATCTAACTTGTCGCTCATCGGCAAAACAGGTGACCAGCCGGTATTTTCTGCCGTTGTGACACCATCAAAACTTACGCCCGCCCAGTCCATAACGCGCTCGAAAGTGGGAAACGCAACGGCAACACCGATGGATCCTGAAATGGTTGTGGGCTCGGCGTAAATTTTGTCAGCCGACATACTGACCCAAACACCACCAGACGCTGCGACGTCGCCCATACTAACGACCACGGGAATACCCTTGCGCTGCGCCGCAGAGACTTCATCGCGGATCATCTCACTCGCAATGATCGAGCCACCAGGGCTGTTCACACGCAGTACAATGGCCTTAGTGCTGTCCTTTGAGTAGGCGGTTCGCAACAAATTAGCGATATCGTCGGCACCGGCAACGCCCGGGCCCTGAGGTCCTTCTTGAATACCACCTTGCACAAACACAACGGCCACCGCGTTTTCATGTTGCTCAGGCGCACCCTGTGTTAATGATGCATACTCATCCATAGAAATGTGCGGATAGGTATCGCGGCCGTTCTTGCTGATTTTCCCGAAGCGCTCCATCATGTACTCTCGGTATTCCGGAAAGTTCATGGTGCCATCAATCAAGCCCATAGTCTCAGCTTGGGCCAAATTATGATAGCCCGCTTCACCCAGCAGAGGCACCGAGTAATTGTCAGCCATGTCTTGAATGACGCTAGGATCGACATCTCGTCCTGCCGCCATACGTGCCTTCATTTCTTGCCATATGGGTTGCAGCAGCTCGGTGCGCTGCTCGCGGTCGGCATCACTCATATCTCGTCGAGTTAGGCCCTCGGTCGCAGATTTGTAGTCGCCCTGGGAATAATTGTGCACGGTAATGCGCAGTTTATCGGTCAAATCCCGGGTGTAGTCGCGATAACCTCCCAGACCAGATACCGACAGCGCGCCAGCTGGATGCACAAACACTTCATCTGCTTGCGAGGCCATTAAGTAACTTCCGGTACTCAGTGCTCGACTGTAAGCAATAATGGGCTTCCCGGTATCACGCAGCGCAGACAGCTCTTTCGCAACCGCCAACGCCGTCGTCGGTCCAGCAAAGCCCGTCTCGCTGAAATCTATGCTGACAGCAGCCAGCGACGAGTCCTCGGCGGCCCGTCTTAAAAGAGCCACCAAATCTCGCGTTTGAATTTGCTCAACGTCAGATACATTGAATGGAAACTCCAGCTCATCGGGAAAGGTTTCTTGGTCAAGCACCAATCCCTTTGGAGCGATCATCAGAACATTACCGTCCGCAGTAGGCTCTTCTGGCCGATCAAAGATGGACTGAACCACTCCCGAGACCAACGCGATCACAATCGCAAACGTAATAAGATTCAAAACAAAGCCACGCAAAGCACTTAAAAAGCTTCCGAGCTTGCTGAAAAATCGTTTAAACATAACAACACTCCTTAATTCAGGCACCAGTGTATGCCAAAGCGACCTGGATGTCCCTGCAGAGCATCGCCAGTAGCTAACAACTCATCGAATACGACGACTAATTCGGCCCGATACCCGACCTTAGGTCAGACCATGGCGCAAAGTACAGGGAAGTGCCTGTCACGAACAAAACGGTCTCGCCATCAATAACCGAGCGCATGGGCTCATCTGCCGCATTGAGATCCTCTGCCGCCGCCCTCATGTACCCTTGAGAGACCAGCCTAGCTTGGCTCGCTATGGCTGGCGACTCAATAGAAAAGCCGTAGAGTCGCTTTTCATGAGCATATAACCCATCGCTATCCGTGGTGCCGCTAACAGGCACCGTGAAACGATAGGCATCATCTGCTAACACAGTAAAGGCGCGACGATCGTACTCAGCTGGCGTGTAAGACCATAGTAAATCGACGCCTAAATCAACGACCCCTAAGCTCAAAGGCTGAGTCAGGTCGCTGACATTGAACAGCTCAACTTTAGGATTGTTCAACTCATTGCGGCCGATGCCGAGCAAAACATCTTCGCTTACAGGATGCAGAAAGTTAGAAAAACCAGGAATTTCCAAGCTTCCAGCAATGGCTGGATCCCGCGGATCAGTGAGATCAAATACGTATAGCGGGTCAAGCCGCTCGAAGGTAACTGCGTAAGCCCTGTCACCCAAAAATCTTACACCGTACAAATCTTCATTAGGCTTTCCGATTGCTGCAGTTCGAACATCATTGGGTAATTGCGCTGTAACGGCGAGCTCACCATCCACAACATTAACATCCAAAATCCACAATCGATGATCGAACCGATCTTCCGGATCCTCGGTAATGCTGGTCGTAAACAGGCGCAAAAACCCGGCGTTCTCGTTCAACCTAAAGTCTCGCTGACCACCTAAAAACAGTTGCCCGTCAACGCGCCCCGAACCCTGATACTCGGTTGACGGATTCATCGCGAATTGGTGTAGTAACGTAGTCGGCGTCGGGCCACTATCATTCTCCAGCAAATATAAATGATCTGCTGTGACATAAACGCCCGAGACATCCCCAAAGTAACACTGAATGTTCAAGGGCTCTGCTGTAGCAGCATCAACTTGCGTCACCATCGTCAGAACAGGGTAAGGACTAGTTACTCCCGCCCACTCGTGATTGGGATTGACTCGCAAACATGCAGTCGCCGGAGGAAGCTGCACCGCCTCATCATTCCATTGAACTTTGGGCAAAATCTCTTCGATATCAAGCTGTTCTAGAGCGGCAAGATTGGCGTCTAGTTGCTCTTGAGTACTGGGGTAATAATTATAATCTGGCAGGTCCGGCGCAAAGCGACTGATGACCGTGACCGTCGAACCCACTTTACGACTCTGAACATAGCCCCCTTCGATTCGAAGTCGGCCGTTGGCAGTCGGCGTAAGCGGGTTGGCCAACGACCAGGCCTCGATCTCAAGCCGCTGCCCCGCCCAATCACCGACAGATTCACTACGCCACCCATAAGCGCCCCACCAGCTACTCGAGCTCACGACCTGCGCTTGGGAATCTTGAAGATAAAGCCCCTCTACTGTCAGCCCCTCGCTCAAGGGAATCTGCGCTTCGCTGGTCACGCTCATTTGCTCAGCATCTGTCACCAATACTCTGACCTGCCCATCAACAGGTGGTATAGGCTCAAAAAGTGCATCGGTCGGGGCATCCTCTGCCGCATCAACCGCAATGAAACAGCACCCCCCTGAGCGCGAAGGCGCAATCAGGAGTAGCTCACCGTTGTATTGTACAAGATCCGATTCAGCCACCTCGGACTCGAGGCGATAGCTGGTCGAATACGCGGGTGCAGCGGGGATCGCGGCATCGGCGGCAAGCGCCACCTCAGCCACTCGACTCGAACCCGCGTCAGCAAGGCCATCGCGCACAAATTGCACTATTTCTTGCGAACTAGAAAAGGACAGTAACAAGCGGTCATCCTCGGGCTCTTGAGTCACAGGGGGCGCAGGCGCTGCGCCGGTACCACCGCCGCCACCGCAGCTGATCAAAAAACACACCAAAAAAGACCACCAAAGCCTCATGCCACGCTGCAGAATCTTGCACATGTTACCCTCCTGAACACTCACCTTGGCGGGTCAAGCATATCCGAACTGCTCGTATTGACCCGGTACCAGCCCGCTATGGAAAATCGATCACGCTTGGCGGGCAATACTTCGTGAGGAAAATCTTCGCTTAAAAACACTACCAATGTACCCGCTAGCGGCGTGACTCTCAAACCATTCCGATCTTCGGCATCTTTGTAAAGCACAAGCTCGCCACCGTCATCGGCTGCCCAATCACTGTTCAGATACACTACAACGGACAGCACCCTATTCGTCTGACCTCGGAAAGCATCATAATGACGCTTGTAGTAGGCTCCAGCTTGATACCAAGCGTAGTGACTTTCAAACGAAAATAAGCCCATGAATAGCCGCCGATTGATCGCAATTCGAAGCGCCTCGGCCCAGTCAAGCCAAGCCTTGCCGGTGCGTGTTTCACCGGTCATCCAACACACCTTATCTGAGCGCACAAAATCGTTTGTGTGGTGCTGGGTTTTGCGGCCAATACCCGCTCGAAAAAACTCGCTTGCATCCAAGGTTCGAACTTGCTCCTGTAAGGCCGCTAGAATGTCGACGGGTAAACAGGCGGGCTGAATCGAATACCCCTGATGCTGCAAATCATCGCAGATACGCTCGGCGCGTTGTTCGAAGACTCTTTCACGGTCTGAGTGAACCGAGAGCCTCTCATTGAGTAGCACATTCATTGCTGGTTTTTCCCTAAAGAAGTGGAGTTTACGCTATCTCACGCAAATAACCTGTTATGCCACTCGAAATCTGTATAAATTGTCATCTGCACTGTACAAAATAGTGTGAAATATGTCACATTTGCATTTGTATACGATCCACCAAGGAAATGCCTACTATGCTCGTGAAAAATCTCTCCCCGATAGATCGCGCGATCCGCGGACTTGTTGCTGTTGTCGCGTTATCAACCGCGATTTTCTTTCCCGAGGTTATCGGAGATCCTCTACTCCAAGGCATTCTCGTTGCTTTCGGGTTGCTCAATGCGATTTCCTTGGTGTTTGGCAACTGCTTGGTCTATCAGGTGACTGGAATATCGACTTATAAAGACGCCGACGTGAACGACACTTAGATCGTGGCGCTGCAACCCCTGCTGCTCGCAACCGATTCGGGGCTCAAGCCCAGGATTATTTTTGGGTCGCTAGGACTGGCCGTTATTGTGTCGCTCATTTTCATTGCGGTTGCCTATCGTCTCTCGACTGAACTGGGCTTGGACGTACAAACCGAAAGCGTCGAGACCCGCGCCAAGACTTTGGTGCACTCGCTAGAGTTCGATGCCGAAAACCACACCCATCAGGGATTGAACACGAGTTATCTGGAACACTTGGTCGCGCAAAACTTTATTGACGCCTCAATTTTAGTCACTTGGAAGGGCCAAACAAAACAATACGGACAAATTCCCGCTGACGCACTTGCCGCTAAGATGAACCTGATGAAAAACGGCGAGGGTAAATCCGGTCTCATCGAAACGAGCTCGCAGACGTACATGTGGGCGCGAGCAAGATCCTATAACATCGAGCTGTCGGTGTTTCTGCTAACGCCAGTCGACGTGTTCACCAAGGGTTTAAACGCCATAAGTAAGCGATTAATGTTTGTCTCGTTCATCACGCTGTGGGTGGCTATTTGGGGCGCTCTATCTCTGTCAGCCATTATCAGTAAGCGTTTCGAGACGATCAATACTCGGCTCCGCGATGCGGCCTCGCGTGACAATCTAACAGGACTTTACAACCGTGCTTATATGCTTGAGGCCTTCGAAGCTCGCTTGTTAACTCAAGATAAAAACCAGGCCCCCTCACCTGGCGCTTTTTTGTTGATGGGTATCAACAAGTTCAAGGAAATCAATGAGACCATTGGCAACATCGGCGCCGATGAATGCCTGAAACTTCTGGCGCTAAAATTCTCCAAACTGGTACGTCCCTACTCTGTCGTCTATCGCTACGGGGGTGATGAATTCGCCTGCTGGATCGAGGGAGCCAATGAACAGCAGATACAAACTATAGCGCAGTCATTTGTCGCTGCGGCGAACGAAGCCATAACGGTGAAGGGCTGGACTTTTAACTTGAGCTTGTCAGCCGGTATTGCTTTATTTCCGCGTGACGCAATGGACAGCAAAGACATCATTCACTGTGCTGACATCGCACTGCAAGACGCCAAACGGTCTCGCCAAGCCCTCTTGTTTTATAACCCTGAGTACGATGAGAATACACAGCTTAAAGCGCTACTACGCAATCAGGTACCTGGGGCCATCGCACGAGCCGACTTTTCCATGTTTTTTCAGCCCAAAATTGACCTTGCAACTGGCGCCATTGCAGGGGTTGAGGCTCTCGCCCGATGGCACCACCCCACACTTGGCAACATTCCGCCCGATGTGTTTATTCCGCTGGTTGAACAGGGACGAGAAATTAATGCGTTCAGCCGTTTAATGCTCCACACGGCCATTCAGCAAGCCAAATCTTGGCAACTTGAGGGCAAGTACTTACCCATCGCTGTTAACCTGTCGCCCTATAACTTACTGGACAACCAACTCGTCGAATTCATTCAAAGTGAGCTTGACGCCGCTGATCTAGCCCCTGAGCTACTGGCCGTGGAGTTGACCGAGAGCGCGACGATGTTCGACGTTAACCTCGCCCAGCGGGTCTTCACCGAACTAAGAGACATGGGCATTAAGATTTCAATCGACGATTTTGGCACGGGCATGAGCTCAATGTCCTATTTGCAAATTTTGCCTATTGATTGCGTGAAGCTGGATCGAAGCTTCATCGAGAACATACAAACCGACAAAGTGGCCCACGCGATCGTCTCTTGCATGGTGTCGTTGTGCCACACGCTGGGCAAAATTGTTGTGGCGGAGGGCGTTGAAACCGAATCACAGTCGAGGGCCCTTCGAGAAATCGGCTGCGACCAGGCGCAAGGGTACCTATTTGCACGTCCATTAAGAGTCAACGATAAAGAACTCATCGACTGGTTTCGCACCGAAGTCCCTGCCATCGCGATGGATACAGGCAACCGCGCATAGTATTTCCTGTTGATCTCTATCAAGGTCTCAAAGCCCGGGCTGAGCTACACTTTCCGTAGTCACCAAGCATGAGGTACCTATGTTAGAAAAACACGATTTACACCACGAATTTCCCGAGCACCATGACGCTATTCATGATTTAAAAATGAACGACGCCCACTTCGCTAGACTCTTCTCGCAATATCACCAAGTAGACCATGAAGTACACCGCGTAGAAACCGGCGCAGAGAATACTAGTGACTATTACATAAACGAGCAAAAAAAAGTGCGCTTGAATCTGAAAGAACAGCTTCTCGCCATCATCCAAAGGTACAAGGCTCGGTAACGCCATAGCTCGGTCGATGACACCGAGTTGTGATGATCTACCTTTTACATTCATAGAACCGTGATTGCGTCCTGCGGTCACGCTTTTATGTGTCAGGGCGCTTAAAATTACAGTCCAGCGCGACACAAATTAAGACAACAGACCTATCGCCTTTTGCACGACGGCCTCTAATCTTATCGCCTTGCTAGAGGCCAGTATCAAACGATCGGGACGCAGTACCAGTGCGACTTCTGACTTGGGGAGGTCTCTCCCCTCTACGAGCCAATCACCGGCAATCTTGCTTGCTCTGCCAAGCGTAGACAAGCACACGAACTCACCACCCAAACCTTGCCACTGCTGTAATTTCGTGGGTCGCAATTGATGCCGACACACACAAAGCGGATCCCAAACACCTCGTCGCTACGCTTGCGATCGCCGGCGGCA
>Ga0209137_1003199_pt1 | contig 13887 bp, 11 predicted proteins | sample SaaInl5LU_22_DNA_FD_184642 | JGI IMG/M metagenome (GOLD analysis project Ga0209137, IMG submission 184642) | Marine microbial communities from expanding oxygen minimum zones in the Saanich Inlet - ESP_105LU_22_DNA (SPAdes) (version 2) | ecosystem: Environmental > Aquatic > Marine > Intertidal... | reverse complement strand
TTTAAACTCGCTCACTGCTATATTTAAATCAAAATCAAAATCATCAAGTACAGCACCAATAGTGGAAATTTCCAGATTGTTCCGCGGCATTTTCAAAGTCCCCGTTTCTCCCCTTACCGTTCCCTCCGGCTTAGGAATCTCTTTAATTCTAAAAGAAGAAGTGGTTTTAATCATCTGACCATCTGGTAGTTTTCCTGTTGCTGTTATAGCAACTTCTCTGCCAGTCTTAGGGTTCAAAACATATTTACTGCCACTAGTTTTAGACAGCCCATCTGCGGTAGCTTGAACGTTGTTATCTGCCACTCCTGGAATAGAGATGGTCATTGGGTTTGGCAATCCCCTGTAAACCACATTCATTTTATCTGCAGAAATTACAGCCGCATTGGGTTTGGTAATAGTAGCAAAAGTAGATTGAACAGGAACAGTGGTTTCTGAACCGTCTTGTAAAAAAATCAATGCGCCAGAAATAGTATGGTCACCGGCATTCCCAGCACTTATGGTCAGCTTTACCTTACCGTCTTCTATTACAAAATCTTTGCCTTCTTTCATAGGTCTACCATCCAAAGATAGCTCCACCCTATTAGGTCTAGTAGTCGCATCTTTTCTACCCAATACTATACTTCCTGAAAAATCCTCCCCCTGGTAAAAAGCAGATTTTTCTTGTTCCAAGAGCGTGGTGTAATTTGTCATAGACAATTCTGAAGTAAGCTGCCCCTCTAACATACCCTTAAAAGCCTCTTGCTCTGTAGTTTTAACGTCTGATTGCAGTTGGGCAAAACTGGCTAAAGAACTCACCATAGGGTAACCCTCATAATGGTAATTTAACCATGGTATATTTTTCCCTTCTCTATTCTGAACCATACCGTCTGAATCTCCAGTAGAAAACCTTCTTTCTAAAGCATTCAATACATTGGTCAAATTAGCTGGAATTGCCTCCTTTAGTGTCGCTTTATAGTTATTCAATTGCGTAATGAATTCATTCCCATCTTTAGAATAGTTGTCTCCATTAAAGAACAACTGATCTAGATAGTCTGTTCTATCCATTCTTTCGTAATCTTGTTTGTCATCTATCTTAGCGGTCATAGATGTTTTAAGACCCTCTAGATAGTCAAAATAAACCTTTGAAGCTGTTTTTATTTGGTTGGCTTTTTCTAATAAAGGACCAAATTTATCTGGATTTTCAGAAGCCTTAAGCTGCAAACCTTCAAAAAACTGTTGGTTTACCAAAGTCATTTCTGCATTGGAAAATTCGAATTTTTCTTTCATCATTCCAAAAGCAGTCAACACTTCTTTACTCATGTTTAAAGCCAGCATGGCAATAAACACTAAGTACATAAGATTAATCATTTTCTGTCTTGGAGACAATTTGCCTGACGCCATATCTTACTACTTTCTGTTCATGGCATGCAACATACCGTTATACACCCCGTTGAGTGCTTCTAAATTAGCCGTCATGGCTTCCATTTGAGCCTTTAAGGCTGCAGCATTTTGCGCAATAGTATCTTGAACTGCAGCCTGAGTGCCTGCGCTCTCTAGTTGAGACTTATATAAATCATTTAAAGCCTGCATTTGAGAAGCCGCTTGTTGCAATTCTTGAGCGTATTTTTCAGTAGATTCAATTGCAGCAGAAGTAGGTGCAATATTTCTTGCAGCGCCTTCAAAGTTTTTAATACCACTACCTAAGCGCTCCATTAAAGCTGCATCTAATTTAGCATCTTGAAGCAATTGGTCTAATTTTTTAGACAGTAATCCATCTGCATCTGCAGGCTGGGCTACACCATTTTTTTGACCGCCTACCAATTCAGGATACGCAAGGGTCCAGTCGTAATCATCTTCTGGTGTTTCAAAAGCAGAAAAAATAAAAATCCCCGCTTCAGTGATCAGTCCAACTGCCAAGAGCAATGTACCATTTAAAGGACCTATTTCCCAGTGAGTTAATTTAAATAAGGCTCCCAGGATAACTACAGCCGCTCCAAGGCCGTAAACCATATTTTCTACTTTCTTTTGTTTTTGTGATTTTGCCATGCTATTAAATAATGTTGGTTTTAAAAGTAAAAATCATAAAAAAAATTGCTTTTGAATGATTCTTGCTCTACTAATTTTTAAATTTCTTGTTTTCTTAATGTCTTTACTATGATTCAGGAACTAAAACCTCAATGTTACTGTCTTCTGTCTTTCTCTCCAGATTCCCCCATAAAATCTTGAACCGTTCTAAAACCAACATAGCTTCTCGCAGTGTCCTGATATTCAAAATCTCTTGTACTCACCTGTAAGAAATAGGCAACATCCTTCCAAGATCCCCCTCTAATAACTTTCTTTGGATTGTTTTTATCCCCAGCAAAGGGATTCATTGTAGACACGTATTCATAAGATCCTGGATCAAAACTAGAAGCGGTCCATTCAGAAACATTACCCGCCATATTATAAAGGTTGTAATCATTGGCCGCATAAGATTTAGCCTCAACCGTATACAAGGCAGTATCCGAAGCGTAATCTCCTCTTTGGGGTTTAAAATTCGCCATAAAACAACCATTATCTCCTATTAAATAGGGGCCACCCCATGGGTATGTGCCCCCTTGAATTCCTCCTCTGGCGGCGAATTCCCACTCTGCCTCAGTAGGGAGCCTAAATGGATTTACTGTTTGCGCACCCCTAGCACGCTGATCATCATTCTTCAATTTTGTCCTCCAATGGCAAAACGCCTGAGCCTGTTTCCAAGTGACTCCCACTACTGGATAATCTGAATAAGCGTCATGCCAGAAATAGTCATTGTGCATAGGCTCATTGTAAGCGTACGCAAAATCTTTGATCCAAACTGTAGTGTCCGGATAAACCTTGGCAACTTCCTTTCTAATGTAATTTTTCCTATTGTCTGAGCGCGCTTCAATAGCAGCGTCAGTATCAAGCCAATTATAAGCGTATTTTAATTCTTTAACCCTAAAACTTCTCTGTCCATTAAAAGTTTCTTCTTCCGTTAAATAAAGCTGATCCATCACCTCGGCATAATATTCGTCAGGATAATCTTTTGTGTTCCAAATAATATCTTCCTCCTTATTCAGAGTATAACCAGCATAAGGATTATCTGCATCTATTGGAGCATTGTAGAATTTGTATTTTTCGTAAGGAGTCATATCCGTAGTGTCAGACTCTTTAAAAGCATACAAACCAATCCCACCATCTTCACTAGTAAGTCCTAATTCATCTGATAAAATAGCTAGTTTCGTACGCACAATAGAATCTTTTACCCAATTCACATATTGCCTGTATTCAGCATTGGTGATTTCGGTATTGTCCATAAAAAAAGACTTCACAGTAACTGTTTTGGTAGGCGCATTTAAACCATTCGCCATATCTTCCTCAGATTTACCCATAACAAAAGAGCCACTAGGAATTAATTCCATTCCAAAAGGTTTTTCGGAAAACCACTTCTGTCCTGGTGCTCCAATTAATTCTCCTTTTGTGTTGTTTGACTTGCAACTAAAAAACAATAACAATACTAAGGCGCTATATATTGAAGTTTTTATAGTGGTGAATGAGATTATATTTTTCAAAATAATAAATGTGCTTTTAATAACGTTAACAAAAATAGCATAATGCTAGTTAAATAAAACCTTTTTTTTGCGCTTTAAACCACCTTTCTGGAATATTGTGATTACAAGCGTCTAAATAATCCTGTTCTGTGCAGGGTAATAACGCAGTAGCATTGGCTTTATTATCTGGATCTTCTAAAAAAGAGATCCCCATCCACCAACGTTGTGAAAACTGACTTTTATAAAACACCAAGTCTCTATCTTCAAAGGGAAGGGTGAATTTAATGAAATCATCGGGAGATTCCAAAGGAGATTCAGGATGCCTAAATCCAAATCCTTCCATAAAATACCATATAATCTGAGCAACCATTTGGGTGCTTTGAGGATGATTATCACTTTCAAAAACACCAAAGACCGCTACAGTATCACTCAAACCAGCATACCTGGAAAGCGTACAAATTTCTCTGCCATCAAAACCATTAGGAGAAAACTCACTTCCTCCTCCCATCTCAGACGCTCTAATGGCCCTTGTGTCAATTCCCACAATATGCGCTCCCCTCAAAACAGGCTCTGCCACACTTAAATCATTGGTTAAACTACCCAGTCTATAGGCGTCAAAATAGAGTTTATCCATTAAATCCAAGGCTTCTTGAGCGTTAAAATAGCTCTGGTAACCTAGGTTAGAAAAATTAAATAAATTAGTGGGCTTTTCGGTAATAATCTTGCTCATATAAGAGTGAGAAGAAATGAGTTCGTCTTGGGTACCAAAATCAAAACGACTGTCTATAGAGACCATATTGACCATTTTTCCACTCGCGTCAAAAGACCTGTAAATGGGGTAAGTAATATCTTGAGTAGCCCCAATAATAATGGGCACTATTTTTTGACCAACCAATTCAGAAACCACTTGATTCAGCACAAAATAAGTGTCCGAAACCTCAGCACCTTCCGGCACATCTCCCAAATCTACCACAGAACAATTCCAATTGCCAAACATAAGCTTATACCATTGAATTCTAATGGCGTCTATCGCTAGTCTGTGTGACTTTTTTTCAAAGGCATTTCTAGATTCGTGCACACCAATAAAAGCCAATTGAATGCCCTTTAATGAAGGAAGCCCATTTTTTTCCGTGTGGATGCTCATTTTATTTCCTATTGCCTGTCCCGGCAAAAGCGTATTGTGGGCCAATACTTTATCTGAAACGGGAAGTAGGAATTCTAAGGCCATGGGAGTGGTTAATAGGGTCTATAAAATCTATTTTTTAGGCGTTGTTTTTGGCTTGGCTTTAACAGCCGATGCCTTTTTAGTGGTCGTTTTCTTAGCCGCTGTTTTCTTCTTAGGAGTTGCTTTCTTCTTAGGAGCTGCTTTCTTTTTAGGAGCTTTTTGTGCTAAGATAGCTTCTGCCTGTTCCAATGTCATGGTTTCCACTGCCACCTCTTTAGACAACTCTACCTTTATTTTACCCTTTAAAATATTATGACGTCCCCATCTGGCTTTTTCAATTCTAACACCAGCATCTGACCAGTCGTGAACGACCTTTTCAATTTCTTTTTGCTTCTTTAACTCAATGAGTTCTGCAATATCTGCAGAAGATAAAGCATCAAAATCATATTTTTTATTCACGTTTATAAACAGCCCATTCCATTTTATAAAAGGACCAAAACGACCTGTCCCTTTAGTTACCTCAAGGTTGTCATAATGAGCGATTGGAGCGTCTGCTTTTTGCTTCTCAACAATAAGTGCAACAGCCCTATCAAAAGTAACATCCATAGCACTCTCGCCTCTATCCATTGAAACAAAAGCCTCACCAAACTTAATATAAGGTCCAAATCTACCCACGTTAGCTAAAACTTCTTTACCCTCATAAGTACCTAACTCACGAGGCAGTTTAAATAAATCCAACGCCTCTTGAAAAGTAATTGTCCCCAGTGATTGGTCTGGCAAAAGACTAGCAAATACTGGTTTTTCGTCGTCGTCTGCGTGGCCAATTTGTGCCATAGCACCAAACCTACCCAAACGCACAATAAGAGGTCTTCCAGATTTGGGATCCTCTCCTAAAAGCCTTTCTCCAGAAGCCCTATCTGCATGCTCCTCTACATTGAGCACTTTGGGATGAAAGTCACTGTAGAAGCTTTTCATCACTTTTTTCCAATCTTCCGTGCCTTGCGCTATGTCATCGAAGTCCTCTTCTACTTTAGCCGTAAAATGATAATCCATAATAGAAGAAAAATGATCCACTAAAAAGTCGTTCACAATCATACCTATATCAGTGGGGACCATTTTACCCTTGTCAGAGCCAACATTCTCAGAAAGCGTACTCACTTTTAAGGTATCTTGGGAGAGTACCAACTGCTGGTAAGCCCTTGCCGTTCCTTCAATAGACCCTTTTTCCACATACCCCCTATTTTGAATGGTAGATATGGTTGGTGCATATGTAGAAGGTCTTCCAATACCCAACTCCTCCAGCTTCTTCACTAAAGAGGCTTCTGAATACCTGTAAGGAGGTCTAGAGAAACGTTCAGTAGCCGTAATATTTTGATAATCCAAGCTTTCAGATAGGCTCATTGCTGGCAACATACCCTCTTGCTCTTCCTGATCCTCGTCGTCTACTCCCTCTAAATAAACCTTCAAAAAACCTTCAAAAGTAATGACCTCTCCACTGGCTGTGAATTGTTCCTCATGGGTGTTGGCCGCAATTTTAACATTGGTTCTCTCTAATTCAGCATCTGACATTTGAGATGCCAAGGTACGCTTCCAAATAAGATCATATAATTTGGCTTGATCCCTATCACTCACTGGGCTTTGAACCATCATATTTGTGGGTCTAATTGCCTCGTGAGCCTCTTGAGCCCCTTTGGTTTTACCCCTAAAATCTCTCGGATGAGAGAAAGATTTTCCATAATTCTCTATAATCGCAACAGCAGCAGCTTCTTTTGCCTCTTTAGAAAGATTCACACTATCTGTTCTCATATAGGTAATGTGACCTGCTTCGTAAAGTCTTTGGGCAACTTGCATTGTTTTAGACACTGAAAAATATATTTTTCTAGACGCCTCTTGTTGCAGTGTTGATGTAGTAAATGGTGCAGCAGGTGATTTTTTTGCCGGTTTCTTCTCTAATTGAGCTACCGAAAAATCTGCCCCAATATTTTGGTTTAAAAATTCCGCTGCAGACCCTTCACTAGAAAAAGTCTTGTAAATTTTTGCCGAAAACAAAACACCCGCTTGGGTCTTGAATTGGGCTGTAATTTTAAAGGAAGCTTCTGGATTAAATGAATCAATTTCTCTTTCCCTTTCAACAATAAGCCTAACGGCTACTGACTGAACCCTCCCAGCAGAAAGGCCTGGTTTAATTTTTTTCCACAATACAGGAGACAGTTCATAACCCACCAAACGATCTAAGACACGCCTGGCCTGTTGTGCGTTTACAAGGTTGTAATCTATCTCTCTCGGATTTTGAATCGCATGTTGAACCGCAGATTTTGTAATAGAGTTAAATACGATTCTTTTTGTTTTGTCTTTATCTAATTTTAGCGTTTCTGACAAATGCCAAGAAATAGCTTCTCCTTCACGGTCCTCATCACTAGCCAGCCAGATAATCTCAGCTTTATTAGCCAGCACTTGTAATTGTTTCACCAGCGCTTTCTTGTCAGAGGAAACTATGTACTTTGCGTCAAAATCATCATCCACTGCTACCCCCAATTCCTTGGACGGAAGATCCGCAATATGCCCATAACTTGAGGCTACTTTGAAATCAGGTCCTAAAAATTTTTCTATGGTTTTGGCTTTTGCCGGGGACTCTACAATTACTAAATTCTTTGCCATTGATCGTATTTATGGTGACAAAAGTAGGTCAATTTTTTTATTTTAAAAGGCCTCAGGCGCATCTGTTTTGAATAATACCTTTAAATAAGACCCTACTAAGAGCCAAAAAATCCATGACAAAATGTCACAAATTTGATTTTAGTACTATCTTTGTAAGCCATTAAAAAATAGCGCTTAGCCCCTATGGAAAAAACTATTGATCCAAGCATACAAGGAACCACTTTGAAATTAGACCTTCAAGGCTCAAATGAAAAAAAACTCTATTTAGAGAGTTATGGTTGCGCCATGAATTTTTCAGATTCTGAAGTAGTCGCTTCTATATTAGCCTCTGAGGGATACAATACCACAGAGGTCTTGGAAGAAGCAGACCTGGTGCTCATTAATACTTGCTCTATAAGAGACAAAGCAGAACAAACCGTAAGAAAACGTTTGGAGAAATTTCAGGCTGTGAAACGCAGCAATCCTCAAATGAAAGTAGGGGTATTAGGATGTATGGCAGAGCGGCTCAAAACAAAACTACTCGAAGAAGCAAAAATTGTAGATATGGTGGTAGGGCCAGACGCCTACAAAGATATCCCTAACCTTTTAAAAGAAGTAGAAGCTGGAAGAAATGCAGTTAATGTGATTTTATCCAAAGAAGAAACCTACGGAGATATTGCTCCTGTGAGATTGGCGAGCAATAAAATCACCGCTTTTGTTTCCATCACCAGAGGCTGCGACAATATGTGCACCTTTTGCGTGGTGCCCTTCACCAGAGGCAGGGAAAGATCTAGAGACCCACACTCCATTATGCAAGAGATACAGGACCTTTGGTCCAAAGGCTATAAAGAGGTAACCCTTCTTGGGCAAAACGTAGACAGTTATCTTTGGTATGGAGGCGGTTTAAAAAAAGACTTCAATAAAGCCTCGCAAATGGCTCAGGCCACAGCAATAAACTTTTCACAGTTGTTAGAAAAAGTAGCCCTAGGATTTCCTGAAATGAGAATTCGTTTTTCAACCTCTAATCCTCAAGACATGACCCTAGATGTGGTAAGCACCATGGCAGCTCATGCTAATATTTGTAATCACATTCATCTGCCTGTTCAAAGTGGCAGCAACAATATTCTAAAAGCCATGAACCGCCAACACACAAGAGAAGAGTATATGGCACTTGTAGACAGCATTAGATCTATAATACCAGACTGTGCTATTTCACAAGATATGATTATTGGCTTTCCTAATGAAACTGAAGCAGACCACAAGGACACCCTGAGTCTTATGGAGTATGTGAAATATGATTTTGGCTATATGTACTCTTACTCAGATAGGCCTGGAACCTCAGCCGGAAAAAATTTAACAGACAATATACCTGAGGCGCTAAAAAGTAAAAGGCTTGCAGAAGTCATTGCCTTGCAGCGCAAACATGCTGCCATGCACACTCAAAATAGGGTGGGTAAAATTGAAACTGTACTAGTTGAGGGAGTTTCAAAAAAATCAGACCAAGATCTTATGGGTAGAAACAACTATAATGCTGTAGTGGTATTTCCCAGGGAATCTTATAATATTGGCGATCTAGTGGCCGTAGAAATTACGGACTGCACTTCGGGAACCCTATTAGGAAAAGCCATTTCACACACCAAACTTTCATAGTAATGGAAAACGTACAAGCCATTAAACAAAGATTTGAAATTATTGGAAATGATCCTGGTCTAAACAGGTCATTGGAGAAAGCGATTCAAGTAGCCCCTACAGATATTTCCGTATTGGTTACAGGAGAAAGTGGGGTAGGAAAAGAATCTATCCCCAAAATTATTCATGGCCTTTCACACAGGAAACACGCAAAATATATTGCAGTTAACTGTGGGGCAATTCCAGAGGGCACTATTGACAGTGAACTTTTTGGTCATGAAAAAGGTGCTTTTACAGGCGCTACAGCAACCAGAAGTGGCTACTTTGAGGTAGCAGACGGCGGAACTATTTTTTTAGATGAAGTAGGAGAATTGCCTTTAACAACACAGGTAAGACTTCTCAGGGTATTAGAAAATGGTGAGTTTTTAAAGGTTGGGTCCTCACAGGTGCAAAAAACCAATGTAAGAATAGTGGCGGCAACCAATGTAGAAATGGCTAAAGCCATTCAAGAAGGTAAATTCAGAGAAGATCTTTATTACAGATTAAGCACCGTAGAAATAGGGGTGCCTCCGTTACGCACCAGAAAAGAGGACATCCATCTTTTATTTAGAAAATTTGCATCGGACTTTGGACAGAAATATAAAATGCCCACCATTAGACTTTCAGAGGAAGCTGTTGAAATGCTTATAAAATACAGATGGCCTGGTAATATTAGACAACTCAGAAACATTGCGGAACAAATATCGGTATTGGAATCTTCTAGAGAAGTCAATAGCGAAACACTGCAGTCCTACCTCCCCCATGTAAACAGCAGTCAATTACCCGCTGTAATTGGTTCTGAAAAACAATCAAGTGATTTTTCTAATGAAAGAGAAATTCTCTACAAGGTGCTCTTTGACATGAAAGGGGATTTGAATGACTTAAAAAAATTGACCTTAGAGTTATTAAAAGGAAAAGATGGGGCTTCTGTGCAAAAAGAAAACGACAACTTAATCCGAAAGATTTACGGAAAAGAATCTCAAAAATCTTCTCCTTTAGAAGCGCTGTCTGCTTATCGTGAAAATGAAGATAGTTATGAAGAAGAAACACTGTCAGAAAACAATTATGAAGCCCTCCCTTCTAAACCTATAATAGCCCTTCAAAATAGCGCTTCTGAAAAAGACCCCCTGACTGATTTGTCTCCGTCGGATAAGTACCATTTCGCAGAAGAAATTGAAGAAGAAGAAACCTTATCTTTACATGACAAAGAAATTGAGCTCATCATAAAAGCCTTAGAACGCAATAAAGGAAAAAGGAAATTAGCTGCATCTGAACTAGGCATTTCAGAAAGAACACTTTATAGAAAAATTAAACAATACAACCTCTAATGGGATATTATTTATTCAAAACGCTTAGATTAGAAATTAAAATTGTGCTAGTCCTAATGATCGCATTATCATTAAACGGCTGTGGGATTTACAATTTCACAGGAGGAAATGTGGGAACGGCAAAAACATTTCAGGTAAACTTTTTCCAAAATTATGCTTCAGACAATCCTGGATCTACCATAGAACCTGGCTTAGACAACACCTTTACACTGGCCCTACAGGATTTTATACAAAATCAGACCAGTCTAGACCTCACTAATACCAACGGAGATCTTGTTTACGAGGGAGAAATTGTAGAGTTTAGGGTGTCTCCAATGTCTGCTACTGCGCAACAAACTGCGGCTCAAAACAGGTTGACCATAGGGATAAATGTACGTTTCTACAACACGACTAAGGAAGACGCAGATTTTGAAAAAAGATTTTCGTTTTTTTATGACTATCCTGCAGATTCCATGCTAGACAGTGTTAAAAATGACGCTTTTGACGCTATTTTTGAGAGGATTCTTCAAGATATTTTTAGTGCTTCTTTAGCAGATTGGTAAACCGCTAACAAGCATTTAATGGGAAACTCCTTATATTAGTCGCATGCAAGTATCTCGTTTTACAGCACTCTTAGAAAACCCCTTAGACATTAGTCAAGATGCAGACATTGCTGCATTGAAGCAAATTGTGGAAACATATCCCTATTTTCAGGCAGCTAGGGGAATGGAATTAATAGGCTTAAAAAATAACAACAGTTTTAAATACAACGCAGCTTTAAAAAAGCATGCGGCCTACACCTCAGATCGCTCTTGGCTTTTCGAAATTATCACACAAGAGGCTTTTAACAAATCAAAAGACACGGACGACTCCATTGAGACCCCGTCAACTGACAAAATAGAAAATACAGCTGTAGAAGCTGTAGAAGCTTTAGAAGCTGTAGCGCTTACCGAAATAACCACTGCTACTCAAAGAGATGCTGAAGCGCAATACACAGAACAAACTTCTAATGAGGAGCACAAAGTTTCTGAGGCTCAAGAGCCAAGCTTGTCTTCTCTCGAACTAGGAAAACCCTTAGAATTTAACAAAAACGACAGATATTCCTTTGAAGAATGGCTTCAGTTGAGCACTAAAAAATCTATTGATAAAAAAACAAAAAAAGAGGAAACAAACACCTCTGAAAAAAATAAAAAAGCAGCTAAAATGGCACAGATAAATGCATTTATAGCTACAAATCCTAAGATTAGCCCTCCTTTGCCAAACACAGAAAAAATAACGATTAAAGATGCTGAAAAAATAAACAAAGAAGCATTAATGACAGAGACATTAGCCAGGGTTTACTTAGAACAAAAAAAATATAAAAAAGCCCTTCAGGCCTATAAAATATTAAGTTTGAAATATCCAGAAAAAAATAGTTTCTTTGCAAGCCAAATTAAAGTGGTACAAAAATTAATTAAAGAGAATATATAGTCATGAGTACATTTACCATATTTCTAATCCTGATCCTTATTGTTAGTGTTTTACTAATGCTTGTTATTATGGTACAAAACCCTAAAGGTGGAGGATTGTCTTCTTCATTAGGAGGAGGTTCTAGCCAGGTAGTTGGAGGTGTTAAAAAAACAGGCGACTTTTTAGACAAGAGTACTTGGACACTTGCCACGCTTTTAATCGTTTTAATATTACTTTCTAACGTAGCCTTAAAAGGAAATTACGCTGGTGCAGACTCTAAACTTTTAGATACTGAAATAAATACAACAGCTCCAGAAGTACTCCTTGAAGAAGCGGAAGAAGTTCCTGTAGAAACTTTAGAGGCACCTGCATCAGCTGAAGAAACTCAAGAGTAAAAAAATATAAAGACCTAGGGTCTTATTAAATTCTAAAATGCCAGCTTATGACAAGCTGGCATTTTTTTTTGCGATTTTGTCATAAAAATGAATTGGCACAATTTATGTCTATAATTGGTCGTAAAATTAAATTATTTAAATAATTATATTATGGCTAAAATTAACATTAAACCATTGGCAGACAGGGTACTGATTGCTCCTATGGCCGCAGAAACACAAACAGCTTCTGGGATATACATACCAGATACTGCTAAAGAAAAACCTCAAAACGGTAAAGTAATCGCTGTTGGTCCTGGAACCAAAGATGAAAAAATGACCGTAAAAGTTGGTGACACTGTACTATACGGAAAATATGCAGGCACAGAACTCAAGCTAGAAGGAACGGATTATATTATGATGCGAGAAAGCGACATTTTAGCAATTGTTTAATTAGAAACGAAAAAAAATCATGGCAAAAGACATTAAATTTGATATTGACGCAAGAGACGGCCTAAAAAGAGGCGTAGATGCACTTGCAAATGCGGTAAAAGTAACCTTAGGACCAAAAGGAAGAAATGTAATCATCAGTAAATCTTTTGGTGCACCTCATGTGACCAAAGATGGGGTAACGGTTGCAAAAGAAATTGAATTAGCAGATCCCTTAGAAAATATGGGTGCTCAAATGGTGAAAGAAGTCGCTTCTAAAACCAATGATCTTGCTGGAGATGGAACTACAACTGCCACAGTATTAGCACAGTCTATCGTTAAGGAAGGCTTAAAAAATGTTGCTGCTGGTGCAAATCCAATGGATTTAAAGAGAGGTATTGACAAAGCGGTAGAAGCTATTGTCGCAGATCTTGCCAAGCAATCAAAAAAAGTAGGCGATTCGTCAGAAATGATCAAGCAAGTGGCTTCAATTTCTGCCAACAATGAAGAAACTATTGGTGCACTTATCGCTCAGGCATTTGGTAAAGTGGGAAAAGAAGGTGTGATCACTGTAGAAGAGGCTAAAGGGACAGATACTTATGTAGATGTTGTAGAAGGAATGCAATTCGACAGAGGTTACTTATCTCCTTACTTTGTAACTGATTCAGAGAAAATGGTTGCAGAGCTAGAAAGCCCGTACATCTTGTTATTTGACAAGAAAATTTCAGCAATGAAAGACTTACTTCCTGTGTTAGAGCCAGTAGCTCAATCTGGAAAACCACTATTGATCATTGCAGAAGATGTAGACGGAGAAGCATTGGCTACTCTAGTGGTAAATAAACTTAGAGGGTCTCTTAAAATTGCTGCGGTTAAAGCACCTGGTTTTGGAGACAGAAGAAAAGCGATGCTAGAAGACATTGCCATTTTAACTGGAGGAACTGTTATTTCAGAAGAACGTGGCTTTTCTTTAGAAAACGTTACTATGGATATGTTGGGAACCTCTGAAAAAGTAACCATAGACAAAGACAACACAACAGTTGTAAACGGTGCTGGTGACAAAAACAACATTAAAACAAGGGTCAACCAAATTAAAGCACAAATTGAATCTACTACTTCTGATTATGACCGTGAGAAGCTTCAAGAGCGTCTCGCTAAATTAGCTGGTGGAGTAGCCGTACTTTATGTAGGTGCTGCGTCTGAAGTTGAAATGAAGGAGAAAAAAGACCGCGTAGACGACGCCCTTCACGCTACAAGAGCAGCAGTAGAAGAAGGTATTGTCGCAGGTGGTGGAGTAGCTTTGGTTAGAGCAAAATCTGTTTTAGCTAAGGTAA
>Ga0209137_1003197_pt1 | contig 13890 bp, 10 predicted proteins | sample SaaInl5LU_22_DNA_FD_184642 | JGI IMG/M metagenome (GOLD analysis project Ga0209137, IMG submission 184642) | Marine microbial communities from expanding oxygen minimum zones in the Saanich Inlet - ESP_105LU_22_DNA (SPAdes) (version 2) | ecosystem: Environmental > Aquatic > Marine > Intertidal... | reverse complement strand
AGAGGCTACCATATAGAAGTTTGGGGCGGTATGGGAATGCCAAACTACGGTTTTGGTTTTAACGCCAACGAATACAATAAGTTTTTTGGACTCAAGGTAGGAGGCTATGGAAATAGCCTTCGCTCAGATGTAAAGAAATACTACGGCTCTGTAGTTGGTTTTGGAGGAAGAGGAGAGTCTATTGCTATGGAAGACAACTATTGTGAAATAGATCCTTCAGTGGTAGATGAGTTTGGAATTCCAGTACTTCGTTTCCATTATAATTGGACAGATTTTGAACGCAAACAGGCCAAGCATATGCACGAGACCTTTGACGAGCTCATTCACAATATGGGTGGCGAGGCGCTTTCTGCTGCACCTGGTGCAGACAGGGAGTATGGCTTAGAGGCTCCAGGTAGAATTATTCATGAGGTGGGTACCACTAGAATGGGAAATGACCCAAAAACATCTGTGGTGAATCAATTCCAGCAATTACACGACGCAGACAACGTATTTATTGTAGACGCAGGGCCTTTCGTTTCTCAGGCCGACAAAAACCCTACATGGACCATCCTGGCACTGTCTTGGAGAACCTGTGATTATATTGTAGAACAGCTTAAAATGCAAAATATTTAAGAAATGGATAGAAGAGAAAGTATAAAGTCCCTTTTTATTGGTGCAGCAGCTGGAGGTTTGGCCTTAGCTTCATGTCAGCCAGAAATTAGTTCAGAAGCTCAAGAAGCTATGGCTAATGGGGCAACCAATTATGGAAGAACTCCAGAAGAAGACGCTCAAATAGCTTCCTTACATGCCCAACAATTTTTTAGTGTTCATGAATTGGAAAGTTTAGCGACGCTAACGGCACTTATTTTACCTGAAAATCAAGATTTTCCCAGTGCTGCCTCTGTGGGCGTTCCAGATTTTATAGAGTTTATGGCTAAAGATTACCCAGCCTTTCAGACCCCTATTAGGGGAGGCCTCATGTGGCTTGATCATACGAGCAATAGGCGTTTTGGACTGGAGTTTAAAAAACTTGAACAGGGACAACAGCATGAGATATTAGAAGAAATTGCGTATCCAGATCTAGCTGTTTCTGAAGGGGAACGTCCGTTAGAAGTACGTTTCTTCTCACTGATGAGAAACCTTACCTTAACAGGGTATTACACTACAGAAACCGGCATTAAAGATTTAGGTTACCAGGGGAATATGCCTAATGTTTGGGATGGTGTACCCCAGGAGGTACTGGACCAACACGGAGTAGCTTATGAAGCGGAATGGTTGGCAAAATGTATTGATCAGAAAACCAGGGGAAATATAGCCTCATGGGACGAACAGGGCAATCTCTTGACTTAAATTTTCTCGCAAACTATCACAATAGGTCTTTCTTCAAGATCTGTTGTAAAAAATAAATACACACTGCCTCCGTCTCGGAGGTGGTGTTTTTTTCTTAAAGCCGCCACGGTCATTTTAAAATTTCGTGTACTCACATTGGCCTTAGTTTTGTCAAAAGACCTCATCGCTTTCTTGTGGTAGGCAAAAGAGTCCACAATCTTAAAGCTGCGACCGGGAAAGGGAACAATATTGCGCCCGGTGTATAAGTGACTGTTTGTATGGAGTTTAAGAACTCCTAGTTGGCTGGAAACACTTTTAAAAGCCCCCAATTTTAATACAGCTGCATGTGGTTCAAATAAATACTCCAGCGGCAGGCTAAAGCTTGCTTTGCTTTGCGTTTCTTCAGGAATACTACTATTAAATGATTCAGATACCCCATTTTCATTGAGAATTACTGCTTTAAGTGCCACAGGCCCTTGGTAGTTCTTTTCAAGCAGCCATAACAATTCTTTCACTTCTTTGTTTACTGCAACAGCGTGAACCTCTCTAACACAGCTCAATTCCTTTAAACCAGCGCTAATGTCAAGAAGAGGAGCTGTTTTAATCAAAATCTTGTCCGTTTTTTCCCAAAGTATGGGCAAAACAGCTGGCATAGAAGGACTACAATCCTCAAGCATAAAAACTTTCCCCTTTTGATCACTTCTTCTGGAGGGGTCTACATAAATCCAATCGAGGCTTTCGTTTAAATTACGGATAAAGTCAATACCATCTAGGCACATAGAACGAATGTTCTGGACTCCTAAAACATTAAAATTAAAGGCCGCTATTTCTGCCAATTCAGTATTGATTTCTAGGTGATAAACTTGGGCTATATTTTTTGCAAAATAAAAGCTATCTATACCGGTGCCTCCACTGACATCTGCCAGAGATTCCCCACTGACTAAGCCCGCTTTGTAGCCGGCTGTAACTTCAGAAGAAGTCTGTTCTATTTGAAGGGGTAGGGGGTAAAAAATACCCTGAGTATTAAACCAAGTGGGTAGCTTATAAACACATTTTTTAGCTGCTTCTATCTGTTGAATAATCTCTGAGTTGTCTACCCCATTAAAAAGAGGTTTCGAGAGGGCTACTGACAAGGTGTCAGTAGTTAAATTATTTTTTATAAAATCTTGAATACCAGTATTTAATATATTTTTATTCAAAGTAAAGCTATAAGTTTTTAGTCCAAGATTTTATGTGACTATTTTCTGCAAAAAACACCTTTAAGACCACCTTTATTGCCGTGTATAAAGGGATGGCTACGACCATTCCTGTAACCCCCCAAAGCAGTCCACCGCATAAAATAATCAAGAATATTTCCAATGGGTGAGACTTTACACTTTTAGAAAAAATAAGGGGTTGAGATAGAAAATTATCTACCAGTTGACCCACAATAAATCCAATCATTACATAGGTGGTTTTTGGCAATATTACCTCATTAAATGAAGCACCTAATTGACTGCTCATGGTTAAAAAAAGCATCAGTATTCCACCTACTATTGGACCCACATAAGGGATGAGATTTAGCAGGGCACAAAGGAAGGCAATGACCATGGCATTGGGCACAGAAAGAATACCCAAAACGAGACTGTAAATCACAAATAAAATGAGAATTTGAAATAATAGCCCTAAAAAGTATCTAGACAATAAGTCTTTGATTTTAGCAAATGCCTCTTTAGTTTTAAGGTTTTCTTTTGCGGGTACCCACATCAGAATACCCCTTTCGAATAATTCACTGTCTTTGAGGAAAAAGAAGGAAATAAAGGCTACAGAAAATAAGCCTGCGCCAAAATTACCCACAAGACCGAAAACAGCATTAAAAAATGCTGGAAGTTGTTCCAAAGATAGGGTAGTGAGTAAGCTGCTGTCTTGAAACTGTGACAATAGTGAGTTGTTTTCGAGGCCAAAATAGGCCGAGATTTCTGCATACAGGTCAGTGATGCTACTTTTGAGGCCTTTAATATTTAATAGACTCAAATTTTCTCCTTGTTGCACGAGCAGAGGAACTACTAAGGCTATAAGCATAGATAGAATACCCAATAAAATAATCATGGTGCTTATGGCAGCTACAGTTCTGCTGAATCTGAGTTTGTTTTTTAGAAAAAGCGCCATAGGCCTTCCTACAAGCGATACAATAGCTGCTATGAGAATATAGACTAAAACTGTCGTAATGGCATTGAGAAAATACAAGGCGGCCACAATAGCGACCACAATAGCCAGGGCTCTTAAAATCCCAGAAGAAATGATTTTTGCATTCATTCACTTTCATTTTGTGCTGCTACTGAGGCACATGCGTAAATAGCAGCTGTTTCTGTTCTGAGTCTGGTGTTTCCAAAACTCACTGGTTTACACCCTTTTTCTATGGCTTTTTTAATTTCTGCTGTAGAGAAATCTCCCTCAGGACCAATAAAAATAGAGAGTTTTTTACGGTTTAAATCTAAGGAATTTAAAGCTGTTTTTGGGCTGTCTGCTTCGCAGTGCGCAAAAAGCTTTTCTCCAGTAATATCCTGCTCTAAACATTTTTTTAGAGAAATAGCTGGGTGTAGTACAGGCAAATAGGCCTGAAGCGACTGCTTCATAGCGCTTAAAAGCACTTTTTCATATCGCTCCGCTTTAATCACTTTCCGTTCCGATTGATCACATAGAATTGGAGTAACACTAGAAAGCCCTATTTCAGTAGCCTTTTCTAAAAACCATTCGTAGCGATCATTCATCTTAGTGGGCGCAACGTATAGGTCTAAGGTGTAAGACTTTGGCTTTTGTTCTTTAATCTCAACTAAAGACAGCTGCACGGTTTTACCTGAACTGTCTTGAATTTTGCCCTGAGCCATAAGCCCTTTACCGTTAGTAAGGTGAATAAGGTCTCCAGTTTTTTTTCTAAGCACTTTAGTCGCGTGTTTGCTCTCCTCTTGAGAAAGCGCTACGCTTTTGTCATCTGCTTTAAAGGAGGGGGCGTAAAATAAATTCATAGTCTTTTATTCAATGATATATCGCGCCTTAGCGGCCACTTTTTGGTGGGTAAAATCTTGATTGAGGTATTTCAAATAGCCCACTATACCAATCATTGCCGCATTGTCTGTGCAGTATTCAAATTTTGGAATATGAGTGGTCCAGCCGTGTTTTTTAGCTGCATTTTTAAGAGCTGTTCTAATCCCGCTGTTCGCAGAAACACCTCCGCCAATGGCTATTTCTCTAACCCCAGTTTGGGTCACGGCTTTTTTTACTTTCCTCATGAGTATCTCCACAATGGTGTGCTGAATAGAAGCGCAAATGTCGGCTTTGTGCGTCGCAATGAAATCTGGGTTTTTAGCCGTTTCTTTCTGTATAAAATAGAGTATGCTGGTTTTGAGGCCACTAAAGCTAAAGTTTAAATCTGCCACCTTTGGAATAGGGAATTCAAACGCTAAGGGATTTCCATCCCCAGCAAATTTGTCAATCAAAGGTCCTCCAGGGTAAGGGAAGCCCAATATTTTGGCAGATTTGTCAAAGGCCTCCCCAACGGCATCGTCCAGAGTTTCCCCTAAAACTTCCATGTCAAAATAATCTTTCACCAATATAATTTGTGTATGGCCGCCGCTAATAGTCAAAGCCAAAAAGGGAAACTTCGGGACCGCTTTTTCAGCTTCTTCAGGACTTTTAATAAAATGTGCCAAAACGTGTCCTTGCATATGATTCACCTCTATCAGTGGAATATCCAGCCCCATAGAGAGCGATTTTGCAAATGAAGTGCCTACCAATAAAGATCCCATTAAGCCTGGTCCCCTTGTAAAGGCTATGGCATCTAGGTCAGATTTGTCAATACCTGCTTGTTTGAGTGCCTGATCTACTACTGGCACAATATTTTGCTGGTGTGCTCTTGAGGCCAATTCAGGCACCACACCACCGTATGCTTCGTGTATTTTTTGGGTTGCCACTACATTGCTCAGCCGCTTATCTCCATGGAGTACCGCTGCAGAGGTGTCGTCGCAGGAAGATTCTATCGCTAAAATGTGAATTGAGGTATTTTCCATTTATCTTTGGAATCATAATTGATATCTCACAAAGGTAAAACATATAGCGCTATCAAAAAATACAGAAAAATAGGAATTCAAATAGCCTTGGGGGTACTCTTGTTTTTAAGCTTGGGCACCCTGTTGCTTTCTAGCGCAAGCTTTCAAACCTATTTGGCCCGTAAGCTGACCGACTCACTTACGGAAAAATACGGAATAAATCTTTCCATTAAAGGCGTAGAGGGCTCTTTGTTTACCTTTAAATTTGGCTTGAATGATGTGTTTGCTGAGGATTATCAGAAGGACACCTTGTTTTACGCAAAGCAAATAAAAGCCCCTATTTTAGATTTAAATGCGCTTGTTAAAGGCCGCTTTAGTTTGGGTAAGGTTCAGATAGACCAACTCACTTATAAAATCACCACCTACCCCGATTCTAAACAAAGCAATTGGGCTGTTTTTTTAGAAAAATTAAATGCTAAAAATACTGATAGTAAGCCTGCTCCACCTTTTGAATTAGAGGCCAAGCAAGTCCAGGTTGCCAATGCCCGTTTTGTGCTCACAGATTTTAATAAAGTACAACCCTCGCTTTTCACAGCCAACAACATACAGATTAACAGCACGGAATTTAACATTCATGGCCCTAATGTAAATGCGGCTATAAAACAGTTGGCCTTTAACAGTTCTGACGGAATAGTCGTATCAGATTTAAGCACTCAATTTAGTTATGGGCTCCGTCAAATGCGTTTTGAATCACTGGCTTTAAAAACCCCTAATTCCATTCTTTTGGGGCAACTAAATTTAGATTACGAAAGGGAGGATTTTGGAGATTTTAATAACAAAGTATTATTTCATGGACAGTTTAAAGACAGCCAGATTGGTACCGCAGACCTAAATTTACTTTACCCAGAGTTCGACGAAACCTCCGTATTTAATTTTTCAGCCGCTATAGACGGCACTTTAAATAAGCTCACTGCATCTAATTTATTTTTGACCAACGAGAATACGGCTTTAAGAGGAGATTTTGAATTTAACAGTCTTTTTGATCCGTCTACCCCTTTCTTTTTAAACGCCAAAATTAAAGGGTTTGAAAGCCAATACGGTTCCTTAAAGCGATTAATGCCAAGGGTTTTGGGTAACAAGCTGCCTATTTCTATGAGTCGTTTGGGCACCTTTACCCTGAGGGGAACTGCAGGGATTGGCATAGACCAGGTTACCACTCAAATTAACGCTAGTACCCGTTTGGGTAATTTTTATGCGGCATTAGATCTCTCCAATATCACCAATATAAATCAAGGGGTATATGAAGGTTTTTTATCTCTCATAGATTTTGATCTGGGCGCATACACCCAAATAGACGCACTTGGCCTAGTGAGTATGGATGCCAATATAAAAGGGTCTGGTTTTTTGCTCAATAATTTAAATACCAATTTAGAGGGTCTGGTGTACCATATGAACCTTCAAGGCTACAATTATATAGACGCTAGTGTGTCTGGATTATTTAAAGATGAACGCTTTGAAGGCTCCCTTGCTATAGAAGACCCCAATTGTAAGTTTTCATTTAGTGGCTTGGCAGATTTTTCAAAAGCCAATAGGGCATTTAATTTTAATGCCTCAGTGGGTTATGCAGATTTGCACAAGATGAATTTGGTCAAGGACTCAACAGCACTATTTAAAGGAGATTTGAACATTGACCTAAAAGGAACCGACATAGACAATGTATTGGGGGTGTTGTCCTTTAAAAACACCCAGTACAAGAATACTAAAAACACTTACTTTTTTGAGGATTTTAATATTGCTGCAGATAGCTTGGTAGATGGGTTTAGGACTATCTCCATCAATTCAAAAGACATTATATCTGGCGCCATTCGTGGGCGTTATAAATTAGTAGAGTTTGGAAAGCTCCTCCAAAACGCTATGGGGAGTATTTACACCAATTACAAGCCCTTTGAGGTGACCAAAGGCCAAGAAATGACCTTTGAATTTGATATTTACAACACTTTGGTAGAGATCTTCTTTCCAGAGGTGCAATTTGGATCTAATACATTTATTCGTGGGGCCCTTCAGGCCGATGCCGGTATTTTTAAACTCGATTTTAAATCTCCTAAATTTTCATTGTACAATAATCTTTTAGATAGTGTGGTACTAAAAGTAGACACTAAAAACCCTTTGTTTAACACCTTTTTGGCCCTTAAAAGTGCCAAGACCCCTTATTACGAGATTGAAGATCTAAGACTCATTAATAATACCCTGCAAGACACCTTGTTTTTTAGGACGGAATTTAAGGGCGGAAAGGATCATTCAGATCGTTTTGGGTTGAATTTTTACCACACATTTAACGACACAAAACAATCTGTTATAGGATTGAAAAAATCTAGTTTGACTTTTAAAGGTGCAGACTGGTATATTAACGAGTCTGGAAACAAGGACAATAAAGTAGTCTTTAATAAAAATTTGGACAGTGTTTTTGTCTCTTCTCTGGTCATGAGTTCTCCCGAACAAGAAAAAGTTGTTTTGAATGGTCAATTGTCAGACAGTACCTATAAAGATATTAGGTTGTCCTTTTCTAAAGTAGCTCTAAGAAAAATATTCCCTAGGGTAGACAGCCTTGATCTAAATGGTAGGGTAAATGGAGAGCTCAACATTTTGCAAAAAGACAATATTTACTTTCCAAATTCTAACTTAGACATTGCAGACTTCGAAATTAATCAAACCGTATTAGGAAATCTAGACTTGGACTTACTGGGAAATGGAGATCTTACAGATTTTATCATTAACGCTAAGTTATTAAGGGATAAAGAGGAAAAATTACGCCTTTTGGGGAATGTTTTTAAATCAGATAGCAGTGACTATCAAACTAAATTATTAGCCAGTTTTAATGCTTTTCCTTTAGACCCTTTTAGTCCATTGGGAAAAGGTGTGATCGGTGACATTAGGGGAGGACTTTGGGGTAATGCAGAGATAACTGGGCCTTTAACTAATCCTGATTTTACAGGAACACTAACCCTAAACAAGGCAGGAATAAGTGTCCCTTATCTGGGTGTGAATTATGATTTTTCTCCCAACGCTAAGATTGGTCTATACAAGCAAGTGTTCGATTTTAAAGATATCACACTGATTGATAAGGAGCACAACACTCAGGCTAATTTATCAGGTACTATAGACCACCGATCTTTTGACGATTGGAAATTAGACCTCAATATAGACGCCTCTTCAGAGCGTTTTCTAATTTTAGATACGGATTACGATCCAGAAGCCCTGTATTACGGCAGTGGGTTTTTAAACGGTAATGGGCGTATTTATGGCCCCACTAAAGCATTGAATATAGATGTTTCAGGCGCTACAGCATTGGGAACATCACTAAAAATACCCTTGCAAGATATTGTTAATGTTGGAGACTACACTTTTATAGATTTTATAGAAAAGACGGCTTTAGATATTGAAGTTGCTGAGGAAGAATTGACAGATTACAGGGGTTTAGAGCTTAGTTTTGATTTATCCGTAACCCCAGAAGCAGAGGTGGAGATAGTGGTGGATCAAAAATCAGGATCTTCTCTGAAAGGTACTGGAGGAGGTATTTTACTTATGGAAATTAATACCAACGGGAAATTTAAAATGTTTGGAGATTTTGTAGTGGCTACCGGATCTTACAATTATAAATTTGGCGGTTTTATAGATAAAACCTTTAAAGTAAACCCAGGAGGAAGTATTATCTGGGATGGAGATCCTATGGGCGCCCAACTCAATATGGAGGCCTCTTATGGTTTGTTCGCTAATCCGGCACCGCTTTTAGAGAGTAGTGGTTATACCAATAGGATTCCAACTGAGGTATTGGTTCGCTTGAACGGTGCATTAGAAAACCCCAACATAGATTTTGACATTGCTTTCCCAGGAACCAATTCTGTGGTAAAATCTGAATTGCAATACGCCTTACAAGATCCTACCGTTCAGGATAGAAATGCTTTTTTTCTTTTGGCACAAGGAACTTTCGTCAACGATGCCACAGGCATTAACCAGCAAGCTGTTACTGGAAACCTGCTACAATCTGCTTCAGGATTATTGAGTAGTATCCTAGAAGGAAGCAATGACAAACTCAACTTTGGATTGTCTTATGAGCAAGGTATGTTGGACAGGGTCTCAAATTTACAGACGGATTCGAGGATAGGGGTGAGTGTGAGTACTCAGATTAGTGATCGGGTGTTATTCAATGGGAGATTAGGGGTTCCAGTGGGCGGGGTAACGGAGAATGTGGTCGCTGGAGACGCTGAAATTCAAATTATACTGAATGATCAAGGTAGCCTTAGTGCTAAAATATTCAATAGAGAGAATGAAATTCAGCAATTCTTAGCAGATAGACAGGGCTATACCCAAGGGGTTGGTTTGTCTTATCAGGTAGATTTTAATTCATTTCAAGAGTTGTTGAGAAAGATTTTGAATAAAAAAGAAGGAGAGTAAAGTGTTTATATCACAATATTATAAGCTTTTTATTAACGAAAACGTTTGAATTTTTAGGTCGTATTAAATATTCTTTAAAATAGCGGTTTACATCCGTTTAAGTTTGTTAATTTTACTCTTTTAAGAGATTATGAGTTCAGAAATTAAAAAAATTGGGGTATTTACTTCCGGAGGAGATTCTCCCGGAATGAATGCTGCTATACGTTCTGTAGTGAGAACCTGCGCTTACATGAATATTGAATGTGTAGGGATTTACAGGGGTTACGAAGGAATGATAGAGGGTGATTTTAAACCCATGGACGCTAGGAGCGTCAATAATATTATTAATAAAGGAGGGACTATTTTAAAGTCTGCAAGATCTTTGGAATTTAGAACACCTGAGGGAAGGGCTAAGGCTTATGCAAATCTTAAAGAAGAGGGTATAGACGCTTTTGTGGTGATTGGAGGAGACGGGAGTTTTACCGGAGCCATGATCTTTAACCAAGAATACAACTTTCCTGTGATAGGAATCCCTGGAACAATAGACAACGATATTTACGGGACTACCTACACGGTTGGTTTTGACACTGCTTTGAATACAGTGGTAGAAGTAATAGATAAGATCAGGGATACCGCTAGTTCTCACAACAGACTTTTCTTTGTAGAAGTAATGGGAAGGGATGTAGGGCACATAGCCTTAAACGCAGGTGTAGGTGCAGGAGCAGAAGAGATCTTAATCCCAGAAGAAAACCTTGGATTAGATCGTTTGTTAGAGTCTTTAAAAAGATCCAAACAATCTGGAAAATCTTCAAGTATTGTCGTAGTTGCTGAGGGAGATAAAACAGGTAAAAATGTTTTTGAACTCAAAGAATACGTAGAGGAGCACATTCCTATTTACGACGTACGTGTGTCTGTGCTTGGTCACATGCAGCGCGGAGGTTCACCTTCCTGCTTTGACCGTGTTCTAGCGAGTAGAATGGGTGTTAAGGCTGTAGAAGCACTTCTAGAAGGCAAGAGCAGTCTTATGGTAGGGATCCAAGACAATAAATTAACATTAACCCCTTTAATAAAAGCGATTAAAGGGCATACAAAAATAGATAAGGAACTCATTAGAGTGTCCGATATCATGTCAACATAATTATTAAAAAGAAGAAAAATGTCTGAATTAAAAATTGGAATTAACGGTTTTGGAAGAATTGGTAGAATGGTGTTTAGAGCTGCTGCCGGAAGATCTGATGTGCAAATTGTGGCTATTAATGACCTACTAGATGTAGATCATTTGGCCTATTTGTTAAAATACGATTCTGTTCATGGAAACTTTAACGGAACTGTTGAGGTGTCTGATGGACACTTAGTAGTCAATGGAAAAACAGTTAGAATTACTGCAGAAAGAGATCCAAAGCAATTGCAGTGGGACGCTGTTGGTGCTGAGGTAGTGGCAGAGTGTACAGGTATATTCACCTCTTTAGAAATGGCACAGTCTCATATTGATGGTGGCGCTAAAAAAGTAGTGATATCTGCACCTTCTGGAGACGCACCAATGTTTGTAATGGGGGTTAACCACAAGGAGGCAAAAGCTTCTGATAAGATAGTTTCAAATGCGTCGTGTACCACCAACTGTTTAGCACCTTTAGCTAAAGTATTGAATGACAACTTTGGCATTGAAGAAGCATTAATGACCACTGTTCACGCTACAACAGCTACTCAAATGACCGTAGATGGTCCTTCAAGAAAAGATTGGAGAGGTGGACGTTCTGCCTTATTGAATATTATTCCTGCCTCTACTGGTGCTGCTAAAGCAGTGACAAAAGTAATTCCTTCTCTAGTTGGAAAACTAACAGGTATGGCTTTTAGAGTGCCAACTGCAGATGTTTCTGTAGTAGATTTAACTGTTAAGTTGTCTAAAGAGACTTCTTTAGATGAAATTAAATCTGTGTTTAAATCTGCTTCAGAAGGTGAATTGGCTGGAGTATTAGGTTATACGGATGAAGCGGTTGTTTCCCAAGATTTTATTGGAGATGCAAGAACCAGTATTTTTGACGCAGAAGCTGGAATTGAATTAAATTCCACTTTCTTTAAGTTGGTTTCTTGGTACGACAACGAAGCTGGATATTCTAACAAATTAATAGACTTAGCGAAGCACGTAGCTAGCTTATCTTAATCAATACTTTTCAGGCCCTGGGTATTACTCAGGGCTTTTTATATACTATTATATTATGATTTTAATAGCAGATAGTGGGGCTACAAAATCTGATTGGATTGCCTTGGATGAAAAGGGAAATCAATTGTTTTTTACCCAAACACTCGGCCTGTCTCCAGAGGTACTTACTAGAGATGTCATTGAGGATAGATTGGCTAATAATTTTGAGCTTTCTAAAAACTCAGAGGCTGTTACTCATGTGTATTTTTATGGTGCTGGATGCGGAACAGACAGAATGAAAAATTTCTTGACAGAAATTTTCAGTACTTTTTTTCCAAATGCCCAAACAGATGTTCGAGAAGACACTTATGCAGCTGTTTATGCGACTACTAAATTAGGGGACCCAGGTATAGTGTGTATTTTGGGAACAGGATCTAATTGCAGCTATTACGACGGCCACCAGCTGTTCCAAAAAGTACAATCTTTAGGGTATATCCTTATGGACGACGGTAGTGGTAATTTCTTTGGCAGAAAACTTATTAGGGATTATTATTTCCATAAAATGCCACAGGATTTAGGCATTAAATTCAACAAGGAATTTGACTTAGAGGCAGACCTCATTAAAGACCATCTTTACAAACAGCCCAATCCAAATACCTATTTGGCTAAGTTTGCTAAGTTCTTAGTGGAAAACAAATCACATCCTTATTGCAGTGGAGTAATTAAAAAAGGCTTACAGCAGTTTGTAAATAACTATATCATGCAATTTGAATTGGCGACCAAAGTACCTGTTCATTTTGTAGGAAGTATCGCTTTTTACCTTCAAGAAGAACTCAAAGAGGTCATGGATCGCAATGACTTAATTGTAGGTCAAATTAGACAACGACCCATAGATGGTTTGGTGGAATTCCACAAAGAAAATATCTAATGACCTTCAGCAATATTATAAAAAAAAGGCCTGCATGCGCAGGCCTTTTTTTATTTAAGTGAAGCATTGTTTATTCAATGATGGCTATCATAGATATTTCTACATTCACAAACATAGGTAAATTAGCGACCTCTATGGTTTCTCTTGCTGGGGCGGTTTCTGGAGAAAAGAACTGAGCATACACGCCGTTTATGGCTTTAAACTGGTGCATGTCTTTTACAAAGATACTCGCCTTAACAACAGATTCAAAAGTGGCACCTGCAGCTATTAGTATGGCTTCGAGATTTTTCATCACCTGAAGGGTCTCTTCCTCAATACTGCCACTCACTAAATTAGCTGTGCTAGGATCAATTGGAGTTTGGCCAGAGATATAAAGGGTATTGCCACTCAAGACCGCTTGGTTGTATGGGCCTATAGGAGCGGGTGCATTGGGAGTAGTGATTATTTTTTTCATGGTATTTTTTAATGAAATGAAAGTAGCTTTACGCTTAACGCTATAAAAATAAACTAAATCTTGGCTGGGTTTATAAATAGCTAGATTTAAAAACGGTCACTTAAACTAATTTAGCGCACAGGTTGGTTTCTCTTCTCCCATTTCAGGTCGCTGAGAAGGGAACTCTTTATTCCAATAAAGAAATACCAACGTTCGTAATCTCCAAATGGGGTCCAGTCAAAATTAAGCCTAAAGTCATTTAAGTCTCTCTCTACCCTAAATTGGGTGAGGGTAAATCCTTTATTTTTAAAGTCATAACCAGAAGAAACGCCTACCTTCCACATGGGGGTTAGGTCTACATTTCCAGAGAACATAAGCGAATTATTGGTGAAATCTTGCTGTCTGTTAGAATTGTTATAGGTTATGGCATAGGCCAAATTTAGACTCCATGGAATCTTGGTTCCATAAATTGGATTTTCTACAGCGTCGCCCCCTGAGTCATTACCAAAGCTTCTGGCATCACTAAACTCACCAGCCCTTCCAAAAAGGCCGTCAGAGCGCCCTCCAGAGGCAGCCATGTAAAAATCTTGCTGGTTTTCAATCTTTCTTTTGTCTTCTTCAG
>Ga0209137_1003193_pt1 | contig 13892 bp, 13 predicted proteins | sample SaaInl5LU_22_DNA_FD_184642 | JGI IMG/M metagenome (GOLD analysis project Ga0209137, IMG submission 184642) | Marine microbial communities from expanding oxygen minimum zones in the Saanich Inlet - ESP_105LU_22_DNA (SPAdes) (version 2) | ecosystem: Environmental > Aquatic > Marine > Intertidal... | reverse complement strand
GGCAAAGGGTGAAACTACCGCTAGAAACGAACGAAGATTTGTACACCAAATGCAACAGGGTAAGTGGGATTATAAATCCGATGGAATAAATTCGTTAAAATATCAATTAGTTGGTAAGGATGAAATATCATCGAAAGCAACCATGTTAAATGTTACTCTATGAGTCAATTACAAGACGTAAAAAATAAATTAGATAAAGTAGGTTGTGGTTTTTGTTTAGCAAAGTGGACTCAAGTTACGATGCATCTTGGATTAGGCATGACACATTCGTGTCACCACCCTGCTCCTCATAAAATTCCATTAAGAGAAATTAGAAAAAATCCATCTGCACTACATAATACTCGTTTTAAGAAACAAAAACGAAAAGAAATGTTAGAGGGTAAACGACCCGATGAGTGTAACTATTGTTGGAATGTAGAAGATAATTCAGATTCATTTTCAGATAGAACTTTTAAATCATCAGAACCGTGGTCATTATCTGAATACGATAAAATAAAAGATTCACATTGGAAAACTGATTTCAATCCAAAGTATGTTGAGGTTTCGTTTTCCAACACTTGTAACTTTGCATGTGCATATTGTGGTCCTCAATATTCTTCAAAATGGGTAGAGGAGATTGAAAAACACGGTCCTTATAAGACATCTACAAACTATAATCAAATTGATTCTTTGAGAGAGAAAGGTGAGATGCCTTATAAACAATCTGACGAAAACCCCTATGTAGATGCGTTTTGGGAATGGTGGCCTGATTTATATAAAGATTTACATACTTTTAGAATTACAGGTGGTGAACCGTTACTTTCTAAAGATACTTTTAAAGTATTGGAATATATTCAAGAAAATTGGGAACAAAATCCAAACTTATCTTTGGCTATTAATACTAATATGAATGTGCCTGAAAAGTTGATGAATCGTTTTATTGAATTATGCCAAGATTTATCTAACAACAATAAAGTAAGAGAACTTATTATCTTTACTTCAGTCGAAGGAACGGATAAACAGGCGGAATATACTCGTTTTGGGTTGAATTATGAAACCTTTTGGACTAATGTGGATACTTTCCTCACCGAACTTCCAAAGATGACTATAAACATCATGGCAACCTTTAACGCGTTATCGGTATTTACTTATAGTGATTTAATTGATAGAGTTTTTGAGATGAAAAAGAAACATCAAAACAATGAAAGATATTGGGTATCTGCTATTCAATTGGATACCTCATATCTTAGATGGCCATCTCATTTATCTGTTAAGATTTTAGATGATGAACATAAAGAGTTGATATTAGAATCAGCAGAAAAAGCACTTTACTATGGTATTAAAGAGTACAAGCACGATAATTATGGATTCTCTAATGTAGAGATTCAAAAGATAAAACGAATCTATGATTATGCAATTGGTAAAAGTATGTTTTCAACTGAAAAGTTTAGACAAGATTTTATTAAATTTGTTGATGAGTATGATACTCGTAGAGGAACTAACTTCATAGAAACATTTCCACAATTAAAAGAATTTTATGCTAGAAATAAGAAAGGGTAATCCTTGGGTATTTTGGCCAAGTAGTATTTGTGATACCTTTCCAACAGACCCTGCAAATAAAAAACTGAATGGTAAACATTCTTTTAAAGTAGAATTTGATTTTACTCTATTAGATGAATCAAACATCAAAAAAACAATATTTTCAATGTTACCAATGTATTCTGGCTTCGATGTTGATAATGGATGTGATATTTTCCTATATAATACTGGAGAAACTCATACCAAAGTTTTACCAAAAACTATTGAGATTGGTAAAAAAACGAATATAAAATTTGAATATATTTATGGTAAAGAAATTACTTTTTGTGTAAACAATCAAGAATTAGTTTCAGTCAAATTAAATGAAAGTGAATTAGGTTTTGATGAATCACCTCATATTATCTTTGGGGCAGGTAACTTCCCAAAAAACGGATTCAATTTAAATTACACCGATTTTAATTTACACAACTTTAAATTAGAAGTAGATGGTGAGTTATTATCACATCACACCTTTGAAAAATTTATACATGATAAATCGTATGATGTGACCGGAAACTGTAATTTCATACACAAATTATAAAACTATGGCAAACGAATTAGCAGAATGGAGAGATGAACACTTAAACACGATAAGTAAATCATTTTGTGCAGCAAAATGGTATAATGCATCTTTACACTTAGGTCACGGGTTTACTAACTCATGTCACTTACCACTTCCTCATCCAATTGATTTAGAGGAAATAAAAACCAACCCATCTGCACTACACAATACAGACCACAAAAAGATAGCACGAAAAATGATGTTGGAAGGAACTCGTCCCGCAGAATGTTCTTACTGTTGGAAGGTAGAAGATATTGGTAGAGATTCTATTGCTGATAGAATTTATAAATCACGAATTTACTCACCAGAAGAAATTTCTAAATTAAAAGACACCCCGTGGGATGCTGATGTAAATCTTAAAACAGTAGAAGTATCGTTTGATAGAACTTGTAATTTCGCATGTTCATATTGTAATAGTGGATATTCAACCGCATGGGGTAAAGACATCGAAGAAAACGGAGCATATCAAAAATTTAAAACTTCTTCTGCTGGAGCATATTACGCGGATGGTAGTTGGGCAGAACCATTTGGTAAAAATAGTAAAGATAATCCATATGTAGCTGCCTTTTTAGAATGGTGGCCGGAACTTTCACAAGAATTACAAGAAGTTAGAATTACAGGTGGTGAACCCTCTGCATCATTTAACTTTTGGAATTTTTTAGACCAAGTAAAAAAATACCCATCTCCAAATTTAAGATTAGCAGTAAATTCTAACTTAGGGGTACCTGATAAACTAATTGATAAATTGATAAAAACAACTCATGAAATTGATGTTAAAGAATTTGATTTATATACTTCAAATGAATCAATGGGTAATCATGCAGAGTATATTAGAGATGGTTTAATTTACCCAACTTGGCGAAAAAATTTAGTAAGAATAATTGAAGAAGGTAATGTAAATCAAGTTATTGTTATGATGACAATTAATTCATTGTGTTTGGTATCTATTACTGAATTTATGGATGATATGTTAGAACTTAAAGCAAAATATGGTTGGAATAAACCACTTATTGATTTGAATATTCTCAGATGGCCTGCATTTATGTCTCCATTAAATTTACCAGATGATATTAAGGCAACATTGCATAAGAAGTTATTTGATTGGTTTGAAATTAATAAAAATAATGATTTACTTGCAATTCATGAGAAGGCACAGATTCAAAGATTGATTGATTATATTGAAGTAGTAGATCAGGGTCACACCAAAACAGAAGATGAAAAAGAATTGCACTTCCATGATTTCAAATCATTCTATGAACAATATGATAAAAGACGCGGTAAAAACTTTGTAGAAACTTTTCCAGAATTAGCAGAATGGTATGATACACTAGAAGTTGATTATACTATTGGTGATGTTGAAGTTACTGCTGGTCATATTACTCATTTTGAAGTAGAAGAGTACGAGCCAGATATTGTTCGTAAGAAAAAAGAAGGTATACCTACTTGGGAAGATACTGAAGATTTTAAAAATAAAAATTGGAAAAAAGTAAAATTACCAAGATAATGATAACTTTATATTTTGATGATTTACAAGAAATAAGAAATTGTTTTGATGAAAACGAAGTTTATGATAGTGGTATGCCTCGAATTACTACAGCTCCATATGCTAACGAATTAAAACACTTAATGGTCTATTATCAATCAATAACTCGTATTGATTCTACTATATTATTTGATGATGTTATATATGATATCAATTTAACAGATGATATGCAATCTATTAATAGTAAATATATAGTACCAATTGGTGTTAATCAATCAACAAATGAATGGATTGGTGGTGAGCTTGCAGAAAATGAAACATGTAAGTCATTTATAAATATTTTTGATAAAATATCACATGAATTACTATATGATTTAAGGATTGGTAAGGCATTTTTAATGATTGATAACTCACTAGAAGGATATCATGATGACAGTGTATTTGATTTTCTAACATACAATGCTATTGCTAGAGATATTTCACCCAATCAAATAATTTATGTAACTGGTAATTTAAATATTGAAAACAGATTAAAACTATGGACGTTAAAAAATCCACGCAAAGAGAGTATTCATGTAATACCATATTCTCACTTTGAATTTGATATTGGAAATAAAAAAAGAATCATGTTGGAAAATGGTGATGATACTTTATTGAATTTTAAACAATATTACGAATATAAGAAAGAAAATATAGATGATATAAAACTATATAATTATTTAAATAAAAAACCAAGAAACCATAGAATATTTTTTTATGATGCTTTGATACAATGGAATCTACTTAGCTCTGGTTTAGTTAGTATGAATAAAGCAAATGAACAGGAAGATATTTTATTAGATTATAATATTAAAACAAAACAAGAACTTGAAGTATTAAATAGAAATTTACCTACATATGCATATGATATCAGTAATGAAGTTGAACCATTCAGTCATTACATGTATAATTTTAGTGTAAGAGAAACTTTAAATTCATGGATAAGTGTAGTTAGTGAAACTCATTTTGGTGATAATCAAAAAACTATATTTTTAAGTGAAAAGACATTTAAAGCTATAGCAAATGAACAACCATTTGTTATTCTTGGTAATAAGGGTAGTTTAAAAGAATTACATAATTATGGTTATAAAACATTTCACCCATTAATAGATGAAACATATGATGAGCTTACTACTATCGATAGAATGGACGCTATCATAAGACTATTATTGGATTTTTCAAATAGAGATAATAAATTAGAATGGCTACACTGGATGGGTCCTACGTTAAAACATAATTCACACACATTAATGTTTAATACCTTGTTTAAACCACCAAAAAGTTTTCACATGATTAATGAATTACTAAATTCATAATATGGAAGTATTTAATTTTATATATAATTACTATACACCATATGGAATACTTCCAAACGGACTATCATCAGATGATTTGTATTCTATTATGCGAAACTCAATCAATGAATATGAGTCAAGTCATTATATTTCGGATTTTAAAAATTATTTAGAAAATCACGAAAGTTTAAAATATGATACTAAGTTAATATCTCCGGTTTTCTTTAGCTCTGCTAAGTTCAATAATGGAACGTGTAATTTTTTTGTAGTTGATGATTTTAATAATAAATCTATTGATATTTCATATGAAACACTCAATACGTTGAGAGAATGGAACTTATGGGATAATTTTTTTATAATTTTAATAAACTTTGATTCAACTATAAGTTCAGATAAACTAGATGAACTTAAAAAATTTAAATCAGAAAATCGCATCAATAAGAATAAAATAATTTATATTTCAGATATAAAACCAAAATCAAATATTCAATGGAGGTTCGTACATGCTTATAAATCAGACTTATCTAACGATGTTATTCTAAAAAAAATATATAATAAAGTTGTAGATATTAACGAAACAAAATTTATATGAAAATATTAATCACAGGTGGAGCCGGTTTCTTAGGTTCGGTTATAACAGAAAAACTTTTAAATTCAAATCACGAAGTTACAGTTTTAGATAACATGATGTACAATCAAACATCATCAATAGTTTATGCTCATAATAAATTATTTAACTTTGTATATGGTGATGTCAGAGATACTGAACTTCTAAAGAAATTAGTTTTAAAAAACGATTTAATTATTCCACTTGCAGCAATTGTTGGATTTCCTGCATGTGAACGAGATAAAGAATTAGCAACAGCAATAAACTACGAACATGTTAGAGTAGTTTGTGAGGTAGCAAAAGAAAATAACAAAAGGGTGGTTTACCCGAACACCAATAGTGGGTATGGGATAGGAGATAATGGGGAGTGTACTGAAGAAAGTCCACTTAACCCCATTTCACATTATGGTGTTACCAAAGTTAATGCTGAGAGAGAAGTATTAGGAATCGGTGGAATTTCGTTAAGACTTGCCACCGTATTTGGAACCTCCCCTCGAATGAGGATGGATTTATTAGTAAACGAATTCGTTTATAAAGCCCTAACTGATAAATACATTACTTTATTCGAACGAAAGTTTGTTAGAAATTTCATCCATATCAGAGATGTGGCATTGGTATTTGAAAAAATGATAAATGAATACGATACTCATAGTGGTGAGGTATTCAATGTTGGTTTATCAACGGCCAATCTAACAAAACAACAATTATGTGAAACTATCAAAGAACAAATTCCTTCTTTTGAGATTTTTCACAACGATAATTTTGAGGACCCTGATAAACGAGATTATGTAGTTTCTAATTTAAAATTAGAAAAAGTTGGTTGGTCACCTAATTATACATTAGAAGATGGTATTGAAGAACTAATTAAAACTTATACCATTTTAATAAAGAATTTAAGTTCAGGTTACAGAAATGATTTTCCATTAGGTTATGGCATTAAATAGAAGTATATTTTACAAAGAACGAGATTGGAACGATTTCCATTATTACAATGGTTCGATTCTTCATGAACTAAAAATAGTTCAACCCTCTATCTATCATGAATACAGAGGTTCAATCTCAACTACTTACCATTCAGATTACTATGATAGGTTACTACCTGCGAACGAACGTAACGAAGGTTTGGAATTTAAACATGATAGGTATTCAAAATCTAAGTTCGCTGTTCTAAGAGGATTACACTACGATGAAAAGACATGGAAGTTGGTTTCGTGTTTACATGGTAAAATTTATTTAGTAGTTTTAGATATGAGAGAACATTCTACTACCTATGGTAAGTGGGAATCATTTATTATTTCACCTGAAACTCAGACACAAGTTTTAATTCCACCCATGTTCGCAAATGGACACTTTGTAATGGAAGATGATTCTATCTTCAACTATAAAATGGCATACAAAGGAGAATACAATGATGAAACTAAACAAAAAACAATAGTATTTAACGATTCAAGATTTGGAATTGAATGGCCAGTTCAACAACCAATCTTATCAAAACGAGATAGAGATGGAAATTAAAAATTTAAATTACCACGAAGATAGGTGGTTAGATGGAAATTGGTCAAAACAAGATTTAATCGATTTTGAGGATGATATAATTTCTCATTGGGAAAATGGAGAAATATCAGGTCCAATTCACTTATCAAATGGTAATGAAGATGAACTTATAAAAATATTTACCAAAATTGATGTAAATGATTATGTATTTTCAACTTGGAGGTCCCATTACCATGCATTATTACATGGAGTTGATCCATCGGTATTAAAACAAAAAATATTAGATGGTAAATCCATTACAATTGTAGATAAAGAAACTAACTTCTATTCATCAGCAATCGTAACTGGTACTTTACCAATTGCACTTGGAGTTGCTAAGGCAATAAAAATGGATAAGAAACAAGAAGGACAAAAAGTTTGGGTTTTCTTGGGTGATATGGCATTTGAAAGTGGAATCTTCTATGAAGTTCACAAATATGCTAGAAACTACGATTTACCTTTGTATTTCGTAGTAGAAGATAATGGTGTAAGTACAAATACACCTACATTAGATACATGGAATGGTATTCAACGAGAAATACCAGAAGATGTAATATATTATAAATATAAATCAAAATTCCCACATTATGGGACAGGCAAATGGGTAGTATTTTAAAAACAGTTTTAGTAACGGGTTGTAGTGGATTAGTTGGAACCTATGTATCTCATATTTTAGTAAGAAAGGGGTATCGTGTAATTGGTATTGATATTAAATTCTTTGATTTACTTCCAACTGAAGAGTTATTTCATTTCGAAAATATAGATATTAGGGATACTAATAAAATTAATATTTTATTTGAACATTATAAATTTGACGGTGTTATAAATTGCTTTGGTATCAAAGGTTCTCCGATAATGGCAAAAGAAAAACCATTAAATTTTTTAGAACCATCCATAAAAGGAAACATTAACATAATTGAAAACTCACATAAACACAATTGTTGGTTAGTTTTCATGAGTTCAGTAGGTGTTTATGAACCCGCAGAAGAATTTGTAGAAGATACTGTATGGAAAACTCTCCCTTCACCAAATGATTGGTTTCCATCGTGGAGTAAGAGAATACCTGAACTATATTTAGAAGCACATAAAGTTCAATATGGATATGATAGGTGGACAATTGTAAGACCGGCAAATATCTTTGGTGAATATGATAACTTTGGAGATGGTTCTACCGTAATAGCATCTACGATTCGTAAAGTATATGAAGGAACGGATGAAATAGAAGCTTGGGGAGATGGAACCCCAACCAGAGATTTTATTTATGCCGATGATGTAGCTGAATCATGTGTAAAATGTTTTGAAGAAGAAATACATGATGTGGTGAATTTAGGTAGTGGTGAGGAAATTACTATAAAACGAATGATTGAAACTGTTGCTAAGGTTAGTGGAAAAGATATAAAAATAAATTGGGATGTTACTAAACCAAACGGAGATATGAGACGTAGAATGAGTACTAAAAAACAAATGGAACTTGGTTTACGAACTAAACACGGATTTGAAGAAGGAATAAAAAGAACATATAATCATTACAAAGATATAAACGAATTATAGTATGAAAAAAACAGATAAAATATTAGTTACAGGTGCAAGTGGATTTATAGGTTCACGATTAGTTAAAATGTTATGGGAGGAAGGTTATACAAATCTACGCTCCACTTCTTGGAGTAGGGGATTACGAAATGATTTTGATGGGAGTGATTCAGTTGAACATATTTTGGGAGATTTACGAGAAGCTGATTTTTGTGAATACGTTTCTAAAGATGTAGATGTGGTATTCCATGCTGCAGCAAACACTTCTAATGCTTTGGATACTAAAGTAAATCCATTAATTCATGTAACTCCTAATGTAGAAATGAATACTAACCTTATGGAACAAAGTTGGAGAAACAAAGTTCGTAAGTTTATGTTTATTTCATCGAATACCACTTATCCTGATATTGGTGGTGAGTATTGTACTGAAGATATGAATGTACAAACACCAAACATCTACCCTGCTTACAAAGCAGTTGGTTGGATGAAGAGATATGGAGAAACTTTATGTGAGTTCTTCTCTAATCAAATTCATGACCCAATGCAATGTGTTATTATCAGACCTTCTAATTCATTTGGACCGAATGATAAATATGATTTTGAAAAATGTCATGTTACACCAGCAAACATCAGAAAAGTAGCAGATGGATTAAATCCAATACCTGTATGGGGTGATGGTACTGAAGTTCGTGATATAATTCACGTAGATGATATGGTAAGTGGATTTATTACTGTGGCTGAAAAAGTCGATAAATACGATATCTATAATGTATGCTATGGAAGTGGACATACTGTAATGGAAGTGTTAGAACTTATCAAAGAAATTGAGGGGAACGACAATCCAATCGAGTTTGTAAATAACAAAGCACCGATGATTCCTACGAGATTATTATCAAACGAAAAATTAAGAAAATTGGGTTGGAAACCTAAGTATGATTTAAGAAGTGGATTAGAAGATGCACTAAAATGGTACAAGGCTAACAAAGACCAATTTGACCCAAATTCAAAACCATAATTAATGAGCAAGGGTATATTAGGTTTTGGTGATTCTTTTATGTGGGGTGAATCTATATATTTTTATAGTGAACTGGATAATTTACCTTTTGGTGAACGTCATGAATATCACTCATCACTTATAACCGAAGGTATGTCTCAATACAAAAACAAATACAGATATATACAGCTCGTATGTGATTACTTTGATACTTGGTGTAATGTAAAAAATGTAAACGGTTCTAATAATACATCAAATTTAGAAATAATTTCTAAATTTTATAATAGAGATATTGTTTATGAAGATAAATATCATTTTAAATTGAATATAAATGATTATAAATTAATTATATTTCAGTTTACATCAATTTATAGAGATGATAAAAATATTAATGATTTATTGATTGAATTGGATTCATATTTTAATAAATTTGAAAATAATGGTATAAAAGTTATAACTTTAACTTGGATGTCTGAGATTTATAATAATGATATATACCAAACTAAGTATTTAGATAGACATACCAATATTGTTATAAATGAAATAGAACATACTTCATTTGAAGAATTAATACATAATGATTCTTTAAATATAACTGTAAAATCTGATTTTGAAAAAAATAACTTACAGACAAACGATATTCATTTAAATCACAAGGGAAACCAATGTTTTGCAGATTCAATAATAAAAAAATTAGAAAACGATAATTTTAAAATATAATGGCACAACCAGAATACACACCTTACTTAGATGCTTTAACTGAAGCAATGAAACTTGCGATGGAAGATGATAAAACAATATTCATCGGACAACAAATAGTTTATTATGGAAATCCCATGTCTAAAACCATTGAAGGTTTACCTAAAGAAAGAATGATTGAAACTCCAGTAATGGAAGAAACTCAAATGGGTATGACTATGGGTCTTGCAATGACAGGGCATCAAGTAGTTACTTTTTATCCTCGTTGGGATTTTGTAATCTTAGCAGTAAATCAATTAGTAAATCATTTAGATAAGTTAGAAGCAATGTCAGATGGTGAATGGAAACCAAATGTAATTGTAAGAGTTGGAAAAGGTTCAGACAAACCATTAGACCCAGGCCACCAACACAAAGCAGATTATACTGATGCATTTAGAGATATCGTTACTAATTGTACAATAGAAAAATTAGATAAAATAGAAAAAATAGTTCCTGCATATAAACGTGCTTTATCTGAAGGTGGAATACATATACTTGTAGAATATCCAGAACTATATTATGAAAATTAATTGTGTATATGACTTCACATCACCATATGGTATTATTCCAAATGGATTTCCATTAGAAGAAATCGATAAATTATCTAAATATAATTATGATATAAATAATTCTGATTTTGTTGATGAGTTTTATAAAAATAGAATATTGAATGTAAAACCATCTTTAATAATGGGTGGGATTCGAAATGCTGATATATCTACGAATGATTTAGAACTTATTGATAATTATGTTATAAATAAAGATGAGTTATTTATTTATAATATTTGTAGTTCTGGTGATATTTTTTCCACATTATCATTAAGACATCATTCTAAATACCCCCACGTATTATCATATGTATCTGATAAAATAAAACAATTATTAAATACGTCCAAAAATTTATACATTGTTATAGAATATATAATGGAAGGTCAAATTGATATGAATGTAATTGATAGTATCTATTTACATTGTAAATTCAATGATATTCCACTTGATAAGGTTATTTTTATAACAAGTGTTTTTAATATAGATAAATTACATTCTAAATATTGTAATATATACTCACAAAAAAATAAAATTAAAGTGGCAAGCTATAATTGGTCATTGCCATTTAAAGCACATGAGTTAGAACATATGCTTGGTATGAATAGTAGTGATATTGATATATTTTTTAAAAATTCCATAAACACATCAATACATGATAATATTCGTTCTAAAAAAGCATTATTATTAAACCGAAGATTACGTTTACATAGATTAATACTATTATCACTATTGTTGGAAGATGTATATTTGGATAAAACACTAAATTCATTTGATTTAACAATGGACAGCTTTCCAAATTTTTATAATTGGATAGATGGCCAGTATTTTCAAAATACAAAAAAGTTTAATAATACCGAATATGTTGAAAAATCTAAAAATGGTTATTTAAAATTAAAAAAACTTGGTAAACATACATTAGATTATGATAACTTACATGAGGTAATTGGTTATGGATTTGAATCATCTAAACTATACTCCGATACATATTTTTCAATAGTTACTGAAACTGAATTTTTTGAAGAAGCTCATTTTATATCAGAAAAAAGTATAAAACCAATAATGCAACTTCACCCATTTGTTATAGTGGGGTCACCCTATACCTTAAAAATTTTAAAACAGTATGGATTCAAAACATTTGATAAATGGTGGGATGAATCATATGATACTATTGAAAATACAAACGACAGGTTAATTGAGGTATATCGTATAATAAAATTACTATTAGATAAATCTGATGAAGATTGGGTATCAATGATAGGCGAAATGAAATCAGTACTTATTCATAATAGGAATGTATTATTAAAATACAATTATAAAAATGTAAGTAAAATAGTTTTTAATAATTTTAAAGAAGTTATATTTAATAATAAACAAATTTTATTTTAATATGTGGAATCCAATCAAATCAATTAAGAATTATTTTTATAAAAGAAAACAAGAAAAACTCTATAAGAAGAAATTAGAGGAACTTCGTAAAAGAGACCCGTTCATCTACAAAAATCACTAAACTTTTTAGTGTTTATATTTATATACTGAAAAGGTATATACCAATATGAGTGAACTTTCTAAATATCTCGTAGAACAAATTCTACTTGAGGATGATAATCCTATTAAAAAGACCGTAGTAGTTTATGTGGGGAGGTTTCAACCTTTTCACAAAGGACACTATGCAACTTACCAACATCTTGTAAAGAAATTTGGTAAAGATAATGTATTTATAGGAACCTCAAATAAAATAGAGAAACCAAAATCTCCATTTAACTTCAAAGAGAAAGTTCAGATAATGACAACGATGTTTGGAATTCCAAGTTCCAAGATACATCAAGTTAAAAACCCATACCAACCTACTGAAATCCTTAAAAAGTTTGATGAAAAAACTACTGCCTTCATAACTGTTGTTGGTGAGAAAGATTCATCTCGTTTAGGTGGTAAATACTTTACTTCATTAAAAGGAACTCCAACCGAAGGATATAAAGATAGAGGATATGTTTATGCAGCACCGTCTCAATCTAATCCTATAAGTGGTACTGATGTTCGTAACGGATTATCAATGGGTTCGGATGAGCAAAAACAAAACTTTTTTACAGATAGTGCATATCCAAAATATAACAAAACTATATTCAACTTAATCACTTCTAAATTAAACGAGGGAATTTTCATTTCTAAAGAAAGAATTGAAGAGTGGATGATTAGTGAAGCCTCTAATGTTGTTGGTAATGGTGGTAGTGATGTAGATGATGGACCAAATAACTTCTTTCCTAACTTTGATGTGTTCTCTAAGATAAATACAAAGAGAGCATCAAAGATTGGGTACGAGATAGTAAACATGATTACTTCTAAAGAATTGGAAGATTATTATGAACACCCAACTTATCCAAATGGACCAACTAAATCCGTAACCTTCTTTCCAGCAGGTGTAATTGGAGCAAACACACCAAACAACCAAGTAGATATTTACTCAAGTGGAGCATACTCTAAATGGTACAAACATGCAACTCGTAAGGCATCTTTGGTAGGATACTCAATAGTATCTGACCCCAACATGAAAGATGATAAGAAACAATCAGGTACAGAAGCCCGAGGTGATAAAGAATTAAAACAAGAATTTGAAAATTCGGTTAATGAGGCCATAACTCTACCAGTAGAAATTGGTGATACTTTATTAATGGGTAAATTTAAGAACAAAAAAGTTGTTGTTAAATCTATTGGTAAAGATGAACATGGATTACCTACCATCAATGGCAAGAAAGTAGTTACGTTCAGATACATGAACGAATCTTTTATTGTAGAACTTGCAGGAACTGCTATTAAATGTGAAAAGTGTAATCATTCTTGGGAAATCGAAGCCGAAGATAAAGAAAAATACTTATGTCATTCATGTGGTTGGGATTCTCAACAACAAGAATATGATTATGATGCTTTTGATTCTTGGCAAGAAAAAAATGGTATATTAGATGAAGCACTTTCACAAGCTCAAAGAGCAAGAAAGAAGTGGGCATTGGCTA
>Ga0209137_1003192_pt1 | contig 13894 bp, 10 predicted proteins | sample SaaInl5LU_22_DNA_FD_184642 | JGI IMG/M metagenome (GOLD analysis project Ga0209137, IMG submission 184642) | Marine microbial communities from expanding oxygen minimum zones in the Saanich Inlet - ESP_105LU_22_DNA (SPAdes) (version 2) | ecosystem: Environmental > Aquatic > Marine > Intertidal... | reverse complement strand
GGTCTACAGGTGCAGCTAAATTTGAGAGGGCTTGTAAAAACAAATTAAAACCATCGGTCTCTCGCAAACTTGCATCATCGCCTTGCGACATCACGCCTTGCATAGCCGAATATAAATCACGTTCAGCATCCAGTTCAAACAGTTCAGGCGCGATTGCCGAGGTCGCATCCATGACCTCCAGCTTAGCCTTCTGACAAATGCCATCGGCGCGATTATATGCAGCGAGTAAATTAGATCCTGCATCCGTATCGATAAAACTCATTAATGCACGCCCACGAGCCACAACATCGACTACGTCATCGGCGCCGGCGCGCATACTCGCCGCAACCACATCGTGACGAATGCCTTGATCGCGCAAATATACTTGCAAGCGATCCATCACAAAGCTTAAAAGATCTTCGCTCAAACCATCATACTTATCTGCATCGAAACTCGGCGCACTTTGGCGACTTCCATGATGACGGCGCATGGCTGCAAGAAAAATTACTTTCAGCGAAACCGATGTTTCGGTCTCGAGTAAAATACGAATAACCCCAAGCGCCGCACGCCGAAGTGCGAACGGATCTTTAGAGCCGGTCGGCTTTTCATCAATCAACCAAAAGCCTGTTAGCGTATCAATTTTATCAGCCAAGGCGACCACACAACCCAGTGCTTGATCTGGGATCGCATCACCCGGCCCTAGCGGGGCATAATGGCTGGCAATGGCCTGCCCAACATTGGCATCCTCATTATCATGCACGGCGTAATAGCCACCCATAATTCCTTGCAACTCAGGAAACTCAAAAACCATATCGCTGACGAGATCAGCCTTGCTCAGCAAAGCGGCTCGGGCAGCCTTGTCTGCAGGTACATCAAATGGCACAGCCAACTCAGCAGCTAGAGCTTCAAGCCTATTTACTTTATCGCCCACCGTTCCCAGTTTTGCATGAAAGGTAATGGCATCTAAACGCGAGACACGGTCGGCAAGTTTAATTTTTCGGTCTTGATCCCAGAAAAACTGTCCGTCGGATAAACGCGCCCGCAAGACACGCTCGTTGCCAGCGGCAATGGCGGCGCCACCATCTGCCATTTGCATATTTGAAATGGTAATAAAGGCTGGCGCAAGTCGTCGTGTTGCCGGGTTGTGAAGAGAGAAATACTTTTGGTGCGTGCGCATAACCGATGTTAAAACTTCATCCGGAACCGCCATAAACGCATCATCAATATTGCCCAAAACAGGCACTGGCCATTCCACCAGTCCCGCCGTTTCACGGATCAATCCAGCATCTTCTATTAATTCATAGCCATGTTTCTTGGCGAGAGCGGCAGAGCCTTCCGCAATCATTGCCTCACGAATGACCGGGTCAACAATAACTTTATGCGCCTCCAGCAAACCCACATAGTCACTCGATTTACTAATCTCGATTGCCGCCGGATCTAAAAACCGGTGACCATAACTATGCCCATTCGAAACCAAACCATCAACTTCAAACGGCACAATATTACTATCTAGACGACAAAGAATGTTTCTTAACGGGCGAACCCACTTCAGACTTCCATTACCCCATCGCATTGATTTCGGCCAAGGGAAGTTTTGGACAATTTCCGGAATTACCTGTGCAAGTACAACTGACATATCCTGCCCGGCAATACTGATTTCGTGGCTATAAAAATTTCCCTTCGGGTGCTCGTTGACAACCAGCTGCTCGACGGAGGTTAGGCCATTCGCACGCAAGAAACCTTCAATGGCTTTTTCGGGTGCGTCAAGTTTAGGGCCCTTTTTAACCTCATGGCGTTCCGGCGTATGCAACGGAATATCATCCACTAAAAGGGCCAGGCGTTGCGCAGAAACATAACCTCTAGCGCCCAAAATTTCTGCACCGGATTCATCCATCGCCTGTGAAAACAACCGCAATAAATTCGCTAAACCCGGCACCTGCATGCCAGCTGGAATCTCTTCAGAATATAGCTCAAGTAGGAAATCTGCCATGACTTAGACCTCTCCATCCTGCTGTTTTTTTTGCGTGACCAACGAACCAGCTAACCAAGCCTCCGCACAGGCCTTGGCCAATGCCCGCACACGACCAATATAGGCCTGACGCTCGGTCACGCTGATAACGCCGCGTGCATCCAAGAGGTTGAAATTATGGCTAGCTTTCATACACTGATCATAAGCAGGCAGCGCCAGGCCGCGCTCAACGAGTTGCTGGCACTCGTGTTCAGCATCCTTGAAATGTTGCAACAGTATATCCGTCGTCGCCGCCTCAAAATTATAATGCGAAAACTCTACCTCGGCGCGATGAAACACATCACCATAGGTGACGCCACGCCCGTTAAAGTCTAGATCAAAGCCATTATCGACCCCTTGCACATAAGTCGCCAAGCGCTCCAGCCCGTAAGTCAATTCACCCGATACAAGTTCGACATCAATGCCGCCGACTTGCTGGAAATACGTAAATTGCGAGACTTCCATACCGTCGCACCAGACCTCCCAGCCCAATCCCCATGCGCCTAAAGTTGGGCTTTCCCAATCATCTTCCACAAAACGAATATCATGCTCTTCATGATTAATCCCTAATACCTTGAGGCTATCGAGATAGAGCTGCTGAATATTATCCGGTGACGGCTTCAAAATAACCTGAAACTGATAATAATGCTGAAACCGGTTTGGGTTTTCGCCATATCGCCCATCGGTCGGACGACGCGAAGGTTGCACATAAGCCGCATTCCAAGGGTCAGGGCCCAAAGCACGCAGGACAGTGGCTGGATGGAATGTACCCGCGCCCATTTCCATATCATAGGGCTGCAAGATCAGACAACCTTGATCGGCCCAATATCTTTGCAGGTTTAGGATGATATCTTGAAAAGAGAGAGCTGTTTTATAAGGGCTTGTCATAAAATTTGTCCGTAAACTTGAGCTGGGTAAAGTTATAAACGATTCAAAAGAAGTGTAGGATAGTATTCGCCTGTTAGCCTCGCGAAACTAACTCTGCCTTAGCTATAATGCAAGCATTCCGGCATGTCTCAAAATCTGTTCTGCTGGCGCGCTTGGCTGCAACGTATCATCTTGCAAAACAAGGCCTGGAAGTATTCGCATTGTCGCTCGGCTATCTCGTTGGCCGCGCACTAGCACACGGGTCGCTGGCGCTCCAGGACGAGAATAAATAGGTAAAATTGATATCCCACCGAAACGCTTTTCAAGCACATGCAACACGATATCCAGGCTATCCGCACGGTGTATCCACGTAACATAGCCTTTCGCCTTTAATAAGCTGGCCGCGCATTTAGACCACTTATCTAGGTTTTCTAGCGAAATCTGATGTGCCACCTGCTTTGAGGCATTTTCCAATTGCGGCACTTGATCCGGCCTATAAAAAGGCGGGTTGGCGAATACATGGTCGAACTGCGCAGTGTCTAATTCCATGGCATTGACGCCAGCAAGGATATCGCGGCACAAAAATGTGGCTCGATCTTGCATTTTATTATTTGCGGCATTTTGAAGCGATAAAGTATGCAGCTCTGGATCAATTTCAATACCAGTTACGCGGAGATTGGCGAGGCGCTCGGCGGCACATAGACTGGCCACGCCGACGCCAGACCCCAACTCGCAAGCTGACAGGGCGTCTTGAGGTAAACTCGCTGCCAAAAGAACAGCATCATGACCACTACGATGGCCCGATACCGGCTGTTCGATAGACAGTTTTCCACCCAAAAAAAGATCTATACTCGTCTGCATGAATTTCCGGCATCCCTAACCCGTAACGACCCTTGACCAATCCTGTCTCGCCTTTTAAGTCTATATTCAGATTGATCAAGGATTCTTAAATACAAAGTCCAGCGCTTAATTATAAGCCTAAACAACAAAATGAGAAAAACGATTATGGCAGAAATTATTCAACTTAGCGCATCTAAAAAACAATCAAATGATATCCTCGAAACGCTCAGATCAGAATTTTCTAAGGATGTCGCATCCGTTGAAGTCATGATGCGCGAGAACATGGGGTCTTACGTCGACTTAATCCCCGAAATCGGAGCCCATATCGTTAAAGCTGGCGGAAAACGCTTGCGTCCGTTGCTAACCTTAGCTGGTGCTAGAATTACTGGATATGAGGGCGAGAAGCACATTCCCCTCGCCGCTGCCGTTGAATTTATGCATACAGCTACTTTGCTGCATGATGATGTTGTCGATGATAGTGATATGCGCCGTGGTATGCCTACTGCCCGCATGAAATGGGGCAATTCAGCCAGCGTTTTAGTTGGTGATTTTATGCTCGGGCAGGCGTTTCGCATGATGGTCGCAGCGGAGAGTTTAAAAGCGCTCGATGTTCTGTCAAACGCTGCAGCTGTTATCGCTGAAGGCGAAGTCATGCAACTAGCTAATTTGCAAAATATCGATATCACAGAAGATAATTATTTGCGCGTTGTTGAGGCTAAGACGGCAGCCTTATTCGCAGCGGCCATTGAAGTTGGCGCCATTGTATCGGGGTCTCCGAAAAACATTATCGACGCTTTGCAGTCTTATGGACGCAATTTAGGCGTCGCATTCCAGTTGATTGATGACGCTCTTGATTACGCAAACCAAAACACCAGCCTTGGCAAAAACTATGGCGATGATTTCCGCGAAGGAAAGATCACGCTTCCCGTCATTATGGCATTCCGCCGCGGGGATGAAGAAGAACGTGCTTTTTGGTCGAGAGTTATTAAGTCTCCATCAGCGTCCAACGAGGACCTAGACCAAGCCATTCAATATTTGAAAAAAACCAAAGCTATTGAAGAAACGCTAGACCGCGCCTCTCACTATGGCCACCGTGCAAAAGACGCATTGGCGTTGTTCCCAGATAGCGATACCAAAGAGCAATTATTAGAGCTTGTGGATTTTTGCATTCGCCGCGAACACTAGACCATAACGGCTCAGGCTTAGTTATTAGCTTCAAGAAATAGCGGTCGCTACTCGCCACCATGTTGGCGGAATATCTAACGCCTCCATAATTGAGATTGCCCGCCCAGGCTCACATAAACCATAACATGTCGCCCCGCTCCCACTCATTTGAGCGTGTAAAGCACCGGCTTTTTCTAAAGCTTTCAATATATCGGCGATCTCTGGCGCGCGCTTAATCGCCGGCTCTGCTAAATCGTTTCCCGCTGCCTTCACGAAAGTTACCAGTTCAGAAATATCTTTGAATGGGCTTGGGCCCGTGGCAAAACCTGAAGCTCTTAAAGTCTCTGTCTCACCAATCGGCATATTTAGATCGTCAAAAATATCAGCTGTCGATAGCTCAATTCGTGGGTTCACCAATATCAGGTCGGCCGCTGGAATATGTTCAATCTCTTGCAGATCATGACCAATTCCTGATACAAATTTCGGCTTGTTATTCAGGCACATAGGTATATCCGCACCCAGGCTTTCGGCAACCTTGCATATGGCCTTTGGGTTGATATCGGTAAATATATCGGCCATCGCCATTAAGGCTGCTGCAGCATCCGCTGAGCCACCGCCCAAACCCGCCGCCACGGGTATTTGCTTGAGCAAGTCGACGGTCACATCAGCTAAATCAACCGCACTTGTGGCAGCCAATCGATCCATTGCCCGCGTTACCAAGTTCGTCTCTACGTCTATCCCATCAGCAAACTCGCCTAAAATATTCAGGCGCGATTTTCGATTACCCGTATTTTTATGAAGCGAAAGTTGATCGCCAAATTCGGTAAATACAACGAGACTATCTAGGAGATGATAACCGTCAGCACGGCGCCCAAGGACACGAAGCGATAGATTTACTTTGGCTGGAGCCAGTACACTTCGCGGCATCATGATCGCGCGAACACGAGATAAATTGGAAGACTGATAGAGTTACAAAGCGACGAGTGAAATAGAACGCAACCAAGTATCATATCAAATATCCATTCCACCTAGCTTGGGCGGAAGTGGGCCATGAATAATTTTTTTCTCTATCTGCTCACGCAGATCATCATCCGGGTCAAAAGCTAGAGCTTTGCGCCACTGATACCGCGCCTCGGTCTCACGTTTTGCATGCCATAAAACATCCCCCAGATGATCGGCAATAACCGGATCGGTAGGTTCAAATTGTGTAGCGCGTTCAAGAAACAATATGGACCGATCGAAATCGCCCATCTTAAAATATAGCCATCCAAGACTATCGATATAAAAACCATTTTGCGGCGACTTCTTAACGGCCATTTCAACAAGACTACGCGCACGATCTAAATTGATGCCCTTATCAATCCAGCTATAAGCCAGATAGTTTAGAACCAAAGGGTTATCGTCGGATAGCCGTCGCGCCGTCGTTAAATTGGCTTCTGCTTCTGGCCAACGCCCTAGTCTCTCTCGGCACATGCCTAAAGAAAACATCAGCGTCCAGTCCGACTTTTTCGGAGGACCAATTTCACTCAAAATAAATTTATACTCTAGCTCGGCAGCCGCATAATTTTCTTGGCGACGATGTATATCCGCTAACAACATGCGGGCTGAAAAAGTCTGCGTATCCGATTGCAGTCGGCCCTGTAAAATATCGACAGCTCCCGACACATCCCCCTTCATCTCATGCATTTCAGCTCGGCGAATATCAGCCGCAAAGCGATATGCTTCATCCCCACCAACCTCCGCATATAGCGCCGCCGCTTGAGCCCATTTCTCCTCATCCGCGAACATATCCGCAAGCAATAATTCAGCCCGCGCACTCGGCGCCAAATACCTAGCCAGATGTACGTAAGGACGGGCAAATTCTGCATGGCCATCAGCCCGCAGCGCATCAACGAAAGCTAGCAATGAATTAGCAACATGCTGTTGGATAGAGAACCGCTCCATCGTATTCACTATGCCTTGTTCCCAATTAGCTTTGGCAATGCGAACCTGAGGCAAGTTACCAAATCTCTGTACTATAATTTCACGCACTAATTCAGCTTTATCTGAACGATCATTGCGAGATAGAAAGGCTTCAAATGGCAAGGCAAAGAAGCTGTACCCCATTCCGCCAGATTTAATGCCGCGCTCATAAGCGCGTTCCGCATCATCAACAAAGCCTGAACGCTCAAGCAAGATAGCCGACTGATGGCTGGTAACAGATAAATAAGCACCGCTATCTAAAAGCGCCTCAAGCGACTTGAAATCAGAGCTTTCGCCTTGCGCGTCATTGAGCCAAGCATTTAGAAGTGGTTTTAGAATTCGCGACGACGGCCCATCCGGAAGTTTTTCTAAATAGTCTCTAGCCTCACCGTAATTGGAGTGCTTCACAGCATCAACCACCAAGACCAAGGTAGCATCTCGCCCGACTTCAGGGTCACTCAGCATTTGCGGCGCTAGGCTGGCCGCCAAGCTAATATCGCCATCATCTAGATATGCGGTTAAGGCTGCACGCTGAATTTCCAGATCATCCGGATCAAGATAGAGAGCGAGGCTTAAATAATCTTTTGCCGGCGAGGTGTCTTGCAAGCTCGTTGCTTGACGCGCCGCGAGATAAGCGCCCGAAACACCGGACTTCAATTGAAACTCTTCCATGCGATAGACAAAATAGGTCAGCACCGCTGCCATCGCTACGATTAACAGTAGAAAAACGATCAAACCTCTTTTGAGCCATGTCTTCAAATCGCGTCCTTCGTGCCGCTTAGCTGAGCATTAAACTGCTTCTTGTCACGACTACATATTTGGATAGTTTGGCCCACCCGCGCCTTCCGGTACAACCCAGTTAATATTCTGACTTGGGTCTTTGATATCACATGTTTTACAATGTACACAGTTTTGCGCGTTGATTTGTAGCTTGGGGTCTTTTGTATCAGCATCTTCGACAATTTCATAAACCCCGGCCGGACAATAGCGTTGCGCGGGTTCATCATACTCAGGCAAATTGACTGATACAGGAACGCTAGGATCCTTTAACGTCAAATGAGCTGGTTGATCCTCTTCATGATTGGTCGCCGATAGAAAAACCGAAGACAATTTATCAAAGGCAACAATCCCATCTGGCTTCGGATAGTCAATCGGCTTGCTCGCGCTAGCTTTTTTAAGATAAGCATAATCTGGCTTACCATGGCTCAACGTGAACGGCAGACCGATACCAAGTGTACGCATCCACATTTCAGCACCGCCTAAGATAGTGCCAATAAACGTACCGAATTTAGTTAGAAGCGGCTTAACGTTTCGCACCAGCTTCAACTCATCGGCAACACGGCTCGTGTTATAGGCTTCTTGATAAGCGTTTAGCATGTCATAGGACCGCCCTTCGCTCAGGGCTTCAAACGCAGCCTCTGCAGCCATAATTCCTGTTTCCATAGCATTGTGACTACCTTTAATACGCGGCAAATTCACAAAACCAGCAGAGCAACCGATCAATGCGCCGCCCGGGAATACCAAATGTGGAACCGATTGGTAGCCACCTTCCGTAATCGCACGCGCACCATAGGAAATTCGTTTTCCCCCCTCCAAAGTGGTGCGAATAGCAGGGTGCATTTTAAACCGCTGAAACTCATCGTAAGGCGACAAATGCGGATTTGAGTAATTCAAGTGCGTCACGAAACCAATAGATACGAGGTTATCACCGAAGTGATACATCCACGAGCCGCCGCCTGTTTTATTATCTAATGGCCAGCCAAGCGTATGCTGCACATAACCTGGCTTGTGCTTTTCTGGTGCGACTTCCCAAAGCTCTTTAATACCAAGGCCGAATTTTTGCGGATCGCAATCACGGTCCAAGTCAAACTCTTGGATAGCAGCTTTTGAAAGAGAGCCACGAACCCCTTCGGCTAGGAAAGTGTATTTGGCATGCAGTTCCATACCCGGCATCCAGCCATCTTTTTTCTCGCCCGTCTTCGACACACCCATGTCGCCCGTGGCAACACCGCGGATCGCACCATTCTCATCAAACAATAATTCGGCGGCCGCAAATCCAGGATAAATTTCCACACCCAGCGCTTCCGCTTGTTCGCCGAGCCAGCGCGCTACATTGCCAAGACTGGCAATATAATTGCCGTGGTTTTTCATTAAAGGCGGCAACATAAAGTTAGGCAAAGGCAGCGCCCCTGCAGGCCCAAGAACTAAAAACCGGTCATCGGTTACTTCCGTTTCTAACGGCGCGCCCAGCTCTTTCCAATTTGGAAACAAGCGTTCGATACCGACTGGGTCAATCACAGCACCGGATAGAATATGGGCCCCGACTTCTGAGCCTTTCTCTAGTACACAAACAGAAAAATCTTTGCCGGCTTCAGACGCCATTTGCTTCAAACGAATGGCCGCACACAAGCCTGCCGGTCCGGCGCCAATAATGACAACGTCATACTCCATTGCTTCGCGTTCTTGTGGGGCTAGCGCCCAACCTTGGCGAGCATTTACTTGGTTTACTGGAAGGTCTGTCATGATTAACTCCTCAAAAACTTTTACCTGTTTTGCCGACGAATAGTGATAATGTCTAGTGATTCGAAATTATTATTATTCTAACGAGACGCGCGAAAACTGCAATCAAATGAGGCTCATGCGACCGATTGTCTTGGAAAAACGATTGTACAAATTTTACCAACCCCGTAACGCACAACCTAATACAAAACGATTATTTAACATATCCAAATTATTTTGAGTACCAAATGTCACCCGAAGCCAACACCAGCCCGGAAGTATCGCCCCAGTTAACGCCACCGTTAACACAGCCGCAGATCATCGATATGCTGCGGTTTCATTTGGAGTCTGGCTGTGACGAGGTTTTGCTTGAAACGCCCATAAATAGGCTTCAAAAACCCAAAAAAACAACCTCAAAAGCTCCTGAGAACACCTCAACAGTATCCCAAAATTATAAACAAAATCAATCTGATAATACGCAAGCTACGAGCGCTCCAGCCGCGCCGAATGTTACATCTGGTGTTACATCTGCGGTCACAGCTGCCCAAGCCAAACAACACCCAGGCTTCGCAATTGCTTTACAGCAAGCCAAAAAACTCGCTGCAAGCGCCAATAATATCGAAGAACTGGCACAGCATCTCGCTTCTTTTGATGGTTGTGAGCTTAAGAAAACCGCCAAAAACCTTGTTTTCTCGGATGGCAATGCCAAAGCGCAGATTATGCTGATTGGCGAAGCGCCCGGGCGTGAAGAAGATAGAATTGGCAAACCATTTATTGGCGAAAGCGGGAAGCTACTCGACAAGATGTTGGCGGCGATCGGCCTTGATCGGGATAACGTCTATATTACTAATATCGTCCCATGGCGCCCGACGGGTGACCGTGCACCTAGCTCCGAAGAAATTTCGCTTTGCCGCCCCTTTATCGATCGTCATATTGAATTAATTGCACCTAAAATACTGCTTTTTATTGGTGGTACCGTTAGTAAAACATTTTTAGATAATCAAGACGGCATTAGCAAAACGCGCGGCACCTGGATCGATTATATAAGTGGTGCGCATAGTCCGCTCGAAGCAACGGTTCCTGCACTACCCATCTTCCACCCTGCATTCTTACTTCGCGCACCTGCGCGAAAAGCTGAAACTTGGTCTGATTTATGCAGTCTAAAAGAGCGAATGTTGCAACTCGGTATTGTTGTTGAAACAGCTAAAGAAGATGAAAATGATTAGACTGCTTTATGCATCCTCCATTCTTACAATTTTACTCACGCCTTTAGCTAAGGCCGAGGCGAATTCGTCTGCTGCAAACTCCGTTGAATTGCCGATAAGCCGCCCCTCTTATACGCCTCCTCCGCGGCCATCCGATTGGGATATTTATGCTAAAGCTTTCGATCTGCAGCAAAAAGCTAAATGGGCAGAGGCGGATCGCGTATTGAGAGATGTCGATGACCCGATCCTTATGGGACACATATTATACCAACGCTACATGCACCCAACAGCCTATCGCGCGGCGTGGACGGAGTTGCGTGATTGGTTGATAAATTATCGCGATCAACCGGGTGCTTGGAGGGTTTATAAGTTAGCGCAAAAAAGAAAACCACGCGGCGTTTCCATGCCAAGCCGTCCACCTTCACGGGTCTATCAGGGCGCATCGGCCTCGGCTCTCAACCCATTATTTGCGAATGGAGCGTCACGCAATATTCGCCGTGAGGTGGACCGTCTGGTGCGTCGCGAGCGTCCGTCCCAAGCCTTGAAATATATCGGCTATAGGTCAAATGACCGCCAACTCTCAGCGGCGGAGACAGATTTCCTTAAGGCGCAAATTGCTCGCAGCTTTTATATTGAAGGCAAACCTAAAGACTCCCTAAAGCTCGCTACTACAGCAGGCAGATCATGGCGCGAGGTACCCACCGTAGACTGGCACGCAGGGCTTGCGTCTTGGCGCCTTAACAATTTCGAATTAGCTATCCAGCATTTTACGCGCCTGGCGAATAATGAAGCGACCAAGGAAACTATGCGGACATCGGCTCAATTCTGGCTTAGTCGCAGTTACTTCAAACTCGGTGACGTTGTAAAAGCCGAGGCTTGGTTGAAAAAAGCTGCCATGGGTGGAAATAATTTTTACGCTTTATTGGCGCGCCAAGTTAGCTTTGGAACCATGACGATTAATTGGCAACAAGTGCAAATCGAGCCAAAAGAAACCATTAGCAGTTATCCGCCAGTCGCACGCTCAATCGCACTCGCCAAAGCTAAACAACGCGAATTGGCAGAACTAGAGTTACTATCTCTTCAAGAGCGCTCATCCGACACAGAAGCGCGCGCTATATTAGACTTAGCCAAAGCATATAACTTTCCTGCTGTCGAACTAGCCATAGCGACCCGCCTTAGCCAGAACACGGTGAACGACAGAGCTATCTTGAATATGATCGAGGGGCGTTATCCGACTTTAGATCATGACGAAATTGGTGAGCTGAACATTGACCGCGCCCTATTATTTGCGCTGATCCGCCAAGAAAGTCGTTTTAAGGCGCGCGCAAAATCGCATGCAGGAGCACGCGGTCTTATGCAAATTATGCCAGGAACAGCAGCTTTTGTAACTGGTGATCGAACGCTAGCACGAACCAGTGGCAGAGATAAATTACTCGATACGGATCTAAACTTAGAGATCGGTCAGAAATATTTGGGCATGTTACTCGGTGACCGTTACTTCGATAACAATCTGATATATGCACTGGCCGGTTATAATGCTGGCCCGGGCAACTTGAAAAGATGGCGCCGCGAGCTGGACGATATGAATGATCCTCTTCTGTTTATTGAGAGTATCTCAGCGCCTGAAACGCGCAAATATGTTCAGCATGTATTAGAAAATTTCTGGATTTACCGCAGCCGCTTAAACCAAGAAGCAACGAGCTTGCGTTTGCTGGCAAAGGAGACATGGCCGAGCTACATAGCCCAAGACTTGTCTGGCGAACGAGAAAATATGCAAGTCAGCATAGTGAATAGGCCGAAACCAGACAACGTCGCCAAGGCTCAACTGAAGACGATAGAGATCAACCCGACATCCGCCACAGGGAAGTAGCGGCGAACAATACGTTGCGATGAGCCCATGGGCCGTTTATCGAAAAATTGGCAACTATATGCAGCGACAAGCCAAGCTCCCCTATTGGAATTTATACATAAAAATTCACACCAAAATCGGTGTTTTTGTACGGTAACAACACTGAGAACGCTGATTAATGCTGTCACAAACGAGAACGAATAGACTTGGGGGTTAAAGGTTAACTATATTGTGCTTTCCGAGTTGAAAGAAAAATATAACAATCCCCAAACCCCAAGCACCGATCCAGACAGGATAAAACAATCGCGACCATGGATATTCCTCTGAAGCCTCCAAAATGCCGGCAATCATAAAGGCGTAAACTATAATAGTTAATATCGTGACGCCGCCGCCCGCTAACAAAAACCCGAACCAATGGTTTATTTCAAAAAGATAAACCAGTATGTTTAACCACACCGAAGGTGCGGCGGCTAGAAAAGCCACAGTCAAAGTTACCCCAAAAATAATCGCTAGGCCCAATCCCAACATTTTCAGGATGTTCCACAACATCTCTATTTTCAGGACGCCCCACAACATCTCTATTGTCTGGTCTATTTTCAGGACGCCCCACAACATTTCTAGGGTGTTCCACAATATCTCTAAACCTTCTAAAGCATAATATAACGTCCACCTTAGATAGTGTACTGGTCGGCTTCGTCGCGGCTTGATGCTTGAGTTATCGCTCATAGTTCCCTCTTTTTTCTTATTTCTTTTTTCTTATTTATACATCTCGGTAGTCGGGCTTGAGCGTTTCGTATATCTCTTTTATAGTCCTTCGGTGAAGAACCATTCGTCGATCAGAGGCATTAGTGGTATACCGATAAGGCTAGCTGGGATAAGGCTAGCTGGGATAAAGCTTATCACTAATAGCAACAAGCACACAGCTCCCCAAGGTATAATTCCAAAAATAACTCCTAAAATGCCAAACTTGTCAAACATATCGCCGATGCCCCAAACAAATAGAGCCCAAGTTAAAACGGCCAATATAAGTGCCAAAGCATAAGTGGCGGCAGCTACAGCAATTAGGAGTGAAAACTTAGCTACGCGGGCTGAAAACTCAGTTATCCCGTTCATTATATAGGCTATACCGCCCGTGTCTTCAGGACAGTCACTATCAACAGGACAGTTACTATCAAAAAGCGCTTTTTAAAAAAAAACCAATAACCGCTACAGCCCCGCCACCAATCGCTACCCCTAGAGAAAAGTTTAGAAAAAAGTACCGATATTTACTACGATTTTAATCAGGGTCTGGTTTCCAAATTCTATTAAATCAACCCAGTCGCCAAGGTCTGTTAACCAGTCGCCAAAGTCTGTTAACATACTCGATATCCATTTTATTTCCAGACTGACAGGTGACGCCACGTAAGCAAACCCCATACCTAAAAATAATACGCCTAACATATCGGTGTATGTCGTTAAATTTATTTCAATGCTTGGGTTATCGCTCATAGCTTCCTCTTTTTTTATTTCTTATTTATATGA
>Ga0209137_1003185_pt1 | contig 13902 bp, 13 predicted proteins | sample SaaInl5LU_22_DNA_FD_184642 | JGI IMG/M metagenome (GOLD analysis project Ga0209137, IMG submission 184642) | Marine microbial communities from expanding oxygen minimum zones in the Saanich Inlet - ESP_105LU_22_DNA (SPAdes) (version 2) | ecosystem: Environmental > Aquatic > Marine > Intertidal... | reverse complement strand
CGGTATCGACCCCAATGAGCGCGTCGTTCAGGGCTTGATGTGCTTCGTGTCGCGCGGCGTGCGGACTTCGGTCGCGCTCAGCCGTGAAGAGAGCGAGCGCCGCAGCCAAGCCGAGGCAGAAGCCGAAGCCGCCTGATTGCCGTGTCGCCGCGCAAGCGGCTACCGCACCCCAAGAACGCGCCCCTCGCCGGGCGCGTTTTTCGTTTTGACGGGCCGCGTGTCAGATGATTGTTGGTGCGGGCGGGGGGACTTGAACCCCCACGGCACAAAGGCCCACGGATTTTAAGTCCGATATGTCTACCATTCCATCACGCCCGCAACGCATCTTGGCTAACGGCTTGGGCGGGGATTGGCAATCGCTTGGGCGCGCGGGATGCCACGCATCGCGCTTTGCGGGTTTTTCACCCTGTTTCCTGCCATCTTTATGTCGCGTCACACACGCGTCCTGCGCCCGCAAGCGGCGCGTTGTTGCCGATTTTTCATCATGGCGCAGAGTAAAAATGCCAGTAATTCAATCATTAACGCGGCCTTGAGTGCTTGGGCTTCACCCTATTGCAACATATCTCCCAAGGTATCAGCACAACGTTAGGATTTCGCCGCACGCGGTAAGGTGATATCAAGGCACAGCACCTTATCGCTACAAGGCCAATGGAATGACCCTATCGTATCGCTACAATCCGCAGGCAAAGCCACAGACGGTCCTATACGTTCGCCTTTCGACGACAGAGCAAACCATCAGCGCACAGCGCCAGCAGGCTGAAAGCCTCGGCTACGTGGTTGATAAGGTCATCGAGGATCACATTGTGCCGGGTGTGACCACCGCATTTCTGGATCGTGAGGGTGGTCAACGTCTCTTCGCCACCTTGCGGGAGGGGGATGTTTTATTGGTGCGATGGCTGGATCGCTTGGGTCATAACTATGACGATATCCAGCGCATCATGGGCCTGTTTTTTGAGCGTGGCGTCACCATCAAGACGTTGATCAACGAGCTGACGTTCGACGCGCAACCAAAAGACGCCGAACAAAAAGCAATGCGCGATGCCATGATGTCATTCATGTCGGCCATGGCACAGGCGCAGGCGACTGCGAACCGTGAGGCACAAGCCGCAGGCATCGCCAATGCCAAGGCGCGCAACCCGACAGCCTACAAGGGCCGCAAACCTTCCTATACCCAAGAAAACATAGATCAAATCCGCCAGATGTCCGGCGATGGTCTGGGTGTGAATGAAATTGCCCGGCGGTTGGGTTTGAGCAAGTTTTTGGTGTCACGCATAAACAAAGACACAACAGCGGCTTACGAGGCGCTCGAGCGTTGGGGCATCAACGCTGAACCGCACCCCAAAAAAGTGTAATTTCTGTCATCCCCGCCGTCGCCCTAATGGCCGTCGAAGGCGCACAGCGCGTGGACAGGTACGCCCATCGCCTCAAGCCGCGCGCGTCCGCCCAGTTCGGGCAGGTCGATGACGAAGGCGCAGCCCACGACCTCGGCACCCAGGGCTTCGACCAGCCGGATACCTGCCTCGGCCGTGCCGCCCGTGGCCAGTAGATCATCGACGAGCAGCACCTTTTGACCTGGCGCCAGCGCGTCGTCATGGATCTCGACTGTCGCGCGGCCGTATTCGAGGGTGTAATCCTGCGCGATGGTGGCGGCGGGCAGCTTGCCTTGCTTGCGGATCGGCACGAAACCCTTGGAGAGTTGATGGGCCACCGCGCCGCCGAGGATGAAGCCGCGCGCCTCGAGCCCCACCACCATATCGATCCGTTCGCCCACGAATGGGGCGAGCAGCTGGTCGACCGCAAGCCGAAAGCCGCGCGGATCTTGGAAGAGCGTGGTCACATCGCGAAACATGATCCCTTCATGGGGAAAATCCGGGATGGTGCGGATATAGTCTTGGATCGATTTCTGGCTCGGCATCGGGCTGTCCTTGAATGGGCCGCTCAGCGGCTTGGGTAGTGGCGGCGGAGTGCGGCGGCATCTTGTCCGCGCAGCCATACGGTGGCGTTATCGGCCTCGGAAAAGATCGAGCGTGTATAGGCCGGGCTGTCGATATCGGTCGGAAGGCCCAAGGCTTGGACCAACTCTTCCAAAACGACGGAGGCGATCTCGCGGCGGCGAATTTCTTGGCTGATCGCGATGGCGGCAGACAAGATCGTGCCGCCACGCGAGCGCAGCGCCACGCGGGCGATGGCCATTTCGCTGCCGTCAAGCTCGGCGATGCTGGTGCCTGTGATCCGTGCGCCTTGCGGTGTGGCGACAAGGTAGAGGGGAATGTCGACTGTCCCCTCGTAGACGCGCCGCAAGCGCAGCGCAGCACCGGTGGCGTTGATCTCGGCAATGGCTGTGTCGATGGCGCGGTCGACAAGATCGAGCTTGTAGCCGGGAAAGCTGGGCGCGACATCGGCGATCCCGATGCGCAGATCCTGTCGCCGCGCCTCGGGCCAGCGGATCAGGGGCTTGGTGCATGTGCCGCCCGGTGGGGCCGCACAGGCGACAAGCCGGTAGAAATCCTCATCCGAGATCATGTCGGGCACGGCGATGAATTCCTGGGCCGTCGCAGCGGTGGAGGCGAGGCTGAAAAGCAGGGCAAGGGCGAGGCGGCGCAACATGCGCACAGGTGACGCAAAGCGCGGGGCGAGTGCAAGCAGCTCGCGCGTCGCGGCGGTCGGGTTGTTGCATCAGAACCGCGTGGGAGGATGGGCCGGCATGAGTATTTGTGAAGCAAAGAGGGCGCGTTAACCTTGATGGAGAGTTAACGGCCAAGCTGGCGGGCCGCTTCCTTGCGGGCGAAAGGTTTGAGGGTGGTGCCATGGGTTGCCAGCCACGCGGTGACGGCATCGGGCTCGCGCTTGGACAGCTCGCGCAACCACCATGCGATGGCTTTTTGGATGAACCAGTCGCGCTCGGGGGCCAGCGTTTCGCACCAGCCAAGGATGGATTGGCGCGCCGCCGCCTCGGTTGCATTCGGGTGGCGGGCCTTGGTGAAAGGCAGCGCAAAGACCAGTGTCGCGCGCCGGGTCCACATGTGATCGGATACGGTCCATTCCGCCAATATCTGGAGGCGGCTGGGGTCTTGCATCACCCGCTTGGCGCCGCTTTGCGCCACCGCATCGGCGATGGCCCAGCTGTCGAAATCTCGCACGAACCCGGTGATGCAATCCCATGCGGCATGGTCATCGGGGCGGATACGGGCTTGGATGAATAATTTGCCTGCCGCGATGCGCGCCTCGAAGATGTCGCTGGCCCAAAGCCCTTGGGCAAGCGTGACAAGGCCGGGCTGATCCAAGGCTTTGCGCCATTCATCGGCCAAACCGCCCGTCAGCGCGTTGGACAGGCCCAGAACCTCGCGCGTTTGTTTATGATAGGTGGCCATTTCTGCGGCGCGGGCCGGGTCGGCATGGGCGCGCAGGGCTGCGATGGCATCATCCGCTGTCATCTTGGCCGCGCGATCAGCCCGTCGAGATGGGCGCGGATGACCGGCCATTCCTGCGCGGTGATGGAATAGACCGCCGTGTCGCGGATCGTGCCATTAGGCGAGGTTTGATGCGCGCGCAGGATACCGTCGAGCTGTGCGCCCAAACGTTCGATCGCGCGGCGCGATTGGCTATTCAGGCGGTGGGTGCGAAACTCGACCGCGAGGCAGGACCAGATCTCAAAGGCATGGCCAAGCAAAAGGCGCTTCGCCTCGGTGTTCAGCGGGCCGCGCTGGGAGGAGGGCGCGATCCAGGTCGAGCCGATCTCAACGCGCGGCGTGGCGTGGTCGATATTCATATAGCTGGTCATACCGATGGGCGTGCCGGATGCATCGAGCTGGGTGAAGGGGATCATCGCGCCGATATCGCGCAGGCGCAGGCGGCGGTCGATCTCGGCCAGCATGCCCGTGGGTGCGGGGATGGCCGTGTACCACAGCTTGTGCAGATCGCCTGCCGCGCTGGCCTCGGACAGGGGTTCGGCATGCATGCGGTCAAGCGGCACCAAGGTGACGTGACGGCCGCGCAGTGTCAGGTTCGGGGGGCCAAGGCGGCTCATTCCACGGTCACCGATTTGGCGAGGTTGCGGGGCTGGTCCACATCGGTGCCTTTGGCGATCGCGGTGTGATAGGCCAAAAGCTGTGCGGGGATGGCATAGACCAAGGGCGCGGCCAGCCGCCCTGCAGCGGGCAGGGTCAGGGTGGCTTGCGTCCCCTCGGCTGCGATGGCGGCACCGGCCGCATCAGTGATCAGCGTCACCTGACCGCCGCGGGCCATCACCTCTTGCATATTCGAGACTGTCTTGTCGAAGAGCGCGTCATGGGGGGCAAAGACCAGCACGGGTAGGGTGCGGTCGATCAACGCGATGGGGCCGTGTTTCAGCTCGCCCGAGGCATAGGCTTCGGCGTGGATGTAGCTGAGTTCCTTGAGTTTCAGTGCCGCCTCAAGCGCTGTTGCATACATCACCCCGCGCCCGAGAAATAGGGCCGAGCGCGCCTCGGCCAGACCGGCGGCGATGGCGGCGATCTCGGCCTCGCAGGCGAGCGCTTGGCGCATTTGGTCGGGGACATGGCGCAGCGCGTCGAGTTCTTGCTTGATCTGGGCTGGTGTCAGCGCGTCGCGCTGGCCCGCCGCATGCAGCGCCAAAAGTGCCAGCACGGCCAGTTGGTTGGTATAGGCCTTGGTCGAGGCGACCGAAACCTCGACCCCTGCCAAGATCGCCAGCGCCACATCGCTTTCGCGCGCGATGGATGAGGTGCCGACATTGACGAGGCTCGCCACCATCTCGGCCCGTCCGCGCAGGTAGCGAAGCGCTGCCAGCGTATCGGCGGTCTCGCCCGATTGGCTGACGACAAGCGCCAGTGTCCGCGGGGCCAAGGGCGGTTCGCGGTAGCGGAATTCCGAGGCGACATCGACCTCGCAAGGGATGCCTGCGACCTGTTCGAACCAGTATTTCGCGGTCAGGCAGGAAAAATAGCCCGTGCCGCAGGCCACCATCACAACCCGGTCGAAGCGCGAGAAATCGAGGCTTTCGGGAAAGACCGGCAGCGCGGCTGGCGCGTAGCGGGCCAGCGCCTCGGCCAACACGCGGGGCTGTTCATGGATCTCTTTGGCCATGAAATGCTTGTAGCCCGCCTTGTCGATCACGGCGGCGCCGATCTCGATCCGGGTTTTGGGGCGGCTGGCGGGGGCGCCGGTTTCATCGAAGATCTCGGCGCCTTTGCGGGTGATGAAGGCGATATCGCCCTCGTCAAGATAGGTGATCTGGTCGGTCATGGGCGCCAGCGCGATGGCGTCAGAGCCGACATACATCTCGCCCTCGCCATGACCGATGGCCAAGGGCGAGCCACGCCGCGCGGCCACCAAAAGATCATCATGCCCATCGAACAAGAAACACAGCGCAAAGGCCCCCTCGAGCCGCGCGATGGTCGCCTTGGCCGCCTCACGCGGGGTCATGCCGCCCGCCATGAAACGCGCGCAAAGATGGGCGACGGTTTCGGTGTCGGTTTCGCTTTCGAAATTGGAGCCCGCAAGTTCGGCCCGCAATTCGCGGTAATTCTCGATGATGCCGTTATGAACTACAGCCACGGGGCCGTTTTGATGGGGGTGGGCGTTGGCCTCGGAGGGCGCGCCATGGGTGGCCCAGCGGGTATGCCCGATGCCTGCCTTGCCCGGCAGCGGCTCATGCACCAGCCGGTCGGAGAGGTTGATCAGCTTGCCCACCGCGCGGCGGCGGTCGAGGTGACCGTTTTGCAGCGTCGCGATGCCCGCGCTGTCATAGCCGCGATATTCCAGCCGTTTGAGCGCCTCGAGGATCAGGGGGGCGACCTCATGGCTGCCCAGAACGCCGACGATACCGCACATGGTTTAACCTTTCCTACCCGCCTTAATGGCGCGCAAACGCTCCATCAGGCGGATTGCCAGACCGGGCTTGTTGACCTGCTTGGCGCGGCCCAAGGCCAGCGCGCCGGGGGCCACATCCTCGGTGATGACCGAGCCCGAGGCGGTCATGGCGCGATCGCCAAGGCTGACGGGGGCCACCAGCATGGTGTTTGAGCCGACCAAGACATCGCGCCCGATCATGGTGCGATGCTTCATCACGCCATCATAGTTGCAGGTGATGGTGCCGGCGCCGATATTGCTACCGTCCCCAATCTCGGCATCGCCGATGTAGCTGAGGTGATTGACCTTGGCCCCTTCGCCGATCTGGGCCTCTTTCACCTCGACGAAATTGCCGATGCGCGCGTCATTGCCGATTTCTGCGCCGGGGCGCAGGCGGGCATAGGGGCCGATCACCGCGCCCGCGCTGACATGGCACCCCTCAAGATGGGAAAAGGCGCGGATGCGCGCGCCGCTTTCTACCGTGACGCCGGGGCCAAAGACGACATGCGGCTCGATCTCAGCATCGCGGCCGACCCATGTATCTTGCGCGAAAATCACGGTCTCGGGGGCTTGCATGGCGACGCCATCATCCAGCATCGCGGCGCGGCGGGTGGCTTGAAAGGCAATCTCGGCCTGGGCGAGCTCGGAACGGGAATTGATGCCCAGCGTTTCAGCTTCGGGGCAAAGAATGGCGGTGGCAGAAAGGCCCTCGGCCATGGCAAGGGCGGGCAGATCGGTAAGGTAATATTCGCCCGCCGCATTGTGGTTGCCGACCGCGCCCAACAGGCGCAGCATGGTCGCCGCATCGCCCGCCATCAGCCCGGAATTGCAGATGGTGACGGCGCGCTCTGCCTCGGTCGCATCCTTGGCCTCGACAATGCGCAAAAGCTTGTCGCCATCCATGATAAGCCGCCCATAGCGACCGGGATCGGCTGCCTCGAACCCGAGAACGACGATATCGTGATGCGCGCGCGCGGCCTGCATCGCGGCAAGGGTTTCCCCTGAAATGAAGGGTGTATCGGCGTAAAGCACGATCATGTCGCCCGCGAAGTCGGCCAAGGGGGGAGCGGCCTGCAGCACGGCATGGCCGGTGCCAAGCTGTTCCTCCTGCCGGACGCATTCGGCCCAAGGGGCAAGGTCGGTGACGGTTTTCTCGACCGTATCGGCCCCGTGGCCGGTGACGACGATGATACGTGCGGGCGACAGGCTGCCCGCCGCGGCCAGGGCATGCGCGATCAGCGGCACGCCGCCCAGCTTGTGCAGCGGTTTGGGCAGATCGGAATTCATCCGCGTGCCTTGGCCCGCGGCCAGCACGACCACTGCGATTGGCCGCTCCTCGCCCCTGTCCGAATTATCCACGCTGCTGTCCCCTCGTTTTGCGCCCGTTTTTATAGATGATCCGGCGCGGCGCAAGCATTGGCGCTTCACTTTGGCCTACGCCCTGTTACATCGGCGGGCGAAAACCTGCCCAAGGGGGGCCTCATGCGCTGTGTGATCTTCGATTTGGATGGGACATTGGCCGATACGGCCGGTGATCTGATCGCTGCGGCCAATGCCGCCTTGGGCGTAATGGGCCATGCGCCGCAATTGGTGATGGGGCGCGATGATGCGACCGCGCTGCGCGGTGGGCGGGCGATGCTGCAACTTGCGGCCGACCGGATGGGGATGGTGCAGGCCGCGCCGATGATCGCTGCGGGCTATCCGCTTTTGTTAGCGGCCTATGGTGATGCGATCGACCAGCATACCACGCTTTACCCCGGCGCGATGGATGCGGTGGCCCGGCTGAAGGCGCGCGGCATCGCGGTGGGCATTTGCACCAACAAGCCCGAGGGTTTGGCCGAGACGCTCTTGACCCGGCTGGGCGTCAGGGCGGAATTCGCGGCCCTTGTCGGGGCCGACACATTGCCCCTGCGCAAGCCCGACCCAGCCCCGTTTTTCGAAGCCGTGGCGCGCGCAGGCGGTGCAAGAGGGCAATCTTGCCTGATCGGCGATACTGTCACCGACCGCGAGACGGCGCGCGCGGCGGGCCGACCATGTGCGTTGGTGACATTCGGACCCTTGGGCCAATCGGTCGCCGATTTGGCCCCTGAGGCATTGATCGACCATTATGACGCGCTGGATGGGGTGATCGACCGGCTGCTTGGCTGGTCGGGGCATTGACGCGGGCCTTTCGGCACTCAATTCTGTTGCCCATGGAAAAACCTGTCTTTACCGGCAATTTCACCCAGCAAGAACCCATCCCCGAGGCGGCGATTGCCGCCGCGCTGGATGTGATGCGCTCGGGGCGATTGCATCGCTATAACCTTTTGCCCGGCGACGAGGGTGAGGTGGCTGCATTGGAGCGCGAGTTTGCCGCCTTTACCGGCGCGCGCTTTGCGCTGGCCGTGGCCTCGGGCGGATATGCGATGAGTTGCGCGATGCGCGCCATCGGTGTGCAGGCAGGCGACAAGATCTTGTCCAATGGCTGGACACTGGCGCCCGTGCCGGGGGCGATTGCAAGCCTTGGGGCCATTCCCGTTTTCGTCGAGACGACGCAGGATTTGACCATCGATCTTGACGATCTGGCCCACAAGGCGCGCGAAAGCGGCGCGCGGGTGCTGCTGCTCAGCCATATGCGCGGCCATATCTGCGACATGGACCGGCTGATGACGATTGCGCGCGCCCATGATCTGCAGGTGATCGAGGATTGCGCCCATACGATGGGGGCGGCATGGCAGGGTGTGGCATCGGGGCGGCATGGGGTGGTCGGCTGCTATTCGACCCAGACCTATAAGCACATCAATTCCGGCGAGGGCGGGCTGATCGTATCGGATGATCCCGCGATCATGGCCCGCGCGGTGGTTTTGTCGGGTTCCTACATGCTTTACGGCAAACACACCGCCGCGCCCCCCGTCGAAATGTTCGAAAATGTAAAGTATGAGACGCCCAATATCTCGGGGCGGATGGACCATCTGCGTGCCGCGATCTTGCGCCCGCAGCTTGCCGCACTCCCCCAGCAGGTCGCGCGCTGGAACGCGCTTTACCGGATGTTGGAGGCGGGCCTGCGCAATATCGCGGGGCTGCGTGTCATCGAACGACCGCCACAGGAAAGCATCGTTGGGTCGTCGTTTCAGTTCCTTTTGCCCGATTGGCCCGCCGATCGGATGCGCGCGCTGCTTGCGGCGTGCGCCGCGCGGGGGGTGGAGTTGAAATGGTTCGGCGCGGCCGAGCCCGTGGCCTTTACCTCGCGCTATGATAGTTGGCGCTATGCACCGCCCCAACGCTTGCCGCGCACCGATGCGATCCTTGCCGGGCTGATCGACATGCGCTTGCCGCTGACCTTCTCGGAGGCCGATGTGCGCATGATTGCGGAGATCATCCGCGATGAGGTAGTGGGGATTTAGATTAGCTCGTGTTCCTTTTTGAGGTGTTCATCAAATGACAAGTTTGTCCCAGCCTCCCCATTATGAGGCCTACCGCAAAAGCTTTCCCAATCTACCAATTGACCGCGTCATCGATGCATCATGGGAGATGTTGGGGTTTTTCACTGCCCATCCACCGCGCTTGTTCGAGTATCCTTGGATGTTGGAAACAATGGAAAAATTGGGCTGCACTTCGGTTGCGGATTTCGGTGCAGGAGTGTCGCCCATCCCCTTTCTGTTATCAGAAAACGGCATGAACGTGTTCACTGTCGATTTGAGTGACAGCATCGTCGAGGTGAAGCCAGGTTCGAAATTGTCGGAATGGGGTTTCCTCGACTATGCTATGATCGATGACAGGATCACCTCCTTCAATGAAAGCTTTGAAAAGGTCGATTTTTCTCAGCCGTTGGATGCGGTCTATTCGATCAGCGTCATTGAGCATGTTCCGGCGCAAATCCGGCGCCGCATATTTGCACATGTCGGAATGTTGTTGCCGGTTGGGGGGCATTTCGTGGCGACACTTGATCTCAAGCCGGGAACTCTCGATCTTTGGAACTTTGATCGGCGCATGGTCGTCGATAAGGTGGATCATGGCACTTTGCATGACCTCATCAGAGAACTGGAGGTTCAACGCCTCAAGATAACCGGTCTTCAAATCCAGCCTGGCCTGCCGGGGAGCGGCACAGATGTAGCTGCCCTTATTTGTCGCATGACTTGAATGGCGCAAACTCACCGCCGCTTAGACCAGCCGTGAGTTTTCCTTGGCCGCGCGCACGAAATCGCGGAACAGCGGGTGCGGCTCGAGGGGTTTGGATTTCAGCTCGGGGTGGAATTGCACCCCGATGAACCATGGGTGATCCTCGACCTCGACGATTTCGGGCAGGCGGCCATCGGGTGACATGCCCGAAAAGCGCAAACCCTTGGCTTCGAGCGCCTCGCGGTACTTGATATCAACCTCGTAGCGGTGGCGGTGGCGTTCTTCGATGTTGAGCGTGCCATAGGCCTCGGCGACCTTGGAACCCGCTTTCAGCACAGCGTCATAGGCCCCCAATCGCATCGTGCCGCCCTTGGCATCGGTCAGTTTGCGTTTGACCTTGGCATTGCCTTGCACCCATTCCTTGAGGTGGTAGACCACGGGCGTAAAACGCTTTTTCCCCGCTTCGTGGTCGAATTCCTCGGAGCCTGCATCGCTCAGATCGGCCAGATTGCGCGCCGCTTCGATCACCGCCATCTGCATGCCGAGACAGATGCCGAGATAGGGCACCTTGCGGGTGCGGGCGAACTCGGCCGCCTTGATCTTGCCTTCGGTGCCGCGCTCGCCAAAGCCGCCGGGCACCAAGATTGCGTCGAAGCCTTCGAGATAGGGGGCGGGATCTTCGCGCTCGAAAATCTCGGCATCGATCCATTCGGCCTTGACCTTGACGCGGTTGGCGATGCCGCCATGCGTCAGCGCCTCGGCGATGGATTTATAGGCATCTTCAAGCTGGGTATATTTGCCCACGATCGCCACGCGTACCTCGCCCTCGGGGTTGGCGATGCGGTCGGCCACATCTTCCCAAGCCGACAGGTCGGGTTTGGGGGTTGGGCTGATCTGGAAGGCGTCCAGCACCGCCTGATCCATTCCCTCGCGGTAATAGGCCAAGGGGGCTTCGTAGATCGAGGCCAGATCCTGCGCGGCGATCACGGAATCGGGGCGCACATTGCAAAACAGCGCCAGCTTTTCGCGTTCCTTGGCGGGGATCGGCCCCTCGGAGCGGCACACAAGGATATCGGGCGCGATGCCGATGGAGCGGAGTTCCTTGACCGAGTGCTGCGTTGGCTTTGTCTTGAGCTCACCACTGGCCTTGACGAAGGGCAAAAGCGTCAGATGCATGAAAATGCACTGTCCACGCGGCTTTTCTTGGCTGAATTGACGGATCGCTTCGAAAAAGGGCAAGCCTTCGATATCGCCGACGGTGCCGCCGATCTCGCAGAGCATGAAGTCGACCTCATCCTCGCCGATGCGGATGAAGTCTTTGATTTCATTGGTGACATGGGGAATAACTTGGATGGTTTTGCCCAAGTAGTCGCCGCGGCGCTCTTTTTCCAAGACGCTGGAATAGATCCGACCCGATGAAACCGAATCCGTCATCCGCGCGGCCACACCTGTGAAGCGCTCGTAATGGCCTAGGTCGAGGTCAGTTTCCGCCCCATCGTCGGTGACGAAAACCTCGCCATGCTCAAAGGGCGACATCGTGCCGGGGTCGACGTTCAAATAGGGGTCGAGCTTGCGCAGCCGCACAGTAAAGCCGCGGGCCTGCAACAGCGCGCCCAACGCCGCCGATGCCAACCCCTTGCCGAGCGAGGAGACCACACCGCCGGTGATGAAAATGAATCGCGCCATGTCAGCAAACCTTCCCGTGCCGGAGCGCGCCGCATCATCAGCGGTCTGCCCTTATCCCTGTATCACGGGATTTGATGCTACGCGGATTCGGCACTTCCCCGCAAGGGATGCGACACATGATATTGGGTCATTCGCAAGAATGCCCCTAAATATACGAAAATTCGCCGATCAATCCGCGCGCGGCGGCAAAAGCGGCGCGTCGCCCGAGACCGGTGGCAACAAATCGGACGCAGGCGGAAGCGCAGGGCTGTCGCCCGCTTCGGTGGCAGGGCCACCGCCGATGCGGTCAAGCACCGAAGACCCGGCCGAATTCTGCGCCGCGATGATCGTCAAGGTGATCGAGGTCGCCAAGAACGCGATGGCAAAAGCCCAGGTCAGCTTGCCCAATGCAGTGGCTGCTTGCCGGCCGCTCATCACGCCGCCGCCGCCGCCACCGCCAAGGCCAAGCCCGCCCCCCTCGGAACGCTGCAAAAGCACAACGCCGATGAGACAGATCGCAAGGATCAGATGGACGACGAGAATGATGTTTTCCATTGGCGGTGTCCTTCACGAGGCCTGGCTCGTATTTCGGTTTACTTATGAGATGCGGCATGCCGCCGCAAGCCCAAGTCGGTCAACCATAACGCGAGTCGTCCCTGTTTTTGAAACTTTTTTATTTCCAATGCGAATGATCGCGGTGCTGTACACGGATGTATGCCGCATTGCGCAGCAGCACAGCCGATCTTGCATGATGCGGCGGCGTGTCGCGCGAATTGGCGAAATTTGCCCGATTCGCGTGATCTTCCGCTTCCAACCCGCCCATCGGCCCGTTATAGCCCGCCCGGGTCGCAACCGGAGGATCTGCCATGGCTAATGTCGTTGTTGTCGGGGCCCAGTGGGGCGATGAAGGCAAAGGCAAGATCGTCGATTGGTTGTCGGAACGTGCCGATGTGATCGCGCGCTTCCAAGGTGGCCATAATGCGGGCCACACGTTGGTCATCGACGGGAAGGTCTACAAGCTGAACGCGCTGCCCTCGGGCGTGGTGCGTGGTGGCAAGCTCAGCATCATCGGTAATGGCGTCGTGCTGGACCCGTGGCATTTGGTGGGTGAGATCGCCTCGATCCGCCAGCAAGGCGTGGACATCACGCCCGAAACACTGATGATCGCGGAAAACACGCCGCTGATCCTGCCCATTCATGGTGAGCTTGACCGCGCCCGCGAGGAAGCGGCAAGTGCCGGCACCAAGATCGGCACAACAGGGCGCGGCATCGGCCCGGCCTATGAGGATAAGGTGGGCCGCCGCTCGGTGCGTGTCGCCGATCTGGCCGATGACGCGACACTGGTGGCCCGTGTCGACCGTGCCTTGCAACACCACAACCCGCTGCGCCGAGGTCTTGGCATTGCCGAGGTCGACCGCGATGCGCTTTTGGCAGGCTTGCGCGCCATCGCGCCCGAGATCCTGCCTTATGCCGCCCCGGTCTGGAAGGTGCTGAACGACAAGCGCAAAGCGGGCAAGCGCATCTTGTTCGAAGGGGCGCAGGGCGCGCTTCTCGATATCGATTTCGGCACTTATCCCTTTGTGACCTCGTCCAATGTGATCGCGGGTCAGGCGGCGACGGGTGTGGGGATCGGGCCGACGGCCATCGATTATGTTCTGGGGATCGTGAAAGCCTATACCACCCGTGTGGGCGAGGGGCCGTTTCCGACCGAATTGCTTGACGGCGATGGCCAGCGGCTGGGCGAGCGGGGGCGCGAGTTCGGCACCGTGACCGGACGCAAGCGGCGCTGCGGCTGGTTTGACGCCTGCCTCGTGCGCCAGACCTGCGCCACCTCGGGCGTCAAGGGGATCGCGCTGACCAAGCTTGATGTGCTCGACGGGTTCGAGACGCTGAAAATCTGTGTCGCTTATGACCTGGATGGCCAGCGGCTTGATTACCTGCCCACCGCCGCCGATCAACAGGCCCGCTGCAAGCCGATCTATGAAGAGATGCCCGGTTGGGCCGCCTCGACCGAAGGGGCGCGCAGTTGGGCCGACCTGCCCGGTGAGGCGGTAAAATACGTGCGCCGCATCGAAGAGTTGATCGAATGCCCGGTGGCGCTACTGTCCACGTCACCTGAAAGGGACGACACGATCCTCGTGACCGATCCCTTCGCAGATTGATCCGGACGAGGGCCCATGGCGTTGACATACAAGACACGGCGGCGGTTGTCGCTTTTGATCCTTTTGGTGGGCATGCCCGCCTATATCGCGGTGGCGTGGTGGGTGATGAGCCTGTTCGAGCGGCCCG
>Ga0209137_1003183_pt1 | contig 13910 bp, 12 predicted proteins | sample SaaInl5LU_22_DNA_FD_184642 | JGI IMG/M metagenome (GOLD analysis project Ga0209137, IMG submission 184642) | Marine microbial communities from expanding oxygen minimum zones in the Saanich Inlet - ESP_105LU_22_DNA (SPAdes) (version 2) | ecosystem: Environmental > Aquatic > Marine > Intertidal... | reverse complement strand
TAATAATAATAATGTATGAATATTTATCTCTATAAAGAGAGGCGCGACGGCGCGACGCTACGCGACGCTTCTGTAAAAGTAGGTCATAGGAGGGTCTCTCGGGAATAACTTTGTGTGGAAGCGTCGCGAGGCGTCGCGCGTCGCGCCCTCGTCGGTATTTATCCAAAAATCCACCAATCAAACAATAAGTATTTCAACACCAACAAATATATATATAAAAAATATACATATTTATTCAAAAACTAAACCTAATTTCACAGGTCAATAAGACATTCTCTTTTTATCTCAAAACCTATAAACACACCAGCCTTATTATTTTTTTTCTTTGTTCGTTCGTATTTATACCCCATACCCTTCATAATGTCGGTCAATTCACGGAATGGTATTTTTGGATGACATTGTATCAATTCTTCTTTACCACACCTCAAATCTTCGCCAATTTCACACGATTCTTCAAACCACATCTCAAACTCATTATTAGCATTAATGGTTTCTTTTGTTGCTTCTTGGAACTCCAATGGTACATTTGGTAATCCGCTAATGGTATATTCATAGGCCTTTTCTAATAGTAAATCCATCAAAGCATATTTGTATTCATTTTTTAGTTTATCACCCATCTTTTCATCTCGTTTAAATTTCAATCTATTAGGGTCTTCTTCTTCTTTGGTAAATTGAGAGTTGAATTGTAATTGATTATAACGATTTTGGACACCATTATCAGGGTTAAAATTAGGGGTGTGATTAGATAAGAAGAATAATTTAAATAGAATATCAATTTCTTCGTCCGTTCCAAACATAACCTCATTTTTTATGGTTTTACCATCAGCAACCTCTTTTAAACGACATTCATCTACTTTTTTACCTTTTCGTAATTCCTCAACATAAACAATACGCATTCCTTTAACACCGATTAAATGTTTGTGTGCTTTGGTATAACCTTCTTCGAATGTTTGTCTGTCAATTTTAGATGTATAACAAGGCATAACTTCTCGCATAGCATCAAGAATGAGTGTTTTACCATTATTACCTCCTTGTCCTACCAAGAAATAGCACGATTTTTCTTTTTCAGGGTCGCCTAATAGAGAGAACCCAAATACGGATAAATAATAGTTAAGATGTTCTTCGTTGTTATTACATATTTTTCTTAAAACATCTTTAACAAAATCCTTATGTTCGTCGCTGGAAGGTTCATAATCAAAATCAATAGTTCTCGTTAAATAATGTTCTTGTTTAAGTCCGCCTGATAATAGTGTTTTAGTCCTCATATCATACAAACCATTTTTAAATGCTAAATAGTAAGGGTGATTATCCAATTTATTATAAAAGTCATTATCCAACAATATATCTTTTAAATGATTAGTGATTTGACTCGTAAAACTTGGTTTATCCACTGCTCCCAACTGATTAAGGTAGAATTTCATATTATCGGTTAATAGTTTGGATTCGTCGTCATTGTCAGTCATCTTCAATTTAGATGATATAACATTTATAGAAACCTTGATGTATTTTTTGATGAGTTTGATTATCATATAGGCAGGTGTTCCATCTGTATCCCAAAGGTGCGTTTTTTCATTGTAAATACACCATTTTTTTTTACAATATTTCAATTTACCCTTGATACTCGGTAAGATACGCTCTGCGATTTCACTCGCACCGCTTCTTAAGACATCTGTAGATATAAAAAGATTTTGTTCTTCATTATCACTTGTCCCCAGTGTGGAGATGGATTCGTTGTCAGTTGTATCGGTGTAATTCGTAACAATATCATAATATTTGTCTTTATCGCTCAATTTTGCATAATAGTTAATCGTGCCTTGTGTTAAGTCATTTTGGATTGGTGGTTTGTCCCAAAAATGAGTAAATCCATTATCGTCATATTTAGATGACTTCATTGAGTATTTTCGTGCCGTTTCTTCGCTATACCCTTCATTCTTCATTGCCCATAAAATTCTTTTCCAACTTTCATAATCATCCCAATATTTAACATCAATCAAATCTAATATTGTCTCGTCTTTTTTGTTGTTATACTCTTTTGGTTCTTTTGGTTCTCTTACTTTAAAAGTGTCAGGTTTAATCAAATTCTTAATGTCTTCGTAATCAATAAAAGGTAGTCCTTCTTTATCGTTGTAATTAAACATTTCAGCGTCTCTTTTCTCCCAACAATGATTGAATAGGATGTCTGCCTTCATATTATTAAAACAATCTACATATGTGCCTTTTAGACTTTGAATATCAATACCATCTAATTTAAAATAGAAATGAGGAAGTTTCTTCTTACGAGACAAGGTGTAAGGAAACTTTTTAAATACTTCAGGGCATTTTTCCAAAAATTGTTCTAAAGTAACATCCCCATTTTCGTTTAGTCCATCTATATCGAGACAAACAATATTATCCGTATATTTTAGTCTAAGTTCTAAATGGGTCGTTTCGTTGTCAGCAATCATATTATATATTTTACCGTCATTTTGTTTTACAAATCCTTCCGTATGAACTTCATTCAATTCTTTCAAAGTAAGGTTGTTTTTCGTTCCAATCATTTTGTCTTCATATTGCTTTAAAGGTAGGAATAAAATCCCTTTGTCCGTCATAAAGTTGGTTGTGATGAATTTGTTGTATGCGCTCATTATATACTATACAGAAAAAAAAATCTTTAAATCAATTTTTTTATTTATTAATATTTTCCTAAATAATTCCTAAATAATTTATAAAATATACTTCCTAAAAATATATTTTATTGAAATAATTGGTTGTCCAATTTACGGAAATCTCGGCAAGTTTTTAGATATTCTTTCCAAATAGGGTAATAGTTTGCTTTGTGTCTTCTGTTTAACATTTTTAATTTTTCGTGATTATTCTCACGCCACCGATAAATATGAACTTTGTTCTTTTCATAGCACAGAGGCATTCTAATATACTATAATAAGATATTTTTAAATCAATTTTTTCTCATTATAGTAAATTATATTTCGCTAAACTTTCTTCTCATAATTTCTACAATATCTGTCCACTTCGTCCTACCATATATCATAATCTTTAATCCATTTTGTAAAATAATTTCATATATATCATTCCACTTTGTAAAAACAACAATAAAGTCGTTATATGTTTTCATAAAAATATCGCAAATAATTCTGCTTCGTTTGTGGTAATATAAATCCATCGTTATATAATATAAAATATATTTTTTTATATATTATTAATCCGCAAGTTTCCATGGGAGTTCTACTTCAGGATTTTGTAATAGTTTTTGAATAGCACTTTCTGATCTTATAAGTAGGTCTGCTGGTGGTTCTTCTGCTGGTTCTACTATAACATTTTCTGTGCGTGTTAAAATGGATGGGTCTTCAACTGGTAGTGAATTCTCGTATCCTGTTCTTGTTAATGGTGGTGGTGTTGGTGCTGGTTCTTCTTCTTTTTTTGTTGGTTCTTTAAATGGGGGTTCAAATTCGGTGAAAACTCCGCTATGTATAGCATAGGCGAACTCAAATCCTAAATTATTATGCGTCATTTCGTATCCGTTGATAATGTAGAAGAAACAAGTCCTTGCAAGTTCGTACATACCGTGACAATAATCATCGCTAAACGAGGTAAAACCAATTTTTGTTCTAACCTTAAACTCAGTTTTGGTTCTTTGATATATTTCAACAGTAAATTGATTTGATTTGTTATACAACGAAATAACTTTATAATCAAGCATTTAATATAGTAAAAGATATTTTATTTTTAACTTTTCCTAAATTAAAGTTATATTTTATCCAATATATCGTTTTCGCTGGTCACGCCAGAATTTTGTGTATTAAGCACAAACCCATTACCTTTCTCCAAGCAACACCCCGAATGTGACTTTATTTTCATTCTATACAACTTGTACGCTAAAACAACCAACATCAAAGACAAACTTCCTTCTAAAGTTAGACTAATCATATCATCTGGGTTCATTTATATATATATATCAACAAAATTATTTTATCTTATAGGGACATCGGCAACATCTACTTTAATATCTTCGTCTTTACCGTGTGTAATATTTGAGAAGTCGAAACGCTCGTCATCATTCATAAGGGTTTTTTCAAGTCCCCTTAATTTACCATCTCCTGATTGAAAGAACAAACGAAGCATCCATTCATTTTTTCTATAATCACTTACTTCATTAAGGTCATTAAACAGGTCTAAAAACAAAGCGGAGTCGGTTAGAATATCGCCAGTTCGTTGTGGAAAAGCGGAAATAAAATGAAGAAACGCTGCTACATAATATCCACAAACACCAGTAACCATACTCTGTATGTTTTTCTCACAAAAATTAATCCTTTTCTTAAATCGCTTTTGGACTATATCTACTAAATGTTGCGGTGGTCTTTGCCCAAAACTGTCAAAGTACATTGGAAACACAGAACCTGACCTTTTTGTTATACAAAGGCACGTCCAGTGACTTCCGCCGTTGGGTTCTCCGTCATCATTGAATTCACTTTCAAGATTGATGATGTAATTAGTGTTTTGTTTCAGGTCTGTTGATTTCAATTCGTCTTTCCAATAACAACCTGCTATTGGAAAATGCATACGCTTACTCAATATATGTAATTGTTGGTCGCTCAATACTCCTGTCTGTGGATTCATCTTATAATATACAAATATAAAAAAATATTAGTTGTTATTTTTTTATATTCTTAAAAACTTACTCCAAAAAGAGTAATTCTGCGTCCTCGATAAGTATTTCAACCCAATCGCCCATATATAGTACGGTAATATTTTATTGCTCAATTGATTTTATTAGGTCTTGGTGCTTTTTGGTGCGTTTGTGTTGTGCTAAAGTGCGTTTTAATATTACACAACCACATTCACAAGTCATTTTTTGTTTCTTTTGTTCAGCGATTCGTTCTTTGTTTTGCTCACGATAGTGTTTTACCCTTTCTACGATTTGTTCTTTGTTCTGTTCATAATAATGTTTATATCGTTCAGATATTTTTTCTTTGTTCTGTTCTTGATAACGCTTACTTTTTTCAGATATTTCTTCTTTGTTCTGCTGATAATGTAGTTTTCTTTGTTCTGCGATTCGTTCTCTGTTAAGATAGGAATATTTTTTTTTGTTTTCTGCGATTTGTTCTTTGTTCTCTTCACGATAACGCCGACCTCTTTCTACGATTTGTTCTTTGTTTAGATTATAATATAGGTATTGATATTTGAGAACTTTTTCTTTATTTCGTTCATAATATTCTTTTGCTCTTTCTAATACTTGTTCTTTGTGTTTTTCATAATGCTGCTTACGGTATCCTGCTATATCATCTGGTGTAACAAACGCTCTCTGGGAATTTAAGGTTGATTTCAACCCACGAATACATCTGTCTTCTTCACATTCTGCTTGTCTCTTATTCTCACAAGGAAATTTATATAGTTCCACCATATTAAACATACTCCATCCTCCATTTTGATTTATCATTGTATAAACCTTCTTATGATTTTTCCTAGGATTTCCGCATTCGCTTTTATGACCAGATTTCCTTTTTGTAAAATCAGTTGTTGAACCAACATACAATAATTCTGGATTATCTATACTTTGTATCTTATAGATAATCGTGTTTGAATAGTCAGTCGGTGTCCTCGGCATATTATAGTCCTATATTATCTTATAATATCTCTTTAAATCAATTTTATAATTTTATTCCTAAACGGTTAATATATTTTGTTCTAAACTAATACATTTTGAGACGAAATTTGTTGAATGAATAAAACACTGTTCATAACCCTCAAATCACCATCTGGGACTACATACGTGCTATTACCAGTGGTATTAAAAAAAAATTCCAATTTGTCTCCAGCTTCAAAGTAGACAAGTCCTTCCCAGCTGACCTGTTTATAAATAGCAGACTCAATTTTAAAAAATTGTTTGTATGGGCTATTAGCACATTTAAGAACGACATCACCTGTGAGTCTTGGTCGTAAATTCATTAAATACCTTATATGATAACTACCACTTGAAATAAAGTTCATATTACCATCCAATATCTGTTCTAAATTATTCGTGCTTATGAAATTTGAAATAGGGGTACTGGTATAATGAAAATCTGGCGTATAATAGAATCCCATTTTACTTTGCGTTTCGTTCTTTGTTATTTTCAATACATCGGTCGTGCTCTGGACTAACTCCGCTTCAAAATTATCGGCGTTGAAATTTTGAACGGATCTCTTTGGTTTAGCATATTTAGACATTATATATATTATAAAAGATTTTATTTATCCTCCTCTAATGTTATCAAAATTTCCTATATATTTAAATTGGATACTTGCTGATAATAATAAATATGTTGTTGTAACATCCTGAAATAAATCACCTTGATTTGCTTGGTCATATGTATTGACTGAAACTATATCTGTATCGTTTGTAAAGTGATGTATTCGTTTCGCTGTTAAAGTACACACCTTTCCTTGGTCAAAACGTGCATAATTACAAGCAAAAGGTGTGGTAAAATGCGGTATTAAATCCCATTTTGGTGCGATATTTGTTCCTGAGTCATCATTTGTATCGTTGTTGATTGCAATACCTATACACGGATTGCGACGACCAGTACTACTTGATGTATTCGTATTTCTATAAATGACGGTTGATGTAATTTCGTATGTGCCCAATTGTTCGCATGTCATAGTTCCTTGTGCCGAATTCAAAACAAACTGTAGACCATGACTAATAGAAGGTAATGTCGGGTTAGGTTGTCTTATTCTATTACCTCGTCCCCAATTTCCTGAAATTGTAAAATTCGTTCCAAATTTAAAGTTAGTAAAGGAATTAATCGGTATAGAATTGACTTTAATCTCGGTACAATCCACCGAACCATCTGTGTCTAATTTACCTCTATAATATTCAGTGTTGCCCTCATCACCTTTATTTGCATCAGCATTTATAAATCCAAAATAAAAGGGATTTGCTCCCGAACTGGTAATATTAATTCCGCAATACAAAGACGCTTTACGTCCAGTTGCTCTCACATCAAAAATAGAACCTAATAAGTTTGGATTATTCAATGTCCTTATTGAAATTCCATTACCATCAGTAGGGTGAAAATATCGTTCGCTAATTAAAACATTATTCATAGTCATTTGATTACAACTTATATCACCATTCACGTCTAAAGTTGCCTGTGGTGTTCTTGTATTAATTCCAACATTACCTGACGGCATAAGAGCAATATTGTCAATGGTTGTTAAACCAGTATCATTTTTACAACCTATTTCAAGCAATGAGCGGTCAAATGTTGTAGAACCATCGTAGTCGTCAGTATAAGATATATATCCATGGTCTACACCTCCGTCTCTTGAAGAACGAAAAACAATAGACGAAGTTCCGCCTGGGTCATCGTGTATTAATGTTATAGAACCCTTTTGACCAATAGGTGCTGTCCCTGTCGCTTCTTGAATATACAAATTATCAATATATAAAACATTACCTCCCAAATCCATATCTTTGGTTATATTGACTTTGTCATAGATGGGGTCATATTCCATAAATTTTGTTTCACTCCCCGCATTATTACCATAAAAGGTCGCCTTACCATTCTCACTTTTCAATATATTATTGAATTTAATAGTTCCTCCAATATCATTACCAAGTTTTAATTCAGCAACTCCATTAAGTTCACTATGCTTACTATATATTTCTTGGGTCGCATTGTTAAATGCAACTTCAGGCGTTATTGTTAATTGCGGTACTGTCACAAAATTTCCATCAAAGGTTGTTGTTTGTGTCACCTCATCATAAGTTATACTTGGAACACCTCCAGCGTTGTTGATAGCGTCTTCTACATCAAGTATAGAACCAAGTTTTAGATTTCCTGTAATATTTGTATCACCATTCACATCTAACATTGTCTGTGGTGTTCGTGTATTAATTCCAACATATCCACTCGGCATAAGAGCAATATTGTCTATATCATCCCCAACTCCTTCATTTTGTACCCCTATTTCTAAAAGACTATTTTGTGTTAAAACTCCGTCGTTGTCTCTATAAGATATATATCCGTAATCGCTAGTATTATCTGTATTACTTTTAAAAACGATTGACGAAGTCCCACCTGCATCATTATGTGTTAAAGTTAAACTCCCACCTGCTGGTGTTGGTGCTGTCCCTGTATTTTCTGTTATATTCAAATTTCCATTAACAAACGTGGTTGAGTTATTAATCCATGAACCAAGATAAATGTTTTTTTGTGCGTAAAAATTTAAAAATAAATCCCGACCTAAGCCATTTGCTGTGTTTATTGCATCTATATGATGACCTCCATTTTCAAAAGATAAATAGGATTCAGTCCAATTTTGAGACAAACCATAACCGCTTCCAACTGGTCGCATAAAATTACAAGTTAAATCATTAATACCTAAATCCATATCCTTTGTCACGTCAAGTTTTTGATTGGTCGTATCATAGGTAATATATGGGTTTCCAGCGTTGTTGATAGCGTCTTCTACATCTGTTATAGAACCAAGTTGTAGATTTCCTGTAATATTTGTATCACCATTCACATCTAACATTGTCTGTGGTGTTCGTGTATTAATTCCAACATATCCACTCGGCATAAGAGCAATATTGTCTATATCATCCCCAACTCCTTCATTTTGTACCCCTATTTCTAAAAGACTATTTTGTGTAGAACCCCCGTAATTGTCTTGATAAGAAATATAGCCAAAATCACTATTCACATCTGTATTGCTTTTAAAAACGATTGATGAAGTCCCTCCAGCGTTATTGTGTGCTAATGTTAAACTGCCACCAAATGCGGTTGGTACGGTTCCAGTCGTTTCTATTATATTCAAATTTCCATTTACAGTTGTAGTTGAGTTATTAACATGAGACCCAAGAATAATGTTTCTTTGTGCGTAAAAATTCAAATATAAAACCCGACCTAAACCATTTGCTGAATTCATTGCATCTATATGGTGACCGCCATTTTGAAAACTTAAATAAGAATCATCCCAATTTTGAGACAAACCATAACTTCCACTTGGAAGTGGTCGCATAAAATTACAAGACAAGTCATTAAGACCTAAATCCATATTTTTTTCAACTTCAATATTACCACTTGTTGTGTTATAAGAAATAAAGGGTGTTATAGCATTAGATACATCTATGATTTTTTGCTCCACATTTGTTATTGTTCCAAGTTCAAATCGGTATCCTGTTGAAATGAATAAATTATCATTAATAGTGAGATTATTTCCATTTTTAGCGACATCTGTCAGTTTAAAAAACTCATCACTCGCATTATAGTTTTGTGACCCAACAATAAGCGTTCCTGATGATTTCAATGTATCAGCAATTGTTGTGACGCTTGTTCCAGCGTCGTAAGATATTTTTGTGGTTTTTTGTTTGTTGCTTAAAATCTCGGTTCCAGCATTTGGTAGATTTGGTAATGTTAGAATACCATTCACGGATAAATTGTTTAAAATACTTGTTGTATTGTTATTGTAAATAATGTCTGTTAGTTTTGTTGAATTGACATCTATTTCAGTCTCTATTTCAGTCAGTTTATTTTCCACATTTGTTCCGTTTAGTGTAAGACTTGGAGCACTAACCGCTCCTGTGATTATACCGCCACTTTTCTTGAAGTACAATTTATTAGCATCAGCGACAGTCAATGGTGTCTCATCTTGTGTAAAGAAAGCAGGATTGAAGAAATCTATATTTTGTGTCGGTGCAGGGTAAGAACTCATATATATTACACTAGTATTTTATTATTTTCTAAATAACACAAATAATAAAAATAAATTCTCTCTAAATCTACTACCAAGATTTAGTGCCGAGTTCGCCGTTTTTTAATTAATAGGGTTCAATTTTTAAATTATACAGATAAATAACCATTTTCTTAATTATACAACAATAAAATATTAACTAAACCCATTAAGAATATGAAATAAAATATTTTAGTTTTATTTCTTACCTATATAGTTAATAAAATCAATAAAGATAATTCATTTTTCGTATATTTATACACTACTTTAAAATAATAATTCATATAATTTAAAAAAAACGATGACTCCGGACTCTGCTGTAAATCTCGGCAGAAACATTTCTCTCCATTTAGAGACAAATATCTCATTCTATATCCTCTATGATATCAAGAAAATTCTTCCTGAACTTTTTGTTTATATCAGGTTCATCCAAGTCTACCATTAGCACCGAGAATTTTTCCTTTGTGGCGAAGTTGTATATCTTTATGAGTTGGTCTTTTGTCACTCCAAGTGATAATTCAGACATAATCATATTTAGATTTCTTTTTTGTCCTAACTTTAGAATGACTAAATAATTACTATTCAATCTTATCATCTTTGGTATTTGGTAGTAGGATTGAGACAAATAGATAAGTGATATACCTTGTTTCCTTCCACGAAGAAAAAACTCGGATATTTTAGACTGATTTTTTTCTAAACAAAGGTCATCAAACACTATTAGATGATTCTCTGTCTTGTCGTAAGTATTTATATCTTTTAGTTCGCTTAAGTTTTCATATATTTTAATACTACCTTTTGTCTTGTCTGCTAAATATTGATAGAGAGGTTCATCACGGCACCGACAAAATATTTCTATGCTACTGAATGTGCCTTCATTTTTTGAAAAGAGTTCTATAAGATTGACTATCATATTGGACTTCCCTGAACCGCTCGGTGCATTGACCACCATACGAAATGGCAAACGATTTATTCCGTGTAAATGTATGTTTGGATTATCTGTTGTAGATAGGTATTTTTTTAACGCTGGTTCTTTGTAGAAGTTTTTCATATTTTTATATAATATATATATATAATAATGCCGAAGATTTCATTTAAAAATGATATCGATTGTTCTTGTCACGGAATGACTGGTTCTGGGCTGGGTAAATTACCTACAAACGTAGAAAGACTTTTAGAGAAAAACAGAGACAAAGTCATTAAAAAAATTACTATCTTTAGACTACCTATTGGTGACGAACTTGTGAAGATGTTAAATCTCTTAACAAACGATAGCGTTAAGAAGTTTTTGAAGAAAAACGAGGACCACGATCGCCTCTTCCATCTTGGTATGTTTATTGAGACAACAGACAACAAACACTATGTCTACGACAAACAACAGAATGTAAATTTTACAGAAGCATCTAAATCATTCCTAAAACAAAAAGATATAGAATTGAGTCCTGTGTCTAATCTACCTGCTAATCTTACTATCGGTGAATTAGTTGAAGCAGGAAAAAAACGGATGGGTCGTCGTTTTACCTATTATTCAGCTTTGCGGTGGAACTGCCAATATTTCGTCCAGCAATCATTAGAGGCGGTTGGTGCTAATTTCGATGTTCAATTTGTTATTCAAGATTTAAGTCAATTAGTCAAGAAAATTCCAGCATTCCAGCGTAAATTTGGGGTGATACTGACCAGCTTTGCTCGTGAGGCGGACAAAGTGGTTAGTATCGGTGTTGATGTAGCAAAAGATATTCGCCGTGATGTAAAAGACACCGCTAAAGATGTTAAAAAAGGAACAACCAAAGCAGTTAAGAAAACAAAAAAGTTTTTCAAAGGTTGGGGTTATGATGTGAAATTACATTAAATTTATTTTTGTTTGATATATAGACAAAAATAAATTTTGATTTATTTTGATTTATTTTAGGTTGATATGATTTAAAATAAATTTAGATTATGTTTTTTTTATAGATTTTTTGTTTAAGAAGATAGAACACCCACGCCCACATCGAGGTTGATACTTGTTTCATATGTGATAAAAATATAGTAGTCCATTTTTTTATTTGAAATATTTTGGTATTGCACTTGGACACTTTTAGGAGCAGCCTTCTCAAGTTCCGTGCCACGGTTGACTTGGAGATATATATACCCATGCTTGGTTTCCCACGATTTTTGTGATATTAACCCACTGGTTAGACCATCACTCATACCGGCGTTGACCGCATTTACACCAGCAAATTGCTCATTGAACAATTCATAACCATATCGTGCGTTTTGGGATAGTTGGCTCACTCCACCCACTTGAATATTGTAGTTGGTAATCGCGTGAAGCATCGCGCAATCACCCCCCCCTGCGCTACTTTGTACAGACTGAAATTCATTTATACCACCGTTAGCATCCGCAGCCAACATCGGCACCATTAAAATTGATTTGATCCCACGGATCCCACTCGTTACCAACTGGTTGACATTTTGATTAGGGTCTACACCACGAATGGTGAAAGAATATACATCATCATATACCACTTTGCGGTTGGAACCAGCCGAAATATAGGCAGTCTCTAATGAAGGATTCATGACATAACTCGGCACATGAAGTTCAATAGAACGACCAAGAGCCGAAGTAGTCGTACCAGCGTATCCTGCTAGCGTATTATCAAGGCACGTATTACCAACCGATAAATCTGCTCGAATTGTACCAGCAGCCGCTTTAATACCAACACCGGAACCAGCACACGAAGCAAGCATAAGAGGGACAACACCACTGTTAGACGATTTTACTAAACTTTCTCCAGTTACAACCGTTCCGTTTGTGGTTAGAGTGGATGTAGATTGATTGAGGTTGAAAATAAAGCGGTATTGGCAACCTTTACTCATTGGAACATTTTGGAAATAAGAATGAAGGTGTTTAAGGCGAACAATAGCCATAACTTGAGTTTGAACGACAGGCGAGGCCGATGCTCCACCAGCGTGTTTCGTAATGACTTGCGATTTGTATAGTTGGTCGGCAGCCGATTTGGTGAGGAATACCGATTGCGATACTTCCGCAGCATCACCGCCTACTTTGGCATCCGCATCGAAATTAATATACCGAAGACGCTCGGCAAATCCTTTATTACCGATTTTCCCTACAGCAGCAGCGTCAAGAGTTGGAGTAAGAACATCGTTGTTATTTACAACCATACCAGCTTTCCCTCCTACATTATCAGCTGTGAAAGCAGTAGCAGTCATAACATCATCAGGATAGAACCCAATGGTTGCTCCTTGGGTTGCTACATCTGCCCACGATAGACTGGTCATTAGTTTAAAAGCATTGTATAGTTCGCTAAATGGTGTCGATTGAATTATGGAGGTTCCGTTGAGGTCTACACTCATGGAGTGAATGAGCGAGGTATAAGAATTTTTAAGACCCATAATTTTGGAAACATTGGTGGCACCTGTTAGACCGGCAGTATTGGCATCGGTAGAATTTCCTAGAGTTAGTAGTAGCGGAATAGTAAGATAGGCTTCACGATAATCCATAAATCTATCGCTGGAAGCTAGCGTAGTGGTCTCTAAAGTCGATTGCGAACTGGAATACGAACCATTATTAGAATCGAGCACGGACAGCCACGATTGATTGACGAACACCGAATCGCTACTTTTCTCTTCAACTGATTTGCTGTAAGTTACTAAATCTTTCATTATATATTACCATTAGATAAAAAAAATATCAAAAATTGCTAAATAAATTTACATCGTGATTTTGATATTTTTACGAGGGTTTTTAACCCTAATATTCTTGAGTTTGTCAACCAACTCACTGAACCCTTCGCCGATTATTTTTTTTTCGGTCTTCTCTAATTGTTTGTCTTTTGTTTCAGGGACTTTTTGTAGTTCGTTGATTTGTCTCACAATCGCAGGACTTATCGTATGATACATATATATATATTGCTAATATATTTTTTGTTAAAATACTTAATACCTATCAGGCATTTCAAACTTATATTTTTTACGAATTCCTAATATGATAACAATTTGGTCATCTTGAATTTGTTGAGGTTGTAGCGTGTCTTTGTTTAGTAGACGTACACTTATACTATTATAGACACCATTACGGATTGGACTAAACACAAGTTCACTGGGTAAAACGGATATTAATGAACCCACGCCGACATTTGGCACGATGGTGCTAATAATTCCTGTAGGATTGGAAAACTTATTATCAATACAGTCTA
>Ga0209137_1003182_pt1 | contig 13911 bp, 18 predicted proteins | sample SaaInl5LU_22_DNA_FD_184642 | JGI IMG/M metagenome (GOLD analysis project Ga0209137, IMG submission 184642) | Marine microbial communities from expanding oxygen minimum zones in the Saanich Inlet - ESP_105LU_22_DNA (SPAdes) (version 2) | ecosystem: Environmental > Aquatic > Marine > Intertidal... | reverse complement strand
CCGGCAACAACGTGTCGCATTCGAATATTAAGACGAAGCGTCGCTTCCTTCCGAACCTGCATTGGCATCGGTTCTGGGTTGAGGCTGAGAAGCGTTTTGTGCGTCTTCGTGTGTCAACAAAAGGAATGCGCATTATCGATAAACAGGGGATTGATGCTGTGTTAGCTGATATCCGCTCACGTGGCGAAAAGGTATAATCCATGCGTGACAAAATTAAATTAGTGTCTTCTGCGGGAACTGGTCATTACTACACGACCGATAAGAACAAGCGAAACACTCCAGATAAGCTTGAGTTCAAAAAGTATGATCCCGTGGTTCGTAAGCACGTGATCTACAAGGAAGCGAAAATTAAGTAAGGCTTGTGCCTGAGCTTCCAGAAGTCGAGACAACGGCGCGAGGTATCGCGCCGTTTCTAATTGGGCAGCAGTTCACGCATGTGCGCGTGCATCAACCCTCTCTCCGATGGCCTATCCCATCTGATTTTGAGCAACGACTCAACAACGAAATCTGTGTTTCGGTCGAGCGTCGTGCCAAATATCTCATAATTGAAACAACGAATACCCAAATCGTCTCTCACCTCGGAATGAGTGGCTCATTTCGTCTAGTTGATCCGACAACACCATTGAAAAAGCATGATCATGTGCAAATTCGCGTCGGCGATTTGGAACTGCGCTACCACGATCCACGTCGATTTGGCTGTTTATTGTGGTGTGAGTCAGATCGCGCTCAACAATTGCTTCAGCATTTGGGTCCGGAACCGCTGTCAGATGCTTTCAATGGTGCTTGGTTATTTGCGCGATCAAGAGGTCGTCATCTTGCGGTTAAATCATTCATCATGACCAATGCCATTGTTGTCGGGGTTGGGAATATTTATGCGTCTGAATCGCTTTTTCTCTCAGGAATTCATCCGCAAAGAGCAGCGAACCGCATCTCAGCCGTGCGGTACGAGCGGTTAGCAGCAGAGATCAAAGAGGTCTTGGCGCGTGCCATTGCCTCTGGCGGTACGACCTTGCGTGACTTTGTGAATGGACAAGGTGAGCCAGGGTATTTTCAACAAACGCTCGCTGTCTATGGGCGCGATGGAGAGCCATGCCGTCACTGTGCTCAGCCGATTCAGAGTCGAGTGATTGGTGGCCGAAATAGTTACTATTGCTTGACCTGTCAGCGCTAGCGGTCGAAGTGCGCCTTTAAGGCAGTCGCAACAGGCTGAGGAACAAATGCCTCAACCTGGCCGTCAAGTCGCGCAACCTCTTTCACCAGCGTAGACGAAATAAAGCTGTAATGTTCTACCGGCGTTAAGAAGAGACTTTCGAGCTCTGGCGCCAGTTGTTTATTCAGATTGGCGAGCTGCAGTTCATATTCATAATCCGCAACTGCTCGTAAACCTCGCAGTAATACGCGCGCGCCAACTGCCTGTGCAAAGTTCGCAAGCAGGGTGTGGAAGCCGCGAATTTCCACATTATCGAGATGTTCCAGTGACTGTTCGGCAAGTTGTACCCGAGTATCTAAATCAAAAACTGGGGTTTTATGCGTTGAGCCTGCCACTCCAACAATGACACGGTCAAAAATTCGAGCAGCACGCTCAACAACGTGCACGTGTCCATTAGTGATCGGGTCAAATGTTCCCGGATAAACAGCGATGGTCATGATGTTGGTCTCAATAAACGCAGCCAGTCCATGCCGGCCTTCAATTCCCTGATAACCTCAAATCCGTCGAGATTTAAGACTTCGTCCTTTTCGCTTTCAATCGCGAGTCGAGAGTCTGGCTGAACTTGACCGCGAATCCAAGTCAGAAACTCTTGAGTCATTCCATGGTGGAATGGTGGGTCAGCAAAGATGATGTCGGCGGTGTTGAAGATCGCGGCAGAGACATCGAATGTATCTGTGATCAGAATTGAGCTTTGATCCAGTCGTTGGAACCGCCTGAGATTCTCTTCGATCTGTCGGGCAACAGCTGGATCTTTCTCCACAAATGTGCAACGTGATGCACCTCGCGAAAGCGCCTCAAGGCCAAGCACTCCAGTTCCTGCGAAACAGTCAACGATTTCAGCGCCTGTGATCGCGGGCATTAACCAATTAAACAGAGTCTCGCGCACACGCGCTGGAGTTGGGCGCAATCCATCACGTTCTAAAACCTCAAGTTTTGACCGCTTCAATGAGCCGCCGATGATACGTACACCGGTATGCGTTTTCTGTTTGTTCGTCTCTCTTTTCATCAGCAAATGCTATCATCTCGTCTCGCAATTTTTAGGATTTCCAATTGTCATGACAGTCGATCCCGTTTTGCTTATCGGTGTTTTAGTCCTTGTCGTTCTCGTTGTCTGGTTCGTTTTTGGCCGAAAGAACAAAGTGCCTGATGACGCGACCCAGGCCGCCAAGCCAAGCGCGTCGGTTACCGAACAGGTGAGGGCGACGGAGGCTTCGGAGCCGGCGAGCTTTTTTAGTGCGTTGGCTCGCTCACGTTCCCAGTTATCGACAAGCCTGAAAACATTATTCAGCGGCGGGTTCGATGAAGAGATCCGTGAAGATCTTGAGGCCATCTTGCTGTCATCGGATGTCGGCGTCGACACCACTGATTGGGTATTAGAAACACTTGAGGCACGCTCAAAACAGGACGGGATCACTGATGCTGACGGACTGCTCCGGTTGCTGAAAGAGATTTTGGCATCCACGCTCAGTGCTGCGGAAGTTCGAGTGGATGACAGCGCAAACAAACCACATGTGGTTTTGATGATCGGTGTGAATGGTGTTGGTAAAACAACGACCATTGGTAAATTAGCCCATCGGTATCAGGCGGCGAATAAGACCGTCTTGTTGGCGGCGGGCGATACCTTCAGAGCGGCGGCCGTTGAGCAACTGAAAACCTGGGGGGATCGCAATGGTGTGCCGGTGATCGCTCAAGAAACCGGGGCAGATTCGGCTTCTGTGTTGTTCGACGCTTGCGAGTCGGCAAAGGCGCGCGGCACTGACATTGTGCTGGCCGATACGGCCGGTCGTTTGCAAAACAAAGCAAATTTGATGAATGAGCTTGAAAAAATTGGCCGGGTGCTCGGTAAGCTGGGGATCGGAGCCCCGCATGAAGTGTTGTTGGTGCTCGATGCGGGAACTGGGCAGAACGCGATCAGCCAAGCTCGTGAGTTTGCCAAGGCGATTCAGCCGACAGGCTTGGTATTAACAAAGCTCGATGGAACCGCTAAAGGCGGAATTGTGTTCGCACTATCACGTGAATTCGGGCTGCCAATCCGCTACGTCGGTTTGGGTGAAAAGGCCGAAGATCTCCGTGAATTTGATGCAACAGCCTTTGTTGATGCGATTTTTTCGGAGACAGCTGAGTGATTGAGTTTGAGCGCGTCGCCAAAGTCTATGAAGGTCAACGCGCAGCGCTCTCGAATGTGAATTTTCGACTCGCTCCCGGTGAGATGGCATTTCTCACAGGTCACTCAGGTGCCGGTAAATCGACGCTGTTGCGATTGATTTTGGGATTGGAAACAGCCTCATCTGGCGTCGTTCGGGTCGCAGGAACGGATTTGGCCACCCTATCGGGAGAGAAGCTTGCGCGCTATCGACGACGAGTTGGGGTGGTATTTCAGGATCCGAATCTCGAGGACGATTTGTCGGTCTATGACAATGTTGCCCTGCCGTTAAGGATTTCAGGCTTCAGTGAGTCTGAAATCCCGAAGCGCGTGAAGGCGGCACTGTCTCGTGTGGATCTTTCTGAGCAGGCGGCAGTCAGTCCAAGAGTTCTGTCCGGCGGCCAACAACAGCGAGTGGGGATTGCGCGAGCAATCGTGCATCGACCGGCACTGCTTGTGGCAGATGAACCTACCGGTAACCTTGATCCTGAGTTGTCGGCGCGGGTGATGCGGATGTTTACTCAATTCCAGCAATTGGGTGTCACCATTTTAGTCGCTACACACGAGCGAGCAGTGGTTGAATCACTGCCCTTTCGTCGCCTGGTCATCGAACAAGGCCAATTGGTCTCTGATGGCATGGGAGCGAGCCGATGAATCGCTGGATTCTTGACCATTCTCAGGCGATGAAAGACGCATGGAAGCGCACATCCGATCGCTTGACGCCGTTTGTGGTGCTGGTTCTGTTGTTGGGTATCTTGCTCGCGCTTCCGGGTTGGCTTGCTCAGATTTGGCTTGGTATGGCCACGTTGATCCCGGAAGAGGTGGTGCAAAGTGAAGCCATTGTCTTTTTGGAAAAAGATCTCGAGGCTGAGACGCGAATCGATCTCGAGCGAATCCTCACTGAAATGGAAGAGACCGATCAGGTGGTGTTTGTCCCGAAAAGTGCTGCTCTCGATGCACTCAGTGCTGAGGACGGCTTGGCACCGATCGCTGATTTGAAATCCAATAATCCATTGCCAGATGCGTTACGCGTGAAGTTTTCGATCATCGCTGGTGAGGCCAAAGAAAGCCAAATTGTCCAAATGCTGGGGTCAGACGACCGTGTCTTGTCACTTCGATATTACCCCTCGACTCGCATTCAGTATGCGTCGCTGGTGGAAATGCTGGGTTTCCTCGGAATTGGCTTGTCAGCTTTGACGATTATCGGTGTGTTGATGGCCGTCTTCTTGGTGTCTGCTGCTGATGTTGTGGATGATCGTCGGCGAATTGAGCTGTATACCCTGCTAGGTGCATCACACCGATTTATCCGTCGCCCGTATTTGTATCGCGCCACTTTGCTTGGAGTCTTGGCTGGATTGTCGGCGTGTCTTGTGATTGTCATATTAAATGAGGTATTGTCGTCGGCCCTCGCATCAAATTTGAAAGCCTTGGATGAACGGCTTGAAAATATCCCCATGGACGGTCGAATTCTATTCGGTGTGGCGAGCATCGCGGTGCTAGCGAGTTGGGTTGGTGCGGAGCGTGCTGTTAGTCGGCGACTCAAAGCCCTTCATTGATGACAAAAGGGCGCGAATCTAAGTTGATTTTCGGCGCGGTGGAACTAAAACAAAGTTATACTGTCTATATACTACGAAAGGCTAAACAAGGAGGTCGGCGACGTCACGTATGCAGGAGCTAACTGAAACGAGGTGTGTTATGCCGAAAATATCGAATTTACCTGTTGAAGTGTTACTTCCAGGTGGCAAGATTGAGGCTTATGTTCAAGCGGTTAGTCAAATTCCAATTTTGACCGCTGAAGAAGAGAAAGAAATTGCAGATCGCTTGTACTATGACAACGATCTCGATGCTGCGCGTTCATTGGTCATGTCGCATCTGCGCTTTGTGGTGCACATTGCGAGAAGCTACTCCGGATATGGATTGCCTCAGGCGGATCTGATTCAGGAAGGCAACGTTGGCTTGATGAAAGCAGTGAAGCGTTTTAATCCTGAAATGGGAGTTCGCTTGGTATCCTTTGCTGTGCATTGGATTAAGGCGGAAATGCATGAGTACATCTTGAGAAATTGGCGAATTGTCAAAGTCGCAACGACGAAAGCTCAGCGGAAGATGTTTTTCAACTTGAGAAGCGCCAAGAAGAAATTGGCTTGGTTTACTGCTGACGAAGTGAAAAACGTTGCCAATGACTTAGGCGTCAGCGAAGACGTTGTTCGGCAAATGGAAGGCCGATTGTCGGCTCAAGATATGGCTTTTGACGGCTATACGGATGACGATGATGATTTGTCATTGGCACCAGCGCACTATCTGGAAGCATTGGATGCCGATCCGGCTCAAATCCTTGAAAAACAGGATTGGACGCAAGACGCTACTGATCGGCTCTATTCAGCGCTGTCTGATCTCGATGATCGCAGCAAGGATATCTTGGCCAGTCGCTGGTTGGCGGATCAGAAAGCGACGCTGCACGAGCTCGCAGGGAAGTATAATGTCTCTGCGGAACGCATTCGGCAGCTGGAAAAGAATGCGATGAAGAAGGTCAAAACGGCACTCGTTGCTTAATTGAAGCTAGTTTTGACGAAAAGGCCGCTGTTGCGGCCTTTTTTATTGAAGGAAGATGCATGCAAATATCGGTGAATGGTCAGACCGAGCAGGTTGATATACAAAGCCTTGAGGATTATCTGACCGCTCGAGGTTTGTTGGGTCGACGGATTGCCGTTGAGCACAACGGTGAGATTGTCCCGAAATCGCAATTTTCTCATGTCATGCTAGAGGATGGTGATGTGCTGGAAATCGTACAAGCCATTGGAGGAGGTTAAGTGACAGATACAATTCAGGTTGGTTCATACACGTTAAAGTCCAGGTTGCTGGTCGGAACCGGGAAATACCGTGACTTGGACGAGACCGGCCGAGCAATTGAAGCCAGTGGGGCCGATGTGGTGACTATGGCTGTTCGTCGAACCAACTTGGGTCAAAACCCCAATGAACCGAATCTATTGGATGTGATTTCACCGGACCGCTACACCTTATTACCTAATACTGCTGGCTGTCATACCGCGGACGATGCGGTTAGAACCTGTCGCCTTGCTCGAGAACTGTTAGATGGCCATCAGCTGGTGAAGCTCGAGGTCATTTCTCGATCTCGAACGCTCTACCCTGATGTTGTTGAGACATTAAATGCCGCACGAACTCTCGTTGATGAGGGATTTGAGGTGATGGTCTATACCTCCGATGATCCGTTAATCGCCATTGAACTGGAAGCCATTGGCTGCGTTGCTGTCATGCCATTGGGTGCACCAATCGGATCAGGTCTTGGTCTGCAGAATCCCTACAACATTCGAGAAATCCTCGACCAGTTGAAGGTTCCGGTCATTGTTGATGCAGGTGTGGGCACGGCATCGGATGCGACTGTGGCTATGGAGCTCGGCTGTGAGGGCGTTTTAATGAATACAGCCATCGCAGAAGCCAAGGATCCGGTCAAAATGGCCAGAGCCATGCGTTTGGCCATAGAAAGTGGTCGCCTAGCTTATGAAGCCGGCAGGATGCCAAGGAAACGGTATGCCGATGCATCCAGTCCAGAGACCGGATTGATTGAATGACCGAGACGTTAAGGCAACGGACGATTCGAAGTTTTGTACTTCGTGCTGGTCGGATGACAGATGCGCAAGAGAAGGCCTACCAAACACTTTGGGACGAATATGGATTGGTTTGCCATCACCATCGAATCAACCTCGAAGAGGCTTTTGGGCGCGAAGCGCCTTTGGTCTGTGAGATTGGTTTTGGCATGGGTGACTCGCTTCTAAACCAAGCAATCAATGAGCCGCATCGTGATTTTTTGGGGGTGGAAGTTCATAAGCCAGGCGTTGGCCGCTTGATGAATGAAGCGAAAAAAGCCGGTGTCACCAATCTGCGTGTGATTTGCGAAGACGCGGTTGAAGTTCTCGCCGATGGGCTTAGCCCTCAGTCGCTCGAGGGTGTACAGATTTACTTTCCAGATCCCTGGCACAAGAAGCGTCATCACAAACGACGCATCATCCAACCCAACTTCATCAATTTATTGGCGCATCGCGTCCGTCTGGGTGGCTTTTGTCATTTGGCCACCGACTGGGCACCCTATGCCGAGTGGATGGTTCAGATCTTTAGTCAAAGTGCTGCGTGGCACAACACCTCAGAGGATGGCAGTTTCGTCCCGAGGCCAGATCGTCGACCCATCACCAAATTCGAAACGCGAGGCGAACGTCTAGGTCACGCCGTGTTCGATTTAGTGTATGAGCGTAAGGCCTCAGACCAGCATCTCTAAAATTCGGTTTAAGTGTCGCCAACCAAGCTCTGAAGCCTGAAAGCGATCCGGTGTCAGCAGTCCGAGTGAGTCGGCGTCAGCTAAATGCTCGGCACGAAATTGGTCTGCATCGAGACCTGTCCGCTCATGGAAACACGCATGTGAAATTCCGGATTTCAACCGAAGCCCATTCATCAAGCATTCTGCGCTGAGATGTCCGTTGGACAACGGATGTTCTGTCGCCATAAAGCTCGTGCGAGCGAGATAGTGGTCTGGTTGCCGTGTTCGCTGTGTTCGAACGGTGCCACGATCGGTGGTGATCTTGCCATGCGCCCCGGCGCCGATGCCAAAGTAATCACCAAACTGCCAATAGTTAAGATTGTGTCGCGCTTCTTCACCAGGCTTTGCATAGGCTGACACTTCGTATTGATGAAGGCCCATGTCTGCGATGAGATCGCTTCCTGTCTCCTCAGTCGTTTCCAGCGCCTCTTCATTGGGAAGCGCAGGCGGGCGCGAATAAAAAGCCGTATTGGGTTCGATGGTGAGCTGATACCAAGAGAGATGCGTGATTTCTAGGGACCGAATAATCTCAAGATCGCCTCGTGCAATCTCTGGTGTTTGATGGGGAGTCCCATGCATCAAGTCGACATTAAGCCGTTGAAACCCAATGTCTTGGGCATGCTGGATCATATGAATCGCTTGGTCCGCATCATGGATCCGACCAAGCGCTGTTAAAACCTCTGCATTAAAGCTCTGCACACCAACCGACAGCCGATTGATGCCGAGATCGCGATACCCAGTTAAATGATCCAAATCCAGGGTTCCTGGATTCGCTTCTAAGGTGATTTCAGTCTTCTCGGAGATGAGTCCCCGAGAGGCCAGTCGATTCAATAATGGGGCTAGTGTTTGAGGCGGCATGAGACTGGGTGTACCGCCACCGAAGAACACAGAGACAAAGGGTTGGTTTCCGTATCGTTCGAGATCTGAATCGAGATCCTTGATCAGAAATTGACCGTACCTCTCGAAGTCAGGATGCGCCTGTTCATGGCTGTTGAAATCGCAATAGGGGCATTTTCTGAGACACCAGGGCACGTGGACATAGAGTGAGCGTGGCTGGGCGATCAACGCAGTTGTGATCGCAGCTCTGCGACAGCGATGCCGCGATGGCTCAATCGATTCTTCGTCTCCGAGTCGAGCTCGGCTGCGGTCTGGTCGAGCCCATCTGGCAGAAACGCGGGATCATATCCGAATCCGCCATCGCCTCGCGGTGTTTCGAGGATCCGACCATTCCAACGACCGATGACGACCAGTGGATCAGGATCAGTTGCATGCCTTACGAGAGCCAGCGCGCAGATGTAGTGGCCTTGCCGATCCTCTGGTGAGAATCCCTGCAATCGTTCGAGTAGCAGGTTCAAATTGTCTTGATCAGTAGCATCAGCACCAGCGAATCGCGCTGAATAGAGCCCCGGCGCGCCATCCAGAGCTGGCATCACCAGCCCAGAATCATCTGCCATGGCCGGGAGATGAGCTGCTGCCGAGGCATGTCGAGCCTTGAGTAATGCATTTTCGATGAAAGACAGCCCCGTCTCTTCGGGCGACTCGATACCGAGATCAGACTGTGGGATGACTTCGGTTCCGAAGTCGTCGAACAATTTGGAAAACTCGCGAAGTTTCCCTCGATTACCACTGGCAAGCACCAGTTGTTGATTAGTCCACATAGACGCGGTGCTTGAAGTTAACGTCGATTGCTCGTGCCGCCTCGGGAATCACCTCAAGCACGATCTGGATTTCTTCTTCACTGGATACGCGAATAGGGGCTAAGTAGTAGATGGCGTCTTTCCCTTCATCGATCTCTTGAAAGCTGAGCGTTTGGGTTTGGCCCAGTAAGTTCTTCGAGAATCCAGTGACAGCGGCAGGCAACGCACCACGAGCTTGACCATCGGCTTGCACTTTCAGCACGACGACATTGATCAGCGCCTGCCGACGACTCCTCTCAAAGCCATAAATACTTGCCACATCTTGGGTCAGAAAGGTCGATGGAAACGGTTGAACTTGTACTTCAAACCCCTGCTCCCTGACGATTTCCGCCGAGTGAGCCACGATACTCAAACAGGCGATCACGAGTGCGGTGAGATAACGCATTTAAGACTCCTTGGTCAGTCGATACACAGCAACTTCACCAAAGAGATTGGGCCAAACAGTCCCAAGCCAAGTTCTTTTTCCAGAGAGATTGGATGTATCTCTATCAAGAATACGAATGGAGAGTCTCTGACACAGCTCTTCGAAGTCTCGGAATGTCGACAGGTGAATGTTTGGCGTGTCATACCAAGGGTTGGGTAACTGTGGGTTCACAGGCATATGTCCGGCGAGCCCTAATTGAATGCGGTTACTGATGTAAGCGAAATTTGGGAAGGTGACAATGGCTTCACGACCGACCCGGAGCATCTCAGACAAGGCGAGATCTGGTCGACGAATCGCCTGGAGCGTTTGCGTCATGATGACGGTATCGAATTGTTGATCATTAAAATTGGATAAGCCGCGATTCAGATCTTGCTGGATCACGCTTAATCCTTGGTCCAGACAGGTGGCGATTTTCACTGGATCAAGCTCGAGACCTAGGGCATCAATGTGGTGGCTTTTGACTAGTTGTGCAAGGAGTTTTCCATCGCCACAACCGAGATCAAGTACCCGAGAATGGGTCGTGATCCAACTCGGAATTTGGTGGGAGTGCGCGATCATTCATCGCCTCCAAGATCACGGTAAACACGGTCCATAAATGCTTTAAATATCCGTTCATAAGTCGCATCAGGAATCAGGAAGGCGTCGTGTCCGTGGGTTGACTCCAAACGAGAATAACTCACGGGCTTCCCAGCTTGGATGAGTGCGTCCACGATCTCTTCAGAGCGTGATGGAGAGAATCGCCAATCGGTTGTAAACGAGAGCACCAAAAACTGACATTTTGTGCTTTTCAGGACGTTCGGTAATGGCATGGATTCGGTATTGGTTGGATCAAAATAATCGAGGGCACGAGTCATTAAAATATAGGTATTCGCATCAAAGCGACCACTGAATTGCTCGCCTTGGTATCGGAGATATTGTTCCACCGCAAAATTCACTCCCTCAGCATCACGATCGTCGCGCGGCAGGCGTCGGCCAAATTTTTTGCCCATGGACACGTCGGATAAATACGTGATGTGACCAACCATTCTGGCGAGTCCAAGGCCGGATGCTGGGATCACCTCATGGTCAGCATAATTCCCTTCAAAGAAGTTAGGGTCTCGCATGATCGCTTGTCGAGCGACTTCGTTAAAAGCAATGTTCTGCGCTGTCAATCGTGGCGCCGCAGCGATGATGGCTGCGCTCTTCACCCTGGATGGATAGGTGATTGACCACTGAAGCGCTTGCATACCGCCCAGTGAGCCACCAGCGATTGCTGCAAATTGTTCGATTCCGAAATAGTCTGCCAGCCGGGCTTGTGAATGGACCCAATCCAATACGGTGACTTCAGGAAAGTCTGGTCCATAGGCCTTGCCTGTCTCTGGGTTCATTGAGAGAGGCCCGGTTGAGCCTGAGCAACCACCTAAATTGTTCAAGCTCACCACAAAAAACAGGTCTGTATCGATGGCTTTTCCGGGTCCGATGTAACTGTCCCACCAACCGGGTTTGGTGTCTTCTGACCCATGGTATCCGGCCGCATGATGGTCACCACTGAGCGCATGACAGACGAGGACGGCGTTTGATTTTTGGGTATTTAAGGTCCCATAGGTTTCAACCATTAAGTCGTAACGCGGAAGTCGTCCGCCTCGCTCTAAGTCGAGCGGGGTCTCAAATGGGATGAGCTGCGGGGTAACAACCCCGACGGATCCAGTCACTAACTGATCCCAACGAAGAATTGGGCCACAGTCGATGACATTCCCATGGAGCGGGCAGGTCCACGAATCACAACGGCTTCCAGAATGTTGATGACGACAAACAAGAGGATTGGTGATAAATCCAAACCGCCGAGATTAGGAACGATCTTCCGGAAGGGGCCCAAAAATGGTTCTGACACTTGGAACAACAATTCTGCACCAGGATGCGAGGCTCCTGGAGCCAACCAGGACAGGATAATCATGCCAAGTAATGCATAGAAAACCAGATTGATCATCACACCAAAGACCGACAGGATCGACCAAACAATGAGTTGTCCAACCCCTGGGATTCCGCCGAGGAGAAAGAGGCATAACCCAGCGCCAAGCGCCTGAATGACGATCGCACTGACCAGGATCCCTGTGTTGAAAGAGCCAATGGTTGGGAGGCTACTAAATACACCAGTCAGTGGTGCAGTGAAGCGGTTAATGCCCTGTGAAATCGGATTATAAAAATTGGCCTGCGCGAGCTGGAGTATAAAACGAAGGCCTACCAGTGCGACCAGGACCGAAATCACCGTATTTAACACATAAAAAATCAGATTCGCTTCCATGGTGCTCCCTTTATCGAATCAGTAGCCTAACGTAATTTTTAGGGTGCGTCTTTGGACAGCTCGCCGGCCCGATCCCGTGCCGCAATCAGTGCGCGGTCGATAAGATCGGCAAAGTCACCCTCATGAAAAACGGCCAGTGCGGCTTCCGTTGTGCCGCCTGGCGAGGTCACTCGTTGACGAAGAACATCGGGTCCGACATCCGAAAACTCAACCATTTGGGCGGCACCTTTTGCTGTTTGAACCACGAGCTTGTGTGCGACATCTGGTGATAGTCCAAGGCGTATCCCGGTATTGATCAGATTTTCGATCATGAGAAAGAAGTAGGCGGGCCCTGAGCCTGAGACCGCGGTTACCGTATCGATGGCATCTTCACTTGGTACCCAAAGAGCCTGCCCACAGGATTCAAAGATGCGTTGCACGGCGATTTGCGTTTCATCGTCTAACGTGGTGTCTGAAGCTAATGCCGACATCCCTTCACCGATGAGTGCGGGCGTGTTCGGCATGACACGGACCACCGTGTTTTTGGGCTCATTGAGCCACCGGCGGATCCCCCGAATCGTGATTCCCGCAGCGATCGAAATAATGATTTGAGACTTGTGCAAACTCGGTGCAATTGCTGTTAGTACGGCATCCATCATTTGCGGTTTCACGGCAAGAATTATGAAGTCAGCCTGGGCCATCACAGGCTCGTGATGATTGAAGGCTGTAACGCCGAGTGCGCTGATGGCTTTGCGAGACTCTGGATTCGGATCAGAGACCAAAATATCGCTTGCTACGCGGCCACTCTTTAGGAGTCCGGTGATGATGGCTTGGGCCATATTGCCGCCACCAATAAATCCGATGTGTTGGTTCATAATGTTTCCTTGGGAGCTCGTGCTCCGAAGAGTGCTGTACCGATGCGCACCATGGTGCTTCCTTCGGAAATGGCAAGCTCAAGATCATTCGTCATTCCCATGGAGAGGGTATCAAAGATCTCGGGAGTCGGATGGTCTCCTTTGATCTCCTCAAAGAGCCCCTTCAGTTGCTGATGGGCGCGCTGTAAATCGTCTTCACTGACCGGATCTGGGATCGACATAAGTCCCCGGAGCTTCAGATGAGGCAGTTTCCAGATTGCAATCGCCAGCGCCTTGAGGTCTGTCGGTGAGACGCCTGACTTCGTCTCAGCAAGATCGACATTTACTTGAATTAGGATATTCAGTGGATCTCCGTCTCGAGCATCATTGAGTCGAGAAGCAATTTTTTCGCGGTCAACGGTATGAACCCAATCGAACTCGGTTGCAATGAGTTTGGTTTTGTTGCTTTGGATATGCCCGATATAGTGCCATTCGATATCCAGTCCCTGCAGTTCATGGATTTTATCGACAGCTTCCTGAACATAGTTCTCTCCGAAACTGCGTTGTCCGAGCGCATGCAACATCTGAATATCTGAGCTGGGTTTCGTTTTGGAAACAGCAAGCAATTGGATGGATTCTGGGTTCCGGCCACAGTTGCTCGCGGCCTCTCGAATGGCGGTATCGATCACGGCGAGATGCTGTTTGAGTTCGGTTGCGCGATCCATGGGTTAACGGGGGAAGTGTTGTCCGCCAATCCAGGTGCCAAGAACACGACCAGGAAGAGTCTTTCCAAGCAGTGGACTATTTGCCCCTGCACTGAGCCAGGTGGTTGGGTCGAAGTGCGTTTGGCCTTCAGGGTCGATGAGAACGCAGTCAGCTGAATTGCCGTATTGAAGACAGCCAAGATCTGGACGATTGATGAGGCGAGCGGCACGCACAGTCATCGCATCAAGCGAATGCTCAAGCGGTAACTCACCCTGTTTGTCGAGTTCAATG
>Ga0209137_1003178_pt1 | contig 13928 bp, 18 predicted proteins | sample SaaInl5LU_22_DNA_FD_184642 | JGI IMG/M metagenome (GOLD analysis project Ga0209137, IMG submission 184642) | Marine microbial communities from expanding oxygen minimum zones in the Saanich Inlet - ESP_105LU_22_DNA (SPAdes) (version 2) | ecosystem: Environmental > Aquatic > Marine > Intertidal... | reverse complement strand
TAATAATGTTTATAACCTTCACACAATAGCAACAAGTGAAACTCATGCTTCAATAGTAATTGAAGATTCAGATGGAATATTAATTGAAACAATAGAAGTTGATATTTCAAATTATAATGCTGTTAATGATGAGTATGAGATTTTATGGGCAAAAAGCAACACAAACAATTCATATGCAAAGACAGATTACGATGTAAACGACTGTAAAACAGGTGCTGCAACAGTTGCAGCAGCTGGAAGAGTTATTGCTTTCGGTTCTTTTTTTGGATGCGTGCCTTGCGCTTTTGTAGGTGGAGCAATTACAGCATTAGGATCAATAGGTTTTATAGCTTGTGTTGCAACTAATAGTTAATTTATGAAAACGAATACGAAAGTTTACATTTATTTAGAAATAATATCTCTTTTAGGTTGCTTAATAATTTTGATAATTAGAGATTTAAAGATTGACTTAATTAATACTATTATCTTTTTCGGAATCATTTTTTCTGGATATAAATTATTACAGTTAATTAAGTGAGATAACGGGGCATAACACAGTATATAAAAAATAGCAGTTAAGTGCAAACTACAAAGTTTGTTCTTTTCTGCTATTTTTATTTTTAAACTGAAAGTAATTGAATTTTTATTCTACTACTTTTCATATACAAAACAGTTGGTAGTCATTTGTACAAAGAAAGAGTCATTCAATAACCACTCAATTTAGGGAATGTCAAAAAAAGGAAATAAAATATACAGTTTAAAAAATAGGTTTTTTCTTTTTTTCTGGCACAACCACAAAGTCTTTTAAATAAAAGGGTTCAAAATAAGCGACATCTTCAAAGTCGCTTTTATTGTACTTAAAAAAAGACAACTGTGCCATTTCTTTGGCAGATGGAAATTTATCGTCTATAAAAATAGCATTTTTATGAGTAATTATAGGTTTGCATTTTGCAGCGCCATCACCTAAAAAATAAACTTTGTGATCTTTTAAATATTCTAAAAATGAAGTATCTTTTATGATTTCTGCTTTTGTATCTCTAACTTTCTGGTTTTGGTGATTAAAAACAGCTGCATATACCTCCATTCTTCTTGCATCTAAAAGAGGTACCATAAAACCACGCTCTATAGTTATTGCATGAGATAAAGAAGTTAATGTATCAATAGAAATTAACGGCTTGTTTAAGGCAAAACAAAGCCCTTTTGCAGCAGAAACTCCAATTCTTAAGCCTGTATAAGAACCGGGACCTTTACTTGCGGCTATGGCGTCTATTGAAGTTGAATCTATATTGGCTTCTTTTAAAATATCATTTATAAAAGGATGTAAAACTTCTGCATGAGAATAATTGCCATTATTCAATTCCTGAATTGCGATAATAGCTCCGTTTTCTGCGATACTTACAGAACAGTTTTTTGTAGCGGTTTCTATGTTTAAAATAATTGCCAAAATATAATTTTTTACAAAGATACTATTTCCCAAAAAAGAAAGAGGCTGTCTAAACTTCATTAAACAGCCTCTTTATTTATAAATGCTTTTTTTAGTCGAATACCAACTCACCAGAATAAAACTGTAATACTTTTGTTTTAAATACATAATCGTACTTAGAACGTATCATTGCAGCCTCTGCATTTACTAAGCGTGTTCTTACCAAGTCAAAATCAAACAACGTCATGGCTCCGTAATTGTAACGTTCTTGTGCATTTTTAAAAGCCTCATTTTGTGCATCTAAAGATATTTTTGCAGCTTCATAGGTTTTTAAAGCGGTTTTAACATCTAAAAAAGCTTGTTCTATAGTTTGTTTTAATTGTAACTTTTGGTTTTCTAATCTAGTTTCTGAAACCTCTTTATTAATATAAGACTGTGCAACTCTGTTTTTTGTTTGAAAACGATTAAAGATGGGGATGCTAAGATTAAAACCAAAACCATAACCAAAATTATCTTCTAACTGAGAACCAAAATCTGCATTACTAGCGCCATTTGGTAAGTTTAAATTAAAACCATAATTGGTAGATAAACCTGCAGATGCTGTTAAAGTTGGGTAAAAACTACTTTTTGCAATTTCTATATTAAAATCTGCATTTTCTATATCTAACTTTGCTCTCGCAATTTGTGGCATAGAGGTTAAAGATTTTTGATAAACCACAGAAGAGTTTGTATACAATAAGTTTGCAGAAGGCTTAGCAACTTCAATAGGAGCTACATCAAAATTTTCTGCGGGTTCTTGTAATAATTGTGCTAAATTTAATAAAGCTAATTCCAATGCATTTTCTTGCGCTACCACATTTTGCAAGTCGTTTGCTGCTGTAGATTGGAAATTTAATAAATCTCCTTTTGCAATGGCACCTGCTTTAAACCTGGCATCTGCTGCTTCTATTTGCTTTTTACTAATTTCTGCTTGTATTTTGGCTACTTCTAGGTTTTCTTTTGCAAATAATACGTTTAAATAGGTATTTAAAACTCTTAAAGAAATATCGTTTTCTATTTGTTTTAAATCGTACAAACTTGTTTCTACACCCAACTGTGCTTGTTTGTATGTGTTTGTATTTCTAAAACCGTTAAAAAGGGTAATACCAGAACTCAAATTCATAGATCCTCCGAAAAAACTAGTGTTTACCCTATCTTGAGATACAGGGTCAAAACCAGTACCAAAGTTAAAGTTACCACCTGTGTTACCATTTAAATTTGGTAAGAAATTCCCTTTTGTAATGGCTACATTTTTTTTTGCTAATTCTAAACTTAACTTGTTCTGCTGTATAGTAATGTTCTTTTTTAAAGCTTCATCTACACATTCTTTAAGCGTCCATTGTTTTTGAGAATAAGTAGCAATTGATGTAATAAATGCTACAAATAAAAGAAGTTTGGTTTTCAAAATATTTAATTTTTATATTGTTTTGGTTGATGTTTTTTACTGTTATATCAACAAAAGAAAATTACTTAGCACTATAAAAACAGCTCATTTTTAATCAAAAAAATGAAGACTTTTACCTTTGTTCGTTTTTATAAGACGACCAAAACTAAAATTTGTTACAGTCTTTTTGACCTTATTGGAATGTTAATTTTTAACTTTCTTATTATATCTATAAATTGAATAGAACAAAACGCCAATTAATAAATAAGGAAATACCATTAAATACGTAATACCATTATTAACTCCTTCTGCCATAGAAACATCTCCATTTTCTACTACTGCCTTGCACATGGCACATTGAGAAAAAGTAGTCTTTGAAGAAAATACTATAAAAAATAACCCTAAAATTAGTTTCTTTTTAAGCATAATAAGGAGAAATCATTATATAAACTACAACACCTGTTACAGCTACATACAACCATATTGGAAAAGTTTTTTTAGCTATTTTTTTATGTGCTGGAAACTTACCAAATTTTGCTCTCATATAGGTTATTAAAACAAAAGGTATAACTATTACAGATAATATAATATGAGTAATCAATATAAAATAATACACATATTTAACAATCCCTTGCCCACCAAAGGTTGTTGAGTCTGAAGTCATATGGTAAGCTATGTACATTACTAAGAACAATAAAGAACAAGCAATAGCTGTTGTATTTAATTGTTCGTGTAATTTTCTATTTCCCTTTTTTATAGCCACAACTGCAGCAATTAATAAAACTGCTGTAAGACCATTTATTGTTGCATAAATAGGCGGTAAAAAAGTTAGTGGTTCTACATTAAAACCTAACTTTCTTAAATTTATACCAAACAAACCTGCAACTGCTAGTGGAATTACTATAGAAAGTGCTGTAATTATTTTTTTATATTTTTTTTCTTGCGCTAAAATTTGTTCTGAATTTTTCTCGGTATTACTCATCTAATAAAATTTTTATGTCTTCTTTTAATTCTTTTATTTGATCTGGAAAACCTTGTTCTTCTAAGGCTCTATAGTACATTATTGGATTGCCAAACTGGTCTCTTCTAGATCTTATGTAACCCTTTTTATCTACCAAAGCAAATAGGCCAGAATGCTCAAAACCACCATGTGCTTTATCACCTTTACCTGCGTACAATTTAAAACCTTTGTTAGACAATTCATAAACTACATCATCACTTTTACCTGTTAGTAAATGCCAGTTTTTATGGGTAATTGCGTTGTTTTTTGCATACTCTTTTAAGGATTTTGGTGTGTCTATTTCTGGTGTTATAGAAATAGAAGCGATTCCAAAATTTGGATTGCCAAAAAAATCATCTTGAATGGTTAACATTTTCTGATTCATTATTGGACAAATAGTTGGACAGGTTGCAAAAAAAAACTCAACAACATATACTTTACCAAAATAAGTTTTGTTGCTTATTGTTTTACCTTCTTGATTTACAAATTCAAAATCTGGTACTTTATTAAATGTTACCAAATTATTAGAATTTTTAAAACGATCTACAACTTTTGGTATTGTGTAAATACCAAACAAAAGAATAATAAACGCAATACCTACGTAAGAATATTTTTTTTTCATTTAACGTTATATTTGTCTATCTGCATCATTCTTTTTTAATGCCAATCTATACTCTGCTAAGAGTACTTTAACATCATCTTTCATTTTATCTTTTAAAATAGCTACAGAATTCATATCATACCCAAAAAGCAAACCGTCTTTTTGGTCTTTATCATCTGTTCTACCTCTTAAATTTACTTCTTTGTCTACTATAAATGCTTTAGTTGCTTGTAAATTATGTAAGCTTTCATTAATGTTAAAACTTTCGTATAATGCGATAATTTCTTCCTCTGAACTTGCTACAAACTTCCATTTTACCATGTTTGTAAATGCACCAACTTCTTTTTTGAGTTGTTGTACCTCTGCTTCTTTATCTTTAGGATAAATAGCAATTACTTGAAAGTTCTTAAAACCGTAAAAAGGTTTATATATTTTTTGATTTAAATTAAATACACCCCCTTTTATATTGCTGATATCATCACCTAAAAAACAAACTACAGAGATATTATTTTTAAATTGCACTTTTTTACTACTGTCTATTAAAGCGATATCTGTAATATTTTTGGTTACAATAGGTAATTTTGCAAAGTTATTAATACCTGAAGATAATACTAGGTAAAACAACAACGGAAAAATAAATAACAAGAATAGTACTATTCTTTTTTTACTAATAAATTTCATATTTATAAATGTTTTTTAACCTATTTTTAACAAATTAAATCCAAAAAAAAAGGTGGTTAAAACCACCTTTTTAAATATATCTTACCAATTTACAAGTGGTGATAATGTGTCGTATAAATAACCCCCTTCTATTAACAATAAGGTAACAAGGTAGATGATTAGAAAAACGGCTGACCAAACAATTGAGCGTCTAAACCATTTTTTTTCTCCTTCTAAATGCATAAACACCCATGCAATACCATATGCTTTTGCTAAAGTTAATATGATAAAAATCCAATTTAACCAGCTTGTACCTGGACCATGTAAGTGTAATGCTTCTGGTTTAATAATACCTAAGTAAACCTCTACTAAAGTTATTATAGAAAGAATACCGAAGACTATCCAGATTCTTTTTGTATTTGATTCTTGTGCGTGTGCCATTTTTACTGTTTTTTATTGATTCCTGGTTTTACAGGAAAGTCATTTTATAGGAAACCATGAAATTTCATGGAAATTTTTTTTATACTAAGTAGAAGAAGGTAAATACAAATACCCAAACTAAATCTACAAAGTGCCAATATAAACCAACCTTTTCTACCATTTCGTAATGGCCTCTTCTTTCGTAAGTACCTAAAATTACATTAAAAAATATAATAATATTAATTACAATACCAGAAAGTACGTGAAAACCGTGAAAACCTGTGATAAAGAAAAAGAAATCTGCAAAGATGGTATTACCATATTCGTTTACTTCTAAATTAGCACCTTCTACAACTAATTTTGCTTTGGCTAATTCTGCCGCTCCTTTTTCTCTAGAAAGAATTGTTTTTTGCTTTTTATCTAAATCGATTAACTCTGTTCTAACTTGTATTGCAGGATTTGCTTTGTAGGCATTAACCACTTGGTCTACAGAATATGTAGAAACAGTTTCTCCACTTTCCCACCAAAGCCCGTTTGTTCGATTATGTGTTTCTAAAGCATCTGTTCTATCTCCTGTAACAAAATCTGCTAGTGCTATTTGCTTACCGTCTTTTACAAATTGCAACACTTTACCATCTGTAGTCTTAACTGCCCCATAAGTTCCGTTGATAAAAGTATTCCATTCCCACGCTTGTGAGCCTACGAAAATAATACCACCAATAATGGTTGCAAACATATACCATGCTACTTTATTTTTTTTCATTTGATGACCAGCATCTACCGCCAATACCATTGTTACAGATGAAAAGATTAGGATAAAAGTCATAATTGCAACGTAAATCATTGGGTAATCTCCATGTACAAAAGGTACGTGTGTAAAAACCTCATCTGCAATAGGCCAAGAGTCTATAAACTTAAAACGTGTTAAACCGTAAGCCGCTAAAAAACCAGAAAAGGTTAATGCATCAGATAGAATAAAAAACCACATCATCATTTTACCATAGCTAGCGCCAAATGGTCTAGCACCACCTCCACCCCAGGTTTCTTTTTTGTCAGTTGGTACAGCAATATTTGCTTCCATAAAAATTTTCTATTAATTGAATATTAAAAATAGTTGTGCAAAATTAATCATTTTTCATCACCTAATAAAATAGAAAAAGAAAAATAGATAAATCCATAGTACATCTACAAAATGCCAAAAGATTGCACCAAGTTCAAACCCTAGTAAATCATTTGGTTTATACTTATATTTAAAATGATTATAAATAACAATAAAAAGTACAAATACCCCAGCAATAAGGTGTAAAACGTGCATTAACGTTATACCAATTATAAATGATGTTGATACTGTACTGCCTGGGCCTGTAAAATACAAGCCTGCATTTTTAAGTTCGTTAAAGCCTACATATTGTTGCCAAATAAAAGCAATTCCTAAAATTAAGGTTACAATTACCAATACTAAAGAAATTTGTCTTTTATCTTGTTTTAAAAATCTTTGCGATAAAATAAGTGTTATACTACTTAATACAATAAGTATAGTACTCATATAAAATGCATCTGGTAAATCAAAAGTTACCCAGTCATCTCTTTTCATACTAATTACATAGGCACTAGTTAAGCCTGCAAAAAACATTACCATACTTATCATAGAAACCCATAACATAGGTTTTGCAGATTTTTTTCTAGCAACTGTTAATTCTTGTTGTAATGTTTGTTCTTCCATCTGATTTTTTTAATGTAAAAATTTATCTACTACATAAATAACTTGTACAACAGTTATGTATAATACACTAGACAGCATTAATTTTCTTGCGTCTATATTTTGTTCACTTTTATACAATTTTACCCCATAATACAACATTACTAGTCCTAAAAAAGCAACTATTACCGCTGTTGCTGGATAAATGTAAAAATCTCCAGACACTTTTAATGCTGGTGCTATTGAGACCAATATCATTATAATGGTATAAAATATAATTTGTTTGATAGCGCCTTTGTCTTTTTTGCCCATTGGCAACATGTTAAAGCCTGCTTTTTTATACTCTTCATATTGTAACCACCCAATAGCCCAAAAATGCGGAAATTGCCAAAAAAATTGAATCATAAATAAAAAACCTGCCTCAATACCAAAATTGTTGGTAGCTGCAACCCAACCTAACATAAAAGGGATTGCGCCTGGTATTGCACCAACAAAAACAGTTAATGGGGTTATTGCCTTTAATGGTGTATATACACTTGTGTATAAAAATATAGATATGGCACCAAACAATGCAGATTTTGGGTTGATACTATATAAAATTGAAATGCCTAAAATTGTAAATGTAATGGCAACAAAAAGGGCAGTATTTACAGACATTCTGCCTGTTGGTAGCGGTCTATTTTTTGTACGCTGCATTATAGCATCTGTATCTTTTTCTATAATTTGATTGAATGCGTTAGAAGCACCCACCATAAAAAAACCACCTAAGGCTAATAAAAAAAGAATAAAATAATTTATGGTTTCTACTGCCAAAAGATATCCTGCAATAGAAGAAAATACAACGCTTAAAGACAGACCAACTTTGGTAAGTTGTTTAAAATCTGAAATAATAGTTTGCATAGATGTTTTCTTGTCTGAAATAACTGTTGTATTCATTTTACCACAATTAGCTTGCAAAGATATTTGATAATTATGAATTTACCATAGCTTTAATGTGCTTTTGTTAGCATACTTTTTATAAAAACATTTAGATAGAACCAATTTTAACATTTTCTAAGTAGAAAGTGTATATAAATAAAAAACCCACTCAATTAATTGAGTGGGAAAATTGCTATGAAAAAGAAAAAGTGTGACACTTTAAAAGTATCACACTACAAATATAATCATATATTATGATATTTTATCTTAAAATCATTAAAATTTTAAATATATAAGTGTATTTTTAACAAATATGCCGATATAGTAACAAAAAACAACATGTTTTTTCCTTTTCAAAAAGTGATTTTAAATACTTCTGGCAAAAATATTCTATAAATAAAACCTGCAAAAAAGTTTTTTTGTTTTAAAATTAAACTTCTATGGCTATAATGTTTAAGCCATTACACACATCATAAACAGAGAGTGTCTTTTTTTTGCAAAAAAGAGTGATGGAAGTAATAAAATTGGAAACATATACTTTTAGTCTCCTATAGTTTTATAACTGTATTATTTTTTAGTTGATATTTTTGTTGGCTTTCTTTACAAGTTGCAATACCATTTTCGTTAAAATGTAATCTATGCCCATATTGGCTCACCCAACCAATTTGTTTCGATGGATTGCCGACCACCAAAGCATAAGGCAATACTTCTTTAGTAACAACTGCTCCAGCACCTACAAATGCATATTCTCCAATATTATTACCACAAACAATGGTTGCATTGGCACCAATACTTGCTCCTTTTTCGACAATAGTTTCTAAATATTGGTCTTGTCTTTTTATAGCACTACGTGGATTAATTACGTTCGTAAATACCATAGAAGGACCTAAAAAAACATTGTCTTCACAAATAACGCCTGTATAAATAGAAACATTGTTTTGCACTTTTACATTTTTTCCCAAAGTTACTTTTGGAGATACCACCACGTTTTGCCCAATATTACAGCTTTCGCCAATTATGGCATGAGACATTATGTGACTAAAATGCCATATTTTAGTGTCTTTACCAATGTTACAATCTGGGTCTATAACAGCAGTTTCGTGTGCAAAAAAGTCTTTCAAAATTAGTAATCTATTGGGTTTGTATTGGGTTGTTTGCTAATTATTTTTTTTGATGATGATGTGCCAATTCTATCTACACCTAAGGCAATCATTTTTAAAGCAGTTTCGTAGTCTTTAACACCACCAGCAGCTTTTACTTGTAATGGTTTTACGTTTTTAGAAATTAGTTTAATGCGCTCTAAAGTAGCTCCATTTGGTAAATTATTAGCCGTTTTAAAAAAACCTGTAGACGATTTTACAAATACATTTTTTGCATTTTCTTCTCCAAAATTTTGTAAAACTATTCTTTTTAACAATTGTGAAATTACAATTATTTCTTTGTTTGTAAGTGCTGCAACTTCAATAATCCATTTTACAACTTTATTGTTTTTTAGACATAGTTTTGTGCCTTGGATCACTTCTTCTGTAATAAGCTTTACATTTCCTTTTTTAAAGGCTTGGTAATTTATTACAAAATCTAACTCGTCTGCCCCTAAATCTATTGCTTTTTGTGCTTCTTCTAATTTTTCTGATAATCTATAGGTACCTTCATGAAAACCAATAACGGTACCTATTAATACATCGGATTTTGCATCTAATAACAGTTTTTTTACTGTTGGTATGTATTTAGCACGAATCATAACCAACTTATAATTATAAGTTATAGCTTCTTCTACAAGTGTTATTACGTTTTGTAAATTTTCTTGTTCAGAAATATGGGCTTGTACAGCTGTTTTTAAATAAGTTGCGTCTAAAAATTGACAAATTCTCATTTTACAAAAGTAACAAAATCTACTATGCAAGTAAAAAAAAGCCCAACCAAATGGTTGCGCTTTATAATTTATTGTGTTCTTTATTGAACACTAAATGCAATAGGGAGTGTATATCTAACTTTTACAGGTTGATTTCTTTGTTTACCAGGCGTAAATTTGGGTAACTTTTTTATTAATCTGTTGGTTTCTTTTTCTAAACGTTGGTGTGGTGCTCTAATTTGAATGTCTATTACGTTTCCTTTGTCATCTATAATAAACTGCGTTTGTATTTTGTATTTGCCTGCATTTAATCCAATTTCATTGGCTAATTCTACATCAAAATTTCTTTGGACAAATTGTTTCATCTTTTTATCAAAACAACGTTTGTTTTCTTCTTTTGACAAACCTTCACATCCTTTAAAAACAGGTGCATCTTCTATCATCATAAAAGGCACATCACCTTCTGTAGGTTCGTCATCTTGTGGAATCTCTACAGTTACCAATTCATCTGGAGTTAGAATTACTGGCTCATCATCTTTAGTATTTATAAGGGTTTCTGGTACATGGTTTTCTGCCTTTACCACTTCTTCTGGTATAAATACTTTTGGTTGTAGTACTTCTGGAGTGGTAACCACTTTTTTCTCTTTCTGAAACAAAATAGTTTTATCGGGTATCATGTAAATTGTAGTGCTATTTTTTGTATTTAAAACAGCAATCGTTTTTTGAGGAGTCTCGTGCTCTAAAGTTATGTACACTATAAAGAGCACTAATACAAGACCTAACTGGGTAAAAATGTTAGAGAACTTTTCTAATTGTTTGGTTGGTAGTTTTTTTAGGTTTTTCATAATTAGAAAGTTTTAATATTAAGACTTTACTAAAACAAAGTTTGTGCCATAAAAAAACATCACTAAAAAGTGATGCTTTTTTTAATTAAGACATTAATCTTAACTAATTTTTCTAATTCATTTCGTAATTTCCCCCGAAATTGTAATCAAATTTACAAAATTTATCTCTAATTAAAATTTAAAAATGTATAAATGGTACTAAATAAGGTATAAGTGGTATTATGATTTAAAAAACAGTTCTCATAAAAGTTTAGGACCTAAAATAATATTGAAATTTTATTTATTTTAAATGCTTTTCTGCAACTTTTTCTAATTCAGCATACCAATTTTCTCCAAACTTTCTAATTAAAGCTTGTTTTACAAATTTATAAACAGGTACTTGTAGCTCTTTCCCTAAAGAACAAGCGTCATCACAAATTTCCCACTTATGGTAATTTACAGCAGCAAACTCGGTATAATCTTTAACTCTTACAGGGTATAAATGGCAAGAAACTGGTTTTTTCCAATCAATCTCACCTTGGTTATAGGCTTCTTCAATAGCACAAAGCGCTGTGTTTTTTTCATCAAAAATAACATAAGCACAATCTGCGCCTTTTATTAGAGGGGTTTCTAACTCTCCCCATTCACTAGTTACCCAAGTACCTTCTTTTTCTATAACAGCAATTCCTTCTTTTCTTAAAAAAGGTTTTACCTTCGGATATATTTTTTCTAGAATTTTGGTTTCCTCTTTATCTAAAGGCGCACCAGCTTCACCATCTATACAGCATGCCCCTTTGCACGCAGATAAATTACAGACAAAATCTTTTTCTATAATATCTTCTGAAACTATTGTTTTTCCTAACTGAAACATGTGGCAAAAATAGTATATTTTTTTTCTTTAACTTTACAGAAAGCTAAAGTTAGTTGGCTAATTTTGCAAAAAAAATAGAAACATATATGGAATTTAATCTAAAACAAATTTTAACTGCATTTATGGTCTTGTTTGCAGTAATAGATATTATAGGAAACATACCTATTATTATAGATTTACGTAAAAAAGTAGGTCATATTCAATCTGAAAAGGCTTCTATAATTGCTGGTATTATTATGGTATTTTTTCTATTTTTAGGAAAAAGCTTGTTAAGTTTTATAGGAATAGATGTAAACTCTTTTGCTGTTGCAGGATCGTTTATCTTATTTTTTATTGCTTTAGAAATGATTTTAGGTATTACACTTTATAAAGACGATGCAGATTCTGGAACTATAACCGCTACTGTTTTTCCATTAGCATTTCCTTTAATAGCGGGTCCTGGTAGTTTAACAACTTTGCTATCTTTAAGAGCAGAATTTGCCATAGAAAATATTATTGTAGCTGTTTTTTTAAATGTACTCGTTATTTACATGGTATTAAAAACATCGTCTAAAATAGAGCGTTTGATTGGTGCTACAGGTATACAAATAATTAGAAAAGTTTTTGGTGTCATTTTACTGGCTATAGCTGTAAAATTATTTGCAGCCAATATAAAAATGTTGTTTTAATATGAGTTTTGATGTGTTAATTATTGGTGGTGGAGTTTCTGGTATGCAGTGTGCCTTGGTTTTAGGTTCTGCAAAAGAAAAAGCCTTTGCAACCGATAAAAAAATTGGAATATTTATGCACCAAAAAGCATCTCATTTACAAAATGCGTTGTTTAATAACGTGTTAGGGTTAAGCCCTGGTAAATTGGGGAGTACTATTCTTAAAGAAGGTAAAAAACAATTAACAGACCTGTATCCTCATATTAATCAAATGAATACAGAAAAAGTACTGTCTATAGAAAGTACTGACAATGGCTATAAAGTTACTTCAAACAAAAACACCTATTTCTCTAAAAATATTGTTGTTGCATTAAACTACTCTAAGCCTTTTACTATTAAAGGTTTAGAAGAATATGTGATTCCACATAAAAAAGCCAACATATCAAAAAATAGAATTCAGTTACAAAACAAAAATCACGTTATAAAAAGTGGTTTATATTGTTGTGGTACTATTGCTGGCTGGCGTAGTCAATTTGCAATTGCAGCTGGAAGTGGTGCTAGTGTTGCTACAGATATTTTAACTTTATGGAACAATAATATACATACCAAAGTGCATGATAAAGTATGATGAAAGTCATATTTTAAACCTACACTTAGTTTTACTTTTATAGTGTCTTAAAAACTTTATTGACGTATCAGATAAAGATATTAACAAGACTATTTTTAAATAGTTTATTTTTTTAGAACCTATAAAACGTATATCATGCAAATTAAAAAAAACCCAAAGTTTCAAATGGAAAACTTTAGCAAGATTTTTTTCGAGTTAGGGTTAGTACTTACGCTATTTATAATTTACAGTTTGGTAGAGCATAAAACTTACGAGAATAACGAGGTGCAAAGTTTAGGCGAATTTTCGATGACAGAAGATATCAAGGAAGACATACCAATTGTACAAATTAAAACAGCACCACCACCAAAACAAACACCATCAATAGTAGAAAAAATAAAGGTTGTAGAAGACGAATTAAAAGTGGAAGAAACCGTTATCGAATCTACAGAAACTGATGAAACTGATGCTGTAGTTGTTGATGTAAGAGAGATTGTAGAAATAGAAGAAGAGGAAGAGATAGAAGAAGATATTCCTTTTTTAATGATAGAAAGTGTACCTGTTTATCCTGGATGTAAAGGAAATAATAAACAGTTAAGAGATTGTTTTACAAAAAAAATAACTCAATTTTTTGGTAAAAAATTTGATGTAAACTTATCTCAAGAATTAGGGTTAAGCAATGGTAAAAAACGTTTGTATGTTGTTTTTAGAATAGATAAAAAGGGACATGTTGTTGATGTAAAAGCAAGAGCACCACATCCTGTTTTAGAAAAAGAAGTAAAACAAATTATAAGTTCTTTACCAAAAATGACTCCTGGTAAACAAAGAGACAAACCGGTAGCAGTTAGTTACAGTTTACCTATTACTTTTTTAGTAAATGTGACGTCCTGAAATAGCGTTACAGAATTAATAATCTAAAGGTAGTGATTTTATATCACTGCCTTTTTTGCTTTTATATTGTTTTCTTTTGACTTTATTTTGTTGATGCATTTGATTTGGTGTCA
>Ga0209137_1003177_pt1 | contig 13935 bp, 6 predicted proteins | sample SaaInl5LU_22_DNA_FD_184642 | JGI IMG/M metagenome (GOLD analysis project Ga0209137, IMG submission 184642) | Marine microbial communities from expanding oxygen minimum zones in the Saanich Inlet - ESP_105LU_22_DNA (SPAdes) (version 2) | ecosystem: Environmental > Aquatic > Marine > Intertidal... | reverse complement strand
GGCCTCTAAGTGGGGCACTGCACACAAGGTATCGCGATAAACATCTTCAGGCAATCCATCTTCTAAGAACAAATCGTGATCTCCATAAAACCAACTCAGTAGTCGATCATAAGGCCCTTCCTTGTCTTTATGCTCGAGCTTCTTGATTTCTGGAAAGTATTTGAAGAATAAAGTTTTTACCGATTGATTGATCAAATGCAAGGATATTTGCTCTGCCCCTTCTTGTTCTCCTTCATAAACCAGTTCTACCTTACCATTAATCGCAGCAATAATTCCAATGAAGTCTGACATCCTTAAGCAGGTGTGCTGCTCGCCATTAAGAAGAATTCGTCGTTCTGCTGTACTGATCAAGTTCTCAAAAGCAGTAATGCTCATGCGGGCACTCACACCACTTTTTCCATCGACATACTCACTCTTTCTCGCCTCAAAGCCTATTTGCTCCAATAGATCCCTGGCCAATTCTGGTACATGGATCTGCGCCGCCGCACGGCCCTTAACTTCCTGTTTGGTTATGGCCTTGGCCACCTCCAAGGAAAAAGGATAATGTGTCATTATTTGCGAACCAATTCGGTCTTTTAAGGGGGTGACAATACTCCCTCGATTGGTATAATCTTCTGGATTGGCAGTGAATACAAATTGCGTTGTAATGGGCAGTCTTAACTTAAAACCACGTATTTGAATTTCTTTTTCTTGAAGGATGCCAAACAGAGCGACTTGGATGCGCGCCTGCAAATCAGGCAATTCATTCAGGACAAATATACACCTGTGGGCGCGTGGAATCATGCCAAAATGAATGACCCTTTCGTCGGCATATGATAGTTTTAAATTGGCCGCTTTAATCGGGTCGACATCGCCAATCAAATCGGCTACGGTTACGTCAGGTGTCGCCAATTTTTCGAAAAAGCGATCATCACGATGCAACCATGAGATTGGGGTTTTATCCCCAAGTTTTGCTATCGTCTCTTTGGCAAATTTGCTGATAGGGTCCATTGGATCATCATTGATTTCAGAGCCTTCAACTACTGGAACCCACTGGTTCAAAAGCCCCGTCATTTGCCTCGCCAATCGGGTCTTTGCTTGCCCCCTTAGCCCAAGTAAATTAATGCTATGACCCGATAATATAGCCCGCTCAACATCTGGAATTACCGTGTACTCATAGCCCAACAGGCCTTCAAAGCTCGGCTGTCCCTCTCTGAGTCGCTGCCTTAAATTCTGAGCGAGTTCGTCTTGTATGGATGTTGGTGTATAGCCTGACGCGCGCAAAGCTCCTAGTGTCGTTATTTCTTTCATTCTCATCTCTTTTTTCTATTTTGCTGATAATCTTCAAAAATCATTTCACCCAGGCCTTTGAGTCCCGTAAAAAAGGCTTTGCCTTTGTTGGCCTCGGTAAAGGTGCGCACAAAACGCATCAAATAAGGGTCCTGTGCAATCATAAAGGTGGTAATGGGGATGTGTAATTTTAAGGCTTGACGGGCCATATTATAACACTTATCCACGATGTAATCGTCTAAGCCTGCACTGTTTTTATAGTAGCCACCCCCTGGTTCCTTCAGGCAACTCGGCTTACCATCGGTGATCATAAAAATTTGCTTGTTACTGTTTTTGCGCCTGCGCAGTAAATCCATAGCCAAAGACAAACCAGCTACAGTATTGGTGTGATAAGGCCCTACCTCAAGGTACGGTATGTCTTTTATGGCGATGGGCCAAGCATCATTGCCAAAAACCAAAATATCTAAAGTATCCTTTGGATAACGCGTGGTAATGAACTCTGCCAAGGCCATGGCTACTTTTTTAGCTGGAGTAATTCGGTCCTCCCCATAAAGTATCATGCTATGACTGATGTCGATCATCAATACGGTGCTCATTTGTGTATGATACTGGCTATCTTCCACTACCAAATCATCCTGTGACAAATTAAATGGGCCACCCGCACTCCGTATTTGGGCATTTTTAATGCTCTCGGTCATCGATATTTTTTCAATGGAATCCCCAAACTGATAAGGCTTAAATTCTCCCGTATCATCAAATCCTTGACCTGAAGCTTTGGTTTTGTGATTGCCGCTGCCCGCCTTTTTGAGTTTGCCAAAGATTTGTTTCATGGCATGCTCTCTCAAGAGTTTTTCGGTCTTTGGAGTGAGCTTCATCTCGCCATCTGTTCCAGAGCCTCCATTTTTGGGTTGGATATACGAACGCTCTAATAAATCACGCACAAAATCGTCAATGGTGTAATCCTCATCGGTAAGCTGGTACTCTTTATCGAGTTCACGCAACCAGTCAATAGCCTCATCAAAATCGCCCGAAGTATGGGTAATGAGTTCCTTGAATATTTCAAAAAGACGCTCAAAGGGCGACTGCTCCTTTGGCACATGGCGGCTAAAACGCAAACCTGTGGCAGAGAGATCAAATTTCATAGCAAGGTAAAGATAGGCAACAATGTGCAATTATCTATAGAGTCATGGTCGCTTTAATTGAATTTTTTACCTAAAGCATACAGCATAAACATTTGCAAGAAAATCGCCAGAAAAAAAGGAATCCAGTAGCCACCGCTCAGGGTGACTCCAATCCAAAAAGCGTTACCCAAAGCCAAAGTCATGACACTCAAAACTGATCAATTTTGAATGACCTTATCGGGCACAATATTATAAAAGGACAACCCACGACTGGGTCGTGTAGGCATTTTAATGCATCCCCATCGAAAAGCTAACTTTTCTCGGATACACCATAAAAAAAACCCGCAACATCATTGCGGGTTTTGTGCTTTAAGTGATCGCGACAGGATTCGAACCTGTGACCGTCTGCTTAGAAGGCAGATGCTCTATCCAGCTGAGCTACGCGACCAGTAGCTGTAAAACAAAAGCCCCATGTTTTTTGAGAAAGGACTCCTTTCTAAAACCCATAGAGCTCCATTTAATGTCGGGGTGGCAGGATTCGAACCTGCGACCTCCTGCTCCCAAAGCAGGCGCGATGACCGGGCTACGCTACACCCCGTAAAATTAGTTTATAATTTCACAGTTACATTGCGGAGAGACAGGGATTCGAACCCTGGCAACGGTTTCCCGTTGACAGATTAGCAATCTGCTCCATTACCACTCTGGCACCTCTCCTGTCTATGATTAAGAACGTACATTTTTCAATGCGGTTGCAAATGTAATTTTATAAACCCAATATCACAAAATTTAAAGAGCGTTTTTTTAGATTTTTTCTAGAATCATTTTACTCAGGATATGCGACCCTAAGGTGATACATATTGTTGAGTTTCTTTTTCAAAACCTTCTTGATTAATTCGATTTCTCTTAACGTAATGTGCGCGTTATTGAACTGACCTTGATCCATTTGCATCCCAACTATAGACTCTACAAAATCGTTGATTTTAGCAGAAGTGGGCTCCTTAAGGCTTTTGCTGGCGGCCTCCACACTATCGGCCATCATTAGTATCGCTGTCTCTTTCGAAAAGGGCTTAGGGCCTGGATAGCGAAAATCTGACTCTAAAGCACCTGTATTGAGGTCCATTTGCTTTTTATAAAAGTAATAAACCAAATTAGTGCCATGATGGGTCCTGATAAAATCAATAATGCGGTCTGGTAGATTATTTTTACGTGCAATCTCTATTCCTCTGATCACATGATTGATCACAATTGTAGCGCTCTCAATGGGCTCGAGTTCTTCAAGTGTGTTTATTGAATTGACCTGATTCTCAGTAAAATTGGTTGGATTACTCATTTTACCAATATCGTGGTACAAAGCTCCTACCCGCACCAACATACTATTAGCCCCTATTTCGTTCGCCGCTGCTTCGGCCAAGTTGGCCACATTGAGTGAGTGATGAAACGTCCCAGGTGCTTTGTCCGAAAGTTCCTTGAGCAAAGGCGTATTGGTATTGCTCAGTTCCAGCAAGGATACTTCCGAAACCAAGCCAAAAACTTTTTCGTAAGCATAGATCAGTGGAAAAGCAAACAAGGTGATCAGGCCACAAATTATGAAGTAAACAAAGTTTTCCAGAGGTATGCGCTCCAATGACCCTTCCTGGACAATGAAAAAAGCCAAATAACCAACAATGTAAATCGCTGTAATTTGCCCGACCGATATGAAAAGGTTAGCCCGCTTAGAGAGCTCCGAAACAGTCAATATGGTCACAATACCCGCAATAACTTGCAAAAACATGAATTCAAAACTGTTGGGCACAATAAAGCCCAGCAATAAAATCGTCAGCACATGCACAAATAGCCCAAGGCGCGCGTCAAAAAAACTTTTTAAAATAATGGGTAATGTGCACAGTGGGATCAAATAGATAAAGGAAGAGTCGTATTTAACCACTATAGTCGTGACAAAAACCATCAAAAGAATATTGATGAAAATGAAACTCACTTTAGTATTGTTTTCAAAAATTTCCTTTCGGTATTTCTGCAAAAACAAGAACAACATCATAAAGACTAAAGAAACCAAAAGTGCATAACCAAATACCAGCCAATAATAATTGCTTTGACTCCAAACTTGACTCTGAAACTGGTCCTTAAGAGAAGCCAGTCTTTGGTACTTATCACCCTCTACCACTTCACCTTTGGCAATGACCCTCGCCCCTTTCTCAACCATCCCATTGTTGGGATTGATTTCCTTTAAGGCCTGTTCAATAGAAGCGTCCGTTAAGGTAGAATTGTAGGTAATGTTGTCTTGAACCACGGTATTGATGATGCGGCGAAAGACTCCGTTCATCTCGCTCATATTCTTAGTGGCCTTATCGACTAATCCATTGAGCTCTTCGCGCTCGATCAAACGAGAATAGACCGTTTCACGCACTTGGTTATCGGTCTTGAGGTAAACCATTTGTTCTGGCAAGTAATCATCTCCACTAGCAGTAAGCACACCGGTCTTATAGATTTGATTGACCAAATTAAGACCCCGCTCTTTAGCTTTGTTTATGGGAGTGCGCCAAGTACTGTCTTGATAGCTCAAATCCAACAACGCGCTAAAATCCTTCAGAGCATCCAGAGGCACATCACTATCGACATCAAAATAAGGCACTGCATTACGCCTAATTTGCTCTCGTTCTTGATCCAATCCATCCTTGTCCTTTTTGAGGGTGAAGTTAAAGGGGGCGTATAGATTTTCATACTGCCAAGGCTTGCCTTTCTGAAATTGATATTTGAATTGACCGCCCTTTGGCAGCATATAGATCACCAAAACAATAGCCGCTCCAAACAAAAAAAGTTTGTATATATTGGATTGATTTCGGGTCAAAAAAATAAAAATCTGCTTCATAAAAACTTGATGGTTGGGTAAAGGTAGTCATTCAGCGTCATATATCATATCAGGGTTTTTACCCAATCTATAATCTCATTTATAATGCTTATTTTAGCCTGAACTAAACACTTAATCAATGAGTCATCATAAGGTTGTTATTGTCTCTGCTGTCAGGACCCCAATTGGCAGTTTTATGGGAGGTCTTTCGACGCTCTCTGCACCAGAATTAGGCACAATCGCCATAAAAGGCGCTTTGGCTAAAATCAATTTAGACCCCAATTTAGTTTCAGAAGTATTGATGGGTCATGTTGTGCAGTCTGGAGCTGGCCAAGCACCTGCCAGACAAGCGGCGCTTCACGCAGGCATACCCAACACAGTTCCTTGCACAACAGTCAATAAGGTCTGTTCTTCAGGAATGAAAGCTGTGATGCAAGCGGCCCAAGCGATCGCCCTGGGTGATGCTGATATAGTCGTTGCTGGTGGCATGGAAAGCATGAGCAACATTCCCCACTATGTTTCAATGCGCCAAGGCACCAAGTTTGGCCCTGCAACAATGATTGATGGGCTGCAAAAAGACGGCTTAGTAGATGCCTATGATCAGCATGCCATGGGCATATTTGCGGACAGCTGTGCCAATGAATATCAATTTTCACGTGAAGACCAAGATGCCTTTGCCATTAATTCGTATCAGCGCTCAGCTGCCGCTTGGGCAGAGGGTAAATTTGACAACGAAGTGGTTCCGGTTTCAGTGCCTCAAAGACGTGGTGAGCCAGTGATGGTTGATAAAGATGAAGAATTTCAAAATGTCCGGATGGACAAAATCCCAACATTGCGTCCTGCTTTTAGCAAAGAAGGTACCGTGACAGCGGCCAACGCCTCAACGATCAATGACGGTGCTGGTGCTATGGTTCTGATGTCAGAAACTAAAGCTCATGAATTAGGAATCAAGCCACTAGCGTACATCAAGAGCTATGCAGATGCTGCTCAAGAACCAAAGTGGTTCACAACAGCACCCGCAAAAGCGCTTCCACTTGCCTTGAGCAAGGCAAATTTGAGTCTTGATGATGTCAACTATTTTGAGTTTAACGAAGCTTTTTCAGTGGTCGGCTTGGCCAATATGAAAATACTTAATCTCCCCATTGAAAAAGTAAACATTAATGGAGGAGCGGTTTCATTGGGCCATCCACTAGGATGCAGTGGGGTCAGGATATTGATCACACTGGTCAATGTATTGCAGCAACAGAATGGCCGATATGGTGCTGCAGCCATTTGCAACGGCGGCGGCGGAGCCTCTGCCATGGTCATCGAACGGGCTTAAACGGGTTAAATGAGCTAAATGAAGTACGGAATTTGCATATTGAGTATTGTCCCATTACGGGCAGAGCCTTCAGATAAGAGCGAGCTGGTTTCTCAAGTACTTTATGGCGAAATTTTCAAGATCGTTGATCAGCGCAAGAAATGGGTCAAAATACGTCAAGACTTTGATGGTTATTCGGGCTGGATAGACCGCAAACAATTCACCGAAATTAGCGAACAAAATTTTAAAACTGCACGACAGTCGCAACCCGCTTATGTCGCAGATCTGGTCGATTTTGTCAGTCAGCAGGACGGTGGCCTGCGCTCAGTAGTTATGGGCAGTGCTGTGCAGAATGTTAGCCTTTTAGAACACCAATTCGAAGGCAACAGCACCCCTGCATCATTCGATTCTAGGCAAAGACTTATTGAAACAGCATTGCTCTACATCAACACCCCATATCTTTGGGGCGGCAGAACACCCTTTGGAATTGATTGTAGTGGTTTTACCCAACTCGTCTATCGCCTCAATCAAGTAGTCCTGCCACGGGATGCTAAAGATCAAGCACGGCTGGGCGAAGTCCTGAGCTTTATAGAAGAAAGCACGCCAGGTGATTTGGCGTTTTTTGATAATGCTGAAGGACACATTACCCATGTCGGCATCATCATGGAAGACCATTATATCATTCACGCCCATGGACATGTGCGCATCGATCGTCTAGACCAGACCGGTATCTTTAATACCGAAACCAAAACCCACAGCCACAAACTGCGCGTGATCAAGAAAATCATTCAATAAAAAAGGCGCCATTATGGCGCCTTTTTTATTCACTAAGCAAATGAAATCAAATTAGTTAGCAGTCTTGGCCTCTACTTTAGCTTTAGCTGCTTTATACTCTGTATTCATGCCTAATTGACTGTAAAGGTTCATGAGTGTTCTCAAAACTTCAACATTATCCGGAACAGTCACTGAGGCTGATTCTAAATAAGGCAAGGCCTCTTGATACATCCCACGGCGCACCTCTTTAAGCTCATCATAGCGCAAGTTATCTGCGCGTGAGGTTCCGAGATTATTCATTTCTTCAACAATAGCACCTTCACCCTGAAGAATGATAGAAGCCATATTGATTTGCGCATAAGCATACTTTGGGTCCAACTCTAAAGCCTTTGAATAGTAGATTTTGGCATCATCAATATTGCCTAAAGTCATGGCGCTCACCCCTAGGTTATAATAAAGCTCAGGATTATTAGGATCAGTTTCGATCACCTCCTGCATGACACTATTGTACTTTGCCAAATCTCCCATTTTATATGCCAAATCTGCTTCAGAACGCATTAAATTAGAATCTCCAGGATTAGCTGCACGAGCACGTGCCATTAAGGCAACAGCTTGATCATCCATACCCTTATTGATATAGATTAACGTGACCTTTTGAAGTAAATCGGATTCTACAGAGGCTGTTTTGCTGTCAGATGCATTGTCGTAAAGACCAAAGCGCACCGCAGTATCTCGCTCTTCCTTAGAACCAAATAGCACTGCCTCTCCAGTATCTTTACTTGTCGCATAATACTCTTGTTGCACACCAGTATACCCTAGATCCAAGAGCTGTGTATAATAGGTCAATGCTTGATCAAAAAATCCGCCGTTGGTCAAGTTTCCTGCCGCATAATACAAGAAGGAGGTGTCTGCTGGGCTCAGTTTGTAGCCGTCAGCCAATAATTGAGCAGCCTTCTGATAATCCTGCACATTTTGCGCCTCAATGGCTTTATTCACAAAAACTCCCTTTACAGTGCCAACGATTCTGTTGTATCGCTCCTGGTCGTCATTACCTAACACTCTGTCCTTTAGTGTCGATAAGGAACGTACGGCCATATTGAGTTTATTGTCAGGGACAGATTCTCCTGCAGCCAATAATGCCTCTGACTTGGCCAAGTAAAATTGGTTGACCAATCCGGCGTCAGCACCGCCCAAAAGCGGCTCTGCTTGGTTCAAAAACACCAGGGCCTCAGAATACTTGCTCCCAGACAAAGCTTTTTCGGCTTTTTTAATCTCCTTTTTTTGCCCAAAGGCCACTGTCGTAAGTGCTAGGGCACCGATAACTATGTATTTATTCATCATTTTAAACTTAATTGTTCTTCGTTTTTATTGATTTATTATTCATTACTATTTTCCGTAACATCCCCTTGTGGTGCATCGGCTTGTTGTTGATCTGCTGCTTCAACATCTACGACATCCTCATCGTGCATGACCTTGGCCACAGCAGCTATTGAATCATCTTCACGCACCTTGATCAAACGCACGCCCTGAGTCGCGCGACCCATCACACGAAGATCCTCTACTGCCATTCTTATGGCGATACCAGACTTGTTGATGATCATCAAATCATCGAGGTCCGTAACATTTTTGATGGCGACCAGATTACCCGTTTTTTCAGTAATATTAATGGTCTTGACACCTTTTCCGCCGCGATTAGTGATCCTGTAGTCTTCAATACTGGAACGTTTTCCGTAGCCATTTTCAGTAACAACCAAAATATCCGACTCCGCATCATCTACAGCAATCATGCCAATGACCTCGTCCTTATCATGACCAAGTGTGATGCCGCGGACACCAGAGGCGCCACGACCCATAGGACGTGTTTTTTCTTCTTCAAATCGAATGGCCTTACCAGAACGCACTGCTAACATCACTTGGCTATCGCCTGTAGTGAGTTTTACTTCAAGCAACTCGTCATCTTCCTTAATGGTAATGGCATTGATGCCATTGGTTCGTGGCCGAGAATATTGCTCTAAAGAAGTTTTTTTCACTTGACCTTGTTTGGTGGCCATAATGACATAATGACTATTGATATAATCCTCATCCTTAAGGTCTTGAGTACAAATAAACGCCTTGACTTTGTCGTCTTGCTCAATATTGATCAAGTTTTGTATCGCACGACCCTTGGAGGTTTTACTTCCTTCTGGTATTTCAAAAACCCGCATCCAAAAACATTTGCCTTTTTGAGTAAAAAACAACATGTATTGGTGATTCGTCCCGACAAATAGATGTTCTAAAAAGTCTTCATTCCTTGTCGAAGAAGCCTTCTGTCCCACTCCGCCGCGGTTCTGTGTTTTATATTCTGTCAAAGGGGTGCGTTTGATATAACCCGCATGACTTATAGTGATGACAACCTGTTCATCCGGGATCAAGTCCGTTATACTGACGTCACCACCCGCATATTCAATTTGTGAACGGCGCGAATCACCATACTTTTCTTTTATTTCGGCAAGCTCATCCTTGATGATCGCCATGCGACGGTCTTTCTTGTCCAGAATATCTTTATAATCCTCGATGGTCTTCATCAAGTCATCATATTCACTGCGCAACTTGTCTTGCTCTAATCCTGTAAGCTGGCGCAAACGCATCTCAACAATCGCCTTGGCCTGAATATCAGAGAGCTCAAAACGATCGATCAACCGGGCCTTTGCTTCATCTGCATTGGCAGAAGAGCGGATAAGCGCGATGACCTCGTCTATGTGGTCCGAAGCAATAATGAGCCCCTCGAGTATGTGTGCCCGTTCTTCAGCTTTGCGCAAGAGGAATTGCGTGCGTCGCGTCACCACTTCATGACGGTGTTCCACAAAATAATGAATCAACTCCTTGACGTTCAATAACTGTGGACGCCCCTTGACTAACGCTATATTGTTGACACTGAAACTAGATTGAAGTGCTGTGTATTTGAACAACATATTCAATACAATGTTCGGTACGGCGTCGCGCTTCAAGATATAAACAATACGCATCCCGTCTCGATCGGACTCGTCTCGAATATTACTGATGCCTTCAATTTTCTTTTCGTTGACCAGATCAGCAGTCTTCTTGATCATGTCGGCCTTATTGACTTGGTATGGAATCTCTGAAACGACAATACACTCACGGCCGTCGACCTCTTCAAACATGGCCTTACCGCGCATTACAATGCGCCCACGCCCTGTCATAAAGGCATCCTTTACCCCTTCATAGCCATAGATCACACCACCTGTTGGAAAGTCAGGTGCCTTGATGTGCGTGATCAATTCCTCTATGTCAATGTCATTGTTGTTGATGTACGCGACGGTTCCGTCAATGACTTCCGACAGATTATGCGGCGGCATATTAGTGGCCATACCTACAGCAATTCCCGAAGCACCATTAATGAGCAGACCAGGCACCTTGGTAGGCAGCACTGTTGGTTCGTATAACGTATCGTCAAAATTGAGCTTAAGATCTACAGTCTCCTTGTCAATATCTGCAAGCATGTCGTCAGATATTTTTTGCATGCGCGCTTCTGTATATCGCATAGCGGCAGGACTATCTCCGTCGATTGAACCAAAGTTACCTTGACCATCGACCAACATATAGCGCAAACTCCATTCTTGAGCCATTCGCACCATCGCATCGTATACAGAAGTGTCGCCATGCGGGTGGTATTTTCCAAGCACCTCACCGACAATACGCGCTGATTTCTTGTGGGCAGTATTGGCCCGAACACCCAGTTCGTGCATCCCAAATAACACCCTACGGTGCACAGGTTTCATTCCGTCGCGCACATCTGGAAGAGCACGTGACACAATGACCGACATCGAGTAATCGATGTAGGCCGACTTCATTTCATCCTCAATATTGATTGGGATCAACTTTTCGCCTTCAGCCATAACTATTTACAGTAATTTTAATGATACAAACTAATGACACAATATACGTCAATTTCTCAGCCTTTACAGGCCTTTAAGCCCACATTATTCGCTTATTTATTAACAAAAAACAAAGGCTTTTCAGTTGATAACTAAACCGCTTTAGATTTTGATATTTAGGATAATTTTCATCCATTTACTCAATCAGTACAAGTCTGGCATTTATTTTGCGATGATGGACACTAATAACCCCTTCTGTTGCGCGTGTTGCGCGGCAAAAAAAATGATCCTATGGAAGATAATTTTTCACCAAGAGTAAAAGACGTCATTGCCTTCAGTAAAGAGGAAGCACTTCGTCTTGGCCACGATTTTATTGGCACAGAGCATCTTATGTTAGGCCTTTTGCGCGACGGAAATGGTAAAGCCATCAGTATATTAAACGCTCTTGATGTGGATTTGAATCATTTGCGCAGAAAAGTTGAGATTCTGAGTCCAGCCAATGCCGAAGGTACCCTTGCGCCACAAGACAAAAAAAACCTGCACTTGACGCGACAGGCAGAGCGTGCGCTCAAAACAACCTTCCTTGAGGCAAAATTATTCCAAAGCAGCGCCATCAATACGGCTCATTTACTGCTTTGTATTTTGCGTAATGAAAACGATCCTACCACAAAACTGCTGCACAAAATGAATGTTGATTACGATGGTGTCAAGGAAGAGTTCAAAGAAATGCTTGTCAAAGATGACGACTATGCAGAGCCAAAAGGTCAGGCGTTCTCGGATTCTGAAGAAGCGACACCAAATCAAGATTCAGATCAATTATTCACTTCGGCTGGAAATAACAAAGGCCAGAAGAAGTCGAAAACCCCTGTCCTGGATAATTTTGGACGCGATTTAACAGCGCTTGCCGAGGAAGGCAAACTTGACCCTGTTGTGGGTAGAGAAAATGAAATACAGCGCGTCTCTCAGATTTTGAGCCGTCGTAAGAAAAACAACCCGCTCCTCATTGGAGAACCCGGGGTGGGCAAATCTGCCATTGCAGAAGGATTAGCACTGAGGATCATCCAACACAAAGTATCCAGAATTTTATACGACAAGCGTGTGGTCACTCTAGACTTAGCGAGTCTTGTCGCGGGCACGAAATACCGTGGCCAATTTGAAGAGCGCATGAAAGCGGTCATGAACGAATTAGAAAAGAACGACGACATTATTTTGTTCATCGATGAAATACATACCATTGTTGGGGCTGGAGGTGCCGCTGGCTCCTTAGATGCTTCGAATATGTTCAAACCAGCACTAGCAAGAGGCGAAATCCAATGCATTGGCGCCACAACATTAGACGAGTACCGTCAATACATCGAAAAAGACGGTGCCTTAGAGCGGCGTTTTCAAAAAGTTCTGGTAGAACCAACAACGGTTGAGGAAACCATTGAAATTCTTCAAAACATTCGCGACAAATATGAAGCCCACCACAATGTGAGCTATACCGATGAAGCGCTACTGGCTTGTGTCAAGTTGACCAACCGATACATGAGCGAAAGATTCTTGCCAGACAAAGCTATTGACGCACTAGACGAAGCGGGTTCGCGCGTGCACATTAATAATATCCACGTTCCAGAGAAGATCCTTGAAATTGAGGCCAAACTTGACGAAGTGAGAGCCATGAAAAATTCTGTCGTGAAAAAACAGAAATACGAAGAAGCTGCCAAACTTCGTGACGATGAAAAAACACTAGAGAAGGATTTGAGCAGTGCGCAAGAAGCTTGGGAAGCAGAATCAAAGTTACACCGTGAAAAAGTGACAGAAGATGATGTGGCACAAGTCATTGCCATGATGACTGGTGTTCCAGTGCGGCGCATCAACCAAAACGAAAGCAACAAACTTGCCGCGCTACCCGACCGCATTAAAGGCAAGGTGATCGGTCAAGACGAAGCGGTGTCTAAAGTCGTGAAGGCCATACAACGTAATCGTGCGGGACTAAAGGACCCCAATAAACCTATTGGCTCCTTTATATTTCTGGGGCAGACAGGTGTAGGCAAGACGCAACTTGCCAAAGTTTTGGCCAGAGAATTATTCGACAGCGAAACAGCATTAGTGCGCATCGATATGAGTGAGTACATGGAAAAATTCGCCATATCACGTCTTATTGGTGCGCCTCCGGGCTATGTCGGTTATGAAGAAGGTGGCCAACTCACAGAAAAAATCAGACGCAAGCCTTACGCAGTGCTCTTGCTGGACGAAATTGAAAAGGCGCATCCTGATGTGTTCAATATGTTGCTTCAAGTACTTGACGACGGATTCATTACTGATAGTTTAGGGCGCAAGATTGATTTTAGAAATACGATCATCATCATGACCTCTAATATTGGTTCGCGCACACTCAAAGACTTCGGTCAAGGAGTAGGTTTTGGCACTGCAGCAAAAGCGTTGCAGGCAGACGACAATGCCAAAAGCATCATTGAAAATGCCTTAAAGAAGGCTTTTGCTCCAGAATTCTTGAACCGAATTGATGATGTCTTGGTTTTCAATGCTTTAGAGCGAGAAGACATCCATAAGATCATTGATATCGAGCTCGAGAAATTACTTTTACGCATCAAGAACTTGGGCTATTCCCTTGAAATTACCGCAAAAGCCAAAGACTATATCGCAGACAAAGGGTTTGACAAAAAGTATGGTGCACGACCGCTCAATCGAGCCCTCCAGAAATATGTCGAAGATGCCCTGGCCGAAGAAATCATCAATGCCAAGTTAAAA